>Ga0316187_10002907_pt1 | contig 14951 bp, 12 predicted proteins | sample CroRivburrow1_MG_FD_204927 | JGI IMG/M metagenome (GOLD analysis project Ga0316187, IMG submission 204927) | Coastal sediment microbial communities from Maine, United States - Cross River worm burrow 1 | ecosystem: Environmental > Aquatic > Marine > Coastal > Sediment | place: USA: Maine... | reverse complement strand
GCGGTGTGCGCCTGTTGCCGGATGGTCGTCCACTCGAAATCGTTGTACAGACCGCTGGCGAGAGCACCGAGCAAACCGATGTGCTCGAGTTGATACACGATAGCTGGCTCAAGGCGGGCGTCAAGTTGTACAGTGTTCCGTCGACTCGCGAAGTGTTCCGCAATCGAATTTTCTCCGGTGATGCGATCATGTCGATCTGGAGCGGACTGGAAAATGCGATTCCGACGGCGGAAAATAACCCGATGGCGCTGGCGCCGACGTCCAAGTATCAATACCAGTGGCCACAGTGGGGCGCCTGGTATGAATCGGGCGGTACCAGCGGCGAGGAGCCGGATTTACCGGCAGCACGCGAGTTGTTGGCGCTGTCCGAACAGTGGTCTCACGCTGACAGCCATGAAAAGCGAGTTGCAATCTGGCACCGGATGCTGGAAATAAATCGCGATCAGATGTTTACCATTGGTATCGTCAATCACGTTCCGCACCCGGTCGTGGTCAACAACAATTTACACAATGTTCCACTGACCGGGTTTTACGATATTTCACCCGGTGCTTACTTTGGCATCTACAAACCCGATACCTTCTGGTTCGACGAGGTCAGGCGCTGATGCTGAGTTATCTGATCCGTCGCATTCTAACGATGATTCCCACCCTGCTGATCATCAGCGTGCTGGTGTTTGTCATCATTCAGTTGCCACCCGGGGATTACCTGGAGAGCCATATCGCCGAACTACAGTCCCAGGGCGAAGCCGTGGATGAACAGAAAATCCAGTTTCTGCGCGAGCAATACGGCCTCGACAAGCCCATGATCGAGCAGTACTGGTACTGGCTTACAGGTATGTTACAGGGTGATTTCGGTCACTCTTTCGAATATGACCTGCCGGTTACCGAAGTGGTTGGTGATCGTCTGTTCCTGACCATCATCATCTCCATTGCGACGATACTGTTTACCTGGATGATCGCATTTCCCATCGGCATATACTCGGCCACACACCAGTATAGCTGGGGTGATTACGGGTTATCCACGCTCGGTTTCCTCGGGCTTGCGACGCCGAATTTTCTGCTTGCACTGGTCATGCTCTATCTCGCCAACGTTTATTTCGGCACCAGCATCGGCGGCCTGATGGACGCGCAGTACATCGGTCAACCCTGGAGTATGGACAAACTGTTGTCGATACTCGAGCATTTGTGGATTCCCGTTATCGTTATCGGTACCTCGGGTACCGCCGGTATGATCCGCCGGTTGCGTGCCAACCTGCTCGACGAACTGCAAAAGCAATACGTCACCACCGGTCGCGCCAAGGGTTTGCCGCCCGGTAAACTGCTGCGCAAATACCCGTTACGGATCGCGCTCAATTTTTTCGTCGCCGACGTTGGTAACCTGTTGCCAACCGTAATCTCCGGGGCCGAAATCGTTGCCGTGGTGATGTCATTGCCCACTACCGGTCCGATTTTACTGAGTGCCCTGCAAAGCCAGGACATGTACCTGGCCGGCTCCTTCCTGATGTTCCTGGCAATGCTGACCGTATTCGGCGTGCTGGTATCCGACATAGCGCTTGCGCTGCTCGATCCGCGCATTCGACTCGGCGGGACGGCAAGCAAATGAATCGCGCTCACTTTGTTTCGCAGGAAGCCTTCAATCCGCATTCGATTGAAGCACTGACGCCGGCTCAGGAAAAGTATTACATGGCGTCGCAGTGGAAGTTGATGTGGTGGAAACTGAAACGCCATCGCCTCGCGGTAATCTGCGGCGTTATTCTGGCATTAAACTATGCCACCATCCTGTTCAGTGAAGTCATCGCGCCCTATGATTTGCACACGCGTAACACCGACTACATTTATTCGCCACCCCAGTCGGTACATTTGTTTCACCAGGGCGAATTCATCGGTCCCTTCGTTTACGGTCGAAGCTACGAGCTCGATCTGGAAATACTCAAGCGAAACTACCCGGAGAACAAGAATGACGTGCAGCCATTGCGATTTTTCTGCGCCGGTGACCAGTATCGTTTTTGGGGCCTGTTCGAAGCGAGTTTCCACCTGGTGTGCCCGCCCGATAACGGCACCTTTTTTCTGCTCGGCACCGATCGCCTCGGGCGCGACATGTTTTCCCGCATTACCTATGGGGCGCGAATTTCACTGACCATCGGGCTGGTGGGAATCATCATCAGTTTTGCCCTCGGTATCGTCATTGGCGGGCTTGCCGGCTATTACGGTGGCTGGGTCGATGCCTCGGTACAACGCATGATCGAGGTGATCCGTTCGTTTCCGGAGTTGCCGCTGTGGATGGCGCTGTCGGCCGTGTTGCCGGTGAACTGGAGTCCGATTCTGATCTTTTTCGGCATCACGGTGATCCTCGCTTTGCTCGACTGGACCGGGCTTGCACGTGCGGTTCGCTCCAAACTGTTGTCGCTGCGTGAAGAGGATTACTGTGCCGCCGCCGAATTAATGGGTGCAAAGCCGAGCCGTATCATTGGCCGGCATCTGCTGCCCGGCTTCATGAGTCACCTGATCGCATCGGCTACTCTGTCGGTGCCGGCAATGATACTCGGCGAAACGGCCCTCAGTTTTCTCGGGCTGGGACTGCGACCCCCGGTTACCAGCTGGGGGGTGTTACTGAACGAAGCGCAAAACATCAATGTGGTGGCCCTTTATCCCTGGTTGCTGTACCCGGTAGTGCCGGTAATCCTGGTTATCCTCACCTTCAACTTTTTTGGCGACGGATTGCGCGACGCAGCCGATCCCTACAAGTAATTGATGACGTCCCGATTTTTGCGGCGCGAGGTCTGCCCGCTGTGTGGGTCGAAGTCGCAGCAGTTGCTCTGTGATCTCGGCTTCGATGAAGCACCCCTGGCAGCATTCCTCGAAGGCTTCTATGGTGGACGGCTGGCGCCCGCCGAGCTCGCCGGCGGCCGCTATCGAATAGCGCGCTGCGCTGAATGCAGCTTTATTTTCCAGGACAGGATCCTGGACACCGCCGGTATGCAGCGCCTGTACCAGGATTGGGTTGACCAGGCGGGTAGCCTGCAAAAGAAACGCAGCGCGCCGGCGCAACGTTTCCGCCAGTACGCGGGGCAGGTAACGACCCTTATGCGGTTATTTGACAAACCCCCGCAACAAACGCGGGTGCTCGACTATGGAATGGGATGGGGATACTGGTGCCGCATGGTACAGGCGCACGGATTTGAGGTTCGCGGTTACGAGCTATCGGCGTTACGCCGCGATCATGCACAGCGACTTGGGGTGCCGGTTGTGGACAAGCTGGAGCAGGCTGACGGCAAATTCGATTTTATCTATGCCAACCAGGTATTCGAGCACTTGCCCGATCCACGGCAGGCGTTGCAGGAACTGTGTCGATGTCTGCCTGCCGATGGCATCGTTTACCTGCGCGTGCCTGACGGTCGCGATGTGGTTCGGCGCCTGCGCCGGCACGGTTGGTCCCCCGGCCTGGACGCGATTCACCCACTCGAGCATATCAACTGCTTCACCCGTGCGACGCTGATACAACTGGCGGCCAGTGTCGGATTACGGCCGTACCAGCCGCCGCTGCGTCTCGAATGGGGCAACCTCTGCGGTGGAATACGACGTGAAATTACGGATCGGTGGTTTACCACTCACCTGATGTTCCGGCGCTGAACGCCTGCATCCCGGGTCAGGCGGTATCGAGTAAATGCTGGAAGTGTTCGTTGCTTTGCTGCATGGCGGAAAACGGGCCCTTGTCGAGCAATTTGCCGCGCTCCATCACCATGACCGTTTCAAACTGTTCTGCGAGTTGCACCCGACCCAGTACCCACAAAATACCGCGCTCGCGCATGGTGCTGCGTACGTTATCGATCAGGCGGCGCTCGCTCGATGGATCGAGACTGGCAAGGGCCTCGTTCACAATCAGCAGGTCCGGTGCCTTCATCAGCGCCCGTGCGAGGCCGAGTTTCTGGCGTTGAACCGACGACAGGCGGCCACCGGCTACGCCCACTTCGTAGCGCAGGCCCGCTTCGATTATGTCGTTGCGCAGGCCCAGCGAGTTGACCACATCGGCAATCAGGTTGTTAATCTTTTGCTGGGCATGTGCCTGCCCGTAGGCGAGCTTGCCGAACAGGATATTGTCCTGGATCGTGATGCGCGGGTTATAGCTGTCCTCTTCGAAAAATTCGATTCCAAGATCCTCGGTTTGCGCAATTTCCCTGATCTTCACACGTGCCTGCAGAATGCTCTGCTGAATCGGATTGGTGATCAGACCCAGGCGATGGCGCGCCACCACCAGTTTGAATGGCAGTGAAATTAATCGGCGCTTGTCTTCATCGGGCAGATTTTCGATGCCGTTCTGTCGCGAATGCTGTAGCAGCTTGTTGAAGCCGGGGAGGTCGTCGGCATTGATGAAGCTGAACTGCTCGAACAATTCGCTGTCTGGTTCCACGTCGGAGAACAGATCAAGCATGATTCCGGCAATCTGTAGTCCTGCACTGAGAAACTCGTCGTTGAGGCCATATTCGATCAGCACGTTCTGTATCACTGGTTTATTGATCAGCTGCTCGACATCGACGGCCTCGTCGTACACCGTGCCGAACAAGAGATTCTCCGACACGGTCATGTTGAGATTGTATTTTTCATGGTCGAATGGCTCGACCAGGCGTTCGATCTCCGGTTCGCGGAACCTGTCGCGCAATTGTTTGCGCGCTTCCATGATGCGTTCGGCGAGATCGAGATCAGCCGATTGCTGCACGTAGGAAAGAAGCCCGAACTGGTAAATTTCTTCGTCCAGTTCGACCATTTGCAAAATCTCGATAATCCTTGATTTCATCTGCTCATCATCCTTGCAACCGATTGCCTGGTAGTCGATCCAGTCATCGTCATAGCGATCAGGGGAGTTACCCGATTTCTTTGCCAGTACGCGTTCTTGCAGGATGTCCTTGTGCGTATCCGCGTTGTCATGACTTACCGCGGTATGCTTGAGCGCGTAACAGATGTTGTCGTAAACCGTGCCGTTGAACATGAACACCGCGGGCCCGACATAGCCGATGCGCCGACCGATGATCGCCTCCGGCATGACATCCATTTTTTGATCGCCAATGGTTAAGCTGCCTGAACTTGGATTGATCAGGCGCGACATCAGGAAAGCGAGCTCTTCCTTGCCACTGTTGCCGAGGCCGACGGCGGCGCAGTGTTGATCCATCGGGAACTTGAAGCTGGTGCCATCGATGCTGTAATAGAGTCCGTCTTCGGAGTAGCGCAGGTTATTCGCGTGAATTTCGCGGGCGGGTAAATCGAGTGTATCCGGTCGCTGATCGATGATGTCGGTATCGAGCAGGTTGAGGGGATTGAACTGTTGAATTACCTGGCTGTACTTGACGCGCATGTCTTCCATGCGCTGGTAGTAGCGCAACAATTCCTTCCACGGACCCGACAGATCCTTGTAGGCCACCAGCACCGCGACCATGGAACCGATGGAGAGATCGCCGCGTAACACGAAGTAACCGCCGACCGAATAAAAGAAAAACGGTGTCAGCTGGGCAATGAAATTGTTGAGAAACTTGATAAAAAATTTACGTTTGTAAATGGCGAAACGAATCAGGTAAATCTGCCCCAGCCGCTGGCTGATGTGCGCACGCTCATAGTGGCTGGTGTCGTTGGCATGCACGTCGTCGATGCCGGAGATGGTTTCGCCGATGCGCCCCGATAAATTACGCGCCACCGCGACCCGTTCCTTGGACAACTGGTTGACGCGCTTTTGCAGTTGCGGAATGACGTAGAGCTGGAATGGATACAGTGCGATGGCGGCGCAGCCGAGGAATATATCCTGCTGAAAAATGAAAAACAGATAAGTCAGCAAGGTGCCGCCCTGGAATACCGGCAGGGTGAAAGACTCGCCGATAAATTCCCCGAGAGGCTCGGTTTCGGCGGTGATCATCGGGATCAGTTCGCCCGAGGATACGCGTTTGAAATGTGGCATCGGGAACAGCAGTATGCGCTGGTACAGCTCATACCTGAGTCGGCGCAGCAAGTGTTCGCCAAGCGATCCACGGTACACGTTCAACAGGTATTTCAGTCCGCCACTGCAGGCCACCACCAGCAGGAAAGCACAACTGAGTACGATCAGGACATCAAGGCGGTCGAGCTGGAAACCGAAAATTGACTCGGGTATATCCATGCCTTCGAGCAGATTGATGATTTTCTTGGGCAATTCGAGGGTGATGTAGACCAACGGTAATGACGCCAGTGACAGCAGTACCAGCAAAATCTGGTCGCGCCTGCTGTGAATCAGGATGTATTTGAAGAGCGATGGTTCCATGTGATTCCGGTTTCTGTTTTGCCAGTTGAGCGTTGTCGCCCTGCCTGACCCCGCTAGTATGGCATGCCGCGCCGGTGTACTATCGCGCATCGTTCGATTTATATCAAATACAGCTTATGCCGCCCAGGCTTGCAATTGTCCTGAAGGGATACCCCCGACTGTCTGAAACTTTTGTTGCCCAGGAAATCCTGGCGCTGGAACAGCGTGGCATCGACTTGTGTATCTTTTCGTTGCGCCATCCATACGATCCGGCCAGCCACCCGATACATGCCGAGATCAAGGCGCGAGTGCACTACCTGCCTGAATATGTGCATGACGCTCCGGGGCGGGTGGCAGCTGCTGCGCTACGCCTGTGCTGGAAGGCCGGGTTCTGGCGCGCACTGGCGAGCTTCGCAGTCGACTTATGGTATGAGCCGACGCGCAGTCGTGTACGACGTTTTGCCCAGGCCCTGGTAATGGCGCAGGAAATGCCGCGCACGGTTCAACACTATTACGCCCACTTCATGCACACCCCGACGTCGGTATGCTTGTACGCCAGCATCATCAATCGACAGTCGTTCAGCATTTCCGCGCATGCCAAGGATATCTGGACCATTCCCGAGCGGGAAATACGCAAGAAACTGTCGGCTAGCGACTGGGTAGTCACCTGTACCGCCAATAATGCTAGATTCCTGGCTGGCCTGGCGGCGACGCCTGACAAGGTGACCCTGCTATATCACGGTCTCGACTTCACCCGCTTCGATCAAAACCCGGAGCCAGCCGCGGTGCGCGACGGTAGCGATGCGCAGAACCCCGTGCGCCTGATCAGCGTGGGTCGCGCCGTGGACAAAAAGGGATATGAAATTCTGCTGGCGGCGCTTGTCGAATTGCCACCGACCCTATGCTGGCAGTTCAGCCACATCGGTGGCGGCGAATTGCTCGAATCCCTGCAACAGGTGGCGCGCGAGCTGGGCCTGGCCGAGCGTATCCAGTGGCTGGGGGCGCTGCCCCAGGCGCAGGTGCTGACGCAATATCGAGCTGCCGACCTGTTTGTGTTACCGAGTAAGATTTCGGCCGATGGCGATCGCGATGGCCTGCCGAACGTATTGATGGAAGCGCAAAGCCAGCGGCTGGCCTGCCTGTCGAGTCGTATTTCGGGTATCCCGGAATTAATTATCCATGGTGAGACCGGCTGGCTGGTCGAGCAAAAAAATAGTCACGAGCTCGCTGATGCAATGCGTCGACTGATTAGCGACCCCGGGTTGCGCGCGCGACTGGGGCAGGCCGGATTCGAGCGCGTACGCAGTGAATTCTCCATGCAGGGCGGTATCGACAAGCTGATGCAGCGCCTCGACAAGTCCCTGGGTGGGCAGCGGCGATGACACGGCTTGCGCTGATCCGCCACGGTATCACCGACTGGAATTTGCAGAAACGCATACAGGGACGTATCGACCAGCCGCTGAACGAGTCTGGCCGCCACACATTGCGAACGCTGAAACTGCCGTCCGAGTTTCGTGAAGATCGCTGGTATTGCAGCCCGCTGCAAAGGGCCCTGGAAACGGCCGAAATACTAGGCCTCAACTACTGCATCGAACCCGCGTTGATCGAAATGCATTGGGGTGACTGGGAAGGGGAGGTGCTTAAACCCTTGCGTAAACAGCTCGGCGACGAGATGCGCGACAACGAGCGGCGCGGTCTCGATTTCTGTCCGCCTGGCGGCGAAAGCCCGCGCCAGGTCCAGGCGCGGTTGCAGCCCTGGTTATGCGAACTTGCCATGTCGGGTGAAAATGCCGGCGCCGTGGTACACAAGGGCATTATCCGTTGTGTTTATGCGCTGGCCTGCAACTGGGACATGCGCGGCGAGTCGCCGGTGGATTTTGCCTGGGATGCAATCCACCTGTTTGAGCTGGATGCGAAGGGCCTGCTCCTCGATCAATACCGCGCGGTCGCCCTGCTGAAATCCTGAAGCCAAAAGGTCGCTGTTGGGCGATGGGGCAACAACGGGGTTATGGCTATTCCGCGGATGACGTTTCCCAGATCGAGGGCGCGTCGATCCAGTTGACCGCGGGATGCGCGCACAGCATTGCCAACAGGTCGTCAAAAAATTGCCAGACTGCCTCGTTCTGCACCAGGTGATGACTTAACAGACCCGTGGGCTCATCGATATCGCGATATCCGCTACGCCTGGCGACAAGGTGCTGGACCAGCATCCCCAGCGCCGGGTAAAGGCCGATAAACCCCCCGTTATGGCGCCAGTTGACCGGGTCGAGATGGGTGTTCACCTGGCGCAATCCCTTCGCCGGCCAGGCGTTACGCCGCACTCGCATGGTTGATATGCCGGTGAAACCAATCGTCGGCAATGCTGTCACGATGCGCTGATCGATGCGATTCCAGGGCGGCACCAGTACCGGGGTAAAGCGGGCACTGAAATGCTGCTGCAGGATTTGCCGCCCGCGTTGCAGATCATCAAGAATGTCTTCGCTTGTACGTGCGCCACCAAGCTCCAGTTTGCGCTCACCGGCTGCGGCGTGGCTGTGGTGGGAATAACCGTGTTGCAGCACCGACACCCCCCTGTGATTTTGCAGTCCGGGTCCCAGCGACGCATCGAGACGTGCTGGAATCACCGCCAGCGCCAGCGGGGTGGAGTGCCTTGTGCGCAGCTCCAGCAAACGTTCGAGTTGTCGGTTGGCACTGAATGCGTCGTCATCGCGCCACCAGAAATCTGCACGGCGGCCGCTTTCACCCCAGCGATCCAGTTCGCGCAGCAGCCAGCTCCAGGCCTGTCGAGTAGTGTTCACCGTGCTTCCTCGGCCTCAGTTAACCATCGCTTAATCATCACGGCACTGTTGTCGGCCCCATTCAGATTGACTGCAAGCTTTGTATTGGTGGCAAGCGCTGCTGCGATCGAGCGCGCCAGGCTCAGCGCGCCAAGTTCTGTCTGGTTCAGCGCGATCAGTCTGCCGCGGGCCTGCAACACCTGCGCCCGCAGGGTTTGTTCGATTTCCCCGCCTTCGGCATAGGGGATCACCACCGCGGGAGTGTCGCTGCTGAGCAGATCGGTCATGGTGTTATAGCCGGCCTGTGAAATAGACAGCCGTGCGCCTTTGATCAGTTCAGTGAAATCGGTGCGGTTACGTTCGACGCTGACGCCATCATCGGCCAGTTCCTGTAACTGGTTGAAGTCCGCGGTCGAAATTGCGGGGCTTACCAGCAATCGCCAGTGTAAATCCCTGCAGGCAGATAAAGGTTTCGCGGCGAGCGCTGCGCGTAAAATTTGCAGCCCGGTATTGCTGCCTCCTGCCGACACCAGGACTTCGTCGGTGCCTGCATTCGACGGAGCTGACGGCGGGGGTTGTGCGCAAATATAGCCGCTGTAATACAACTTGTCTGCAATGCAGTTTGCACGGGCAAAGCTATCTTGCAGGCGGGCGATGTTGGCATCACCGTGAACCAGCACGTGATCGTAATATGCGTCGATCAATTCACAGGTTTCGCGGTCGCGTCCGGGTTTGGAGCGGGGTTGCAATATGTCTCTAATCGAGGCGATCACTTGCCTGCATTCGACACTTTTACGACTCGCCTCCAGCAGCGGCAGTAATTCAAAGCGCAGCATGCGCCGCCCGAACGGAAAGGTCTCGGTAATCAATACCTGGGCTTTGCTGGAGTTAAATATATCGAGCAACTGATGCTTGCGCCGTTCCCGCCAGTCATCGTCGATCGCGTCGCCGTTGGTATCGAGCAAGCGTGAAAAGCTGCCGTCAGCGCTGTAGACCGGAGGCAGTTGGTGGATGCGCAGATTCGCCGGCAGCTGCAATCGGGTGGGCTGGCCACCGGACACCAGGTCTACCTGGAAACCGTGCCGCAGCAAAGCATCCGACAATTGCAAAGCACGCTGCAAATGACCCACTCCAAGCAGGTGCTGCACATAGATCAGGACGCGGGAGGCGCTGCAGGTCGACACACTGGGGATTCGGTTTGCGACTCAGTTGTAACTCAGGCCGTAATGCTGGCCTGTCCACTGGGTTCGAGATAATCTCGCACCATATCGGCGATATTACAGTGACCCGCGAGTAATCCGGGAACTTTCGCAAGCGAGGGCCTGGGTTGCCCTGGCAGTGTCTGCAGGGCTGTGATCATGCGTTCGACGTGACTATCGACAGCGGGGTCGAGCATGCTGACCAGGCCCAGTTTGACGGCACGCTCGGCACGAATCAGCTGTTCCTGTCGCGGAACTGAGCGCGGCACGATCAGTGCCGGTTTGTCGAGCGTGAGGATTTCACAAAAGGTGTTGTAACCGCCCATGGCGACAATGGCGTTCGCTTTTTCCATCAGCAACTCGATGTGACTGTCGAAAGAGATGATGTCGACGTTGGCAAGCAGGTCGCAGCGTTCATGAAAATCCTGCTGTTCGGCGGGTGGCATGAAAGGACCGGTGACGATGATAGCGCGGTGCGGCAGTTTTGCATTTGATTCGTAGGCGCGAAGCACCCAGTCGATCATTTCGGCCCCATCGCCGCCGCCACCGGCGGTGACCAGGGTGAACGGCTCATCGGTTTCGATCGGCGGGACCCAATTGCGGTCACTGGGGATTTCGCGGCCGAGATAGCCGGTGTAGGCGATCTTTCGGGTGGTGGTTAGCGGCAGGCCCAGTCCATCGACGGGGCTGCCCATTTCCTTAAGCCCGTAAACCCAAATGTCGTGATAGAGCTTGTCGAGCACTGGTGGCACCTTTTTTCGCGTCCACTCAATTTTTAATTGACCGATTTCATCCATTACGTCGCGCAAACCAAGGACATTGATACAGCCCTTGCTTTGCAACATTTCCAGGGTGCTACGAACTTCACCCTGCAATCCGGTCGGTTCCTTGTCGACCAGGAAAATGTCAGGTTTGAAGGTGATGGCGGTGTGATAAATGATCGATTCGCGCATCAGCAGGGTTTGTTCGAGGTCGATGTGCAAAGCCAACGAGGTGTATTCACCATCCTTGAGTTTAATGACCCCGGGGATGCGCACAAAATCGACACGCGCCTTGAAGTCGAAACTGCCGATGATCGGAGATCCCGATAGAATTAACACCGACAGCCCCTTGTAGCGGGCAACCAGCGAATGAGCGATGGATCGACAGCGGCGCAGATGACCCAGTCCAAACGAGTCGTGGCTGTATATCAAAATTCGAGACTGTTGAAGTCGTTCGGTCATTCCAGTCGTATATGACATTATTCTCGACGCAGACTACACTGAATCTCGGTTCAGCGCACTGTGAAAATAGTTTGCCTGTTGCCGGATTAGTTGAATTATTGCCGGGGAGGCGGGTCACATCAGCCAGGTGTCGGCATTTATTGTCACCGGGTTGATCTGCACAGTATTCGCGGACAGCACATGGGAGTTAGCACTGAAATCAAAACCGGAAAGATCGAGTAAGTCTGTCCACTGGCCGCTACTGGGACGCAACTTCGAGAACCAGGTGCTGCCGTCGCGCCTACGTCAATCGATACAGAATCAGCAGGAACGCAGTGAAATCCTGATCAGTGTGATCCAGCTGATGATTGTCACCGTGTTCGCTCTGCTGTATGCGATTGCGCCGAAAACATTTTCCCAGGATGCCGATTTTGCGCCGGTGCCCTGGGTGCTTTCGCTGTATCTCGTTTTCAGCCTGATCCGCCTTGGGCTGGCGATAAATCGCAAGTTGCCGGACTGGATGCTGTACCTGTCGTCGGTGGTTGATATCATCCTGCTGCTCGGCCTGATCTGGAGTTTTCACCTGCAGTACGAACAACCTCCCTCGTTCTATCTGAAATCACCCACCTTGCTCTACCTGTTCATTTTTATCGCGATTCGCGCCCTGCATTTCGATCCCCGATTCGTCATATCGACCGGGGTCAGCGCCGCCATTGGCTGGACAATGATGGTGATATACGTGGTTACCAAGGATCCGGCAGACAACATGATCACGCGCGATTACGTCGAGTACATGACTTCCAATAGTATTCTGATTGGCGCCGAGTTCGACAAGATCGTATCGATTTTAATGGTCACCGGCGTGCTTGCGCTGGCGTTGCACCGCGCGCGTAACCTGCTGATCGAGTCGGTCATCGAGGGCAGTGCGGCGCGCGACCTGTCGCGTTTCGTACCCGAGGAGGTGGCGCAACAGGTTACCCAGTCGGAGGAGGGCGCGATTACCGGTAAGGGTGAGGTCGCGGATTGCACGATATTGTTCACCGATATCGAGGGATTTACCACGATTAGCGAAACGCTCACCCCGGTGCAGCTGATTGATGCATTAAACCGCTATTTCAGCCTGATCTCGCAGCCGATAAGCCGTTTCGGTGGTGTGATAAGCCAATTCCAGGGCGATGCGGTACTCGCTACCTTTAACCTGCCGAAACCCGATGTCGACCACGCCGCAAATGCGGTGCGCGCAGCGCTTGCTATACAGGCTGTGCTGAAAGGCGTCGAGTTTGGCGATGGAATCGCGTTTAACACCCGCGTCGGCATCAATACCGGCTCGGTCGTGGGTGGCCTGGTGGGATCGGGTGATCGAGTCGCCTATACCGTGCACGGTGACAACGTCAACCTGACCGCCCGCCTCGAGCAGCTCAATAAGGATTACGGCACACGGATAATTGTTGCGCAAAGTACCCGTGATGAAATAACCGATGGCAGTTTTACTTTCAGGGAGCTTGACGAGGTGTCAGTTCGTGGTTTGCAGCGGCCGGTGAGAATATATACGGTTGCCAGCGAATAGGGTCGTGGCCCGGGATGTCGCGAGTCAAGCGGAATTGCGCAGGTATTCGAAGTAGTCGGCCAGGTTGTCGCGGGCCTGTTGTTCATAGCGATCATGGAAATAATCAGACAGGAAGAAGCGCGGGCGCGCCAGCAGACCTCGCTGAAACCCGGTTTGATTGAGCTGGTAATCCTCGTCGTCCAGCTGCGGGTTTTCTGCCCTTAGATTCAGGCTGTCGCGCAGAAAATAGTCCCAGGGCAGACCGAAACTTGAAAGGTCGATGTCGACCATGTAAATGCTGTCGGCATCATCAAGCTGGTCACCGTTGTGCAGGGTTGCCATGATCAGTCGAGCGATGAGCTGGCGCATTTCGTCACGGTGCACGGCTGCGGATATCTCGAGATACAACTTTGCGCTCATGGCTTCGTTATCGGGCCGGCCCGCAACCAGGATCACATCGTGAAACCAGATTGCGAGTTCGAGCGCATCGGGCTCGCTGATGAGCTGCTTGCAGTCATCGAACATGCCGATGCAGTGCTGGATGTGTTCAAGCGTGTGGTAGTGGCGGTTTGGCTCACCATAGCCCGCTAGTAGACGCTGGTAAATTGTCGTGCTGTCGTCGCTGGCGCCATCGAGCAGGTTGCGCTGCCAAAGCGCCTGGAAGCGTTTAAGTCCTGTGGTATCGGCAGCCTTCGGCGCCAATACTAATTCCCGACCTGCTGGTTTGCCTGCCGTTGTAATGCTTCAACCTGCTCGTGGGTGCGAGTGAGTTTGTCGCTGAGCATGCGAATGACGTCGAGTGCGACTTCGGTGTTTTCGCGTAAAATGCGAAAGAACATTTCCGCGGTGATCTTCATTGCAAGCAGGTTACCATTTGCGATCAGCGTGGCAATTCTAGGGGTATTGTTAAGCAGACCCAGTTCTCCTATCAATTGATTCTGGGTGAGCGTAACCGTAACGATGGGTCCCTTGTCTGTTTCGGTAATGACATCGACGGCACCTTCCATTATGACGTAGGCATAGTCGGCGCTATCGCCACTGTTAAATACAATGTCGCCATTCTGGAACGAAATTATCTCACTGGCGAAGGCCAGCAATTTAAGTTTCGAGGTTTCCATCTTGGCAAACATCGGTATCTTGCGAAGTAAATCTGTTTCTTCTGCGAGGTCCAAGAGCCTTGCTCCAAATACTGAATCGACAATTTAGGCGGTTAATCACTAAAGATTGGCACGAGGTTGCGCACATTTCAAGGATAACTATCGGTACTGCGTCTCATAATTAGTCGTTGCAGTAGCGACTTGCAAGCAAGATCTCAACTATTTTCTCACGGGGTCGTGGTGATTGGATAGCGGTAAATCACTGCTTGATCGCTGCAGGAGGCTCTTGCCGAAGCAATCCAGACGCGTGCCAGGGCTTTCTCGAGGTGTTTTCCACGGCTGCTTCTGCAGCATTTGCAATGGATTCGAACCGACCATTATCGCTTTTCACCGGGCAGATTTAGCGCTAGTCTTTTGTGCTCCCTAGAATCAGGATTGCACTTATGAAGCACTATCAAATGTATATCGATGGTGAGTGGCTGGATGCCGTCGATGGTGCTCGGCTCGAATCGATCAATCCCGCCAGCGGTGAAGTCTGGGCGACGGCTGCTATCGCAGGTGAGGCGGAAGTCAATCGTGCCGTCGCTGCTGCCAATCGAGCCCTGAAGTCGGGCCCCTGGGCTGAAATGAACGCTACCCAGCGCGGCAAGATGCTGCGCCGGCTGGGTGATCTGGTTGCTGAGAATGCGCATTTACTCGGTGAAATCGAAACCCTCGACAGCGGCAAACTCGCCAGAGAAACACGTGCACAATCCGCTTACGTGGCCGAATACTATTACTACTACGCTGGCCTCGCTGACAAGATTCAGGGCGCCACGTTGCCCATCGACAAGCCGGACATGCACGTCTTCACCAGGCGTGTACCGATTGA
>Ga0316187_10002906_pt1 | contig 14951 bp, 9 predicted proteins | sample CroRivburrow1_MG_FD_204927 | JGI IMG/M metagenome (GOLD analysis project Ga0316187, IMG submission 204927) | Coastal sediment microbial communities from Maine, United States - Cross River worm burrow 1 | ecosystem: Environmental > Aquatic > Marine > Coastal > Sediment | place: USA: Maine... | reverse complement strand
CCTCGCCACCAGGCTTCAGGCGGAAGAACTTGCGCGGCGCGTCCTCCATGAAATCGTCCTGCTCGATCCAGAGCTCGCGCGAGAATGGCAGCTCACGCGTACCGAAGTCGGGATTACCAGGATGGTTCATCGCCTCCATGAGCTCCACCTGGTCTTGCGGATAGTTCGTAAGCACAACCTTGAGCGGACGCAAGACAGCCATCCGCCGAGGTGCCTTGTCGCCCAGCGTTTCGCGCACGCAGGTCTCCAACGCACCCATCTCGATCAGCTTGTCTTTCTTCGTCACGCCGGCGCGGATTACGAATTCGCGTAAGGCCTCAGGTGGGTAGCCGCGGCGACGCATGCCGACAATCGTAGGCATGCGCGGATCGTCCCAACCCGACACGACGCCCTCCTCGACCAACGCATTCAGCTTGCGCTTACTCGTAATCGCGTAGGCGATGTTGAGGCGCGAGAATTCGATCTGTCGTGGACGGTGCTCGGGCTGCAACTGATCGAGGAACCAGTCGTAGAGGGGCCGATGGTCTTCGAACTCCAGCGTGCATAGCGAATGCGTGATGCCCTCGTAGGCATCTGACAGGCCGTGTGCGAAGTCGTACATCGGGTATATGCACCACTCGTCGCCGGCATTCTGGTGCGGCATGTGACGAATGCGGTAGATCGCCGGGTCACGCAAATTCATGTTCGGAGAAGCCATGTCGATCTTCGCGCGCAGCACGTGCTCGCCGTCGCCGAACTCGCCTGCTCGCATGCGGCGGAAAAGATCGAGGTTCTCCTCGATACTGCGATCGCGGTACGGGCTGTTCGTGCCCGGCTCGGTCAGCGTGCCACGGTGCTCGCGAATCTCCTCGGCACTCAGGCTATCGACGTAGGCAACGCCCTGCTCGATCAGTTGAAGCGCCGATTCATACAGGCGGCCGAAATAGTCGGACGCATGCGTCAGCCGGTCTTCCCAGTCGAAGCCCAGCCAGCGAACGTTCTCCTTGATCGCCTCAACGTATTCCGGGCTTTCCTTTCCCGGGTTCGTGTCATCGAGACGCAGGAAAGTCTTGCCGCCTGTTTCGGCGGCAACGCCGAAATTCAGGCAGATCGACATGACATGCCCGACATGCAGATAGCCGTTCGGCTCCGGGGGAAACCGGGTCACGATTTCGGCATGTTTACCCGATTCGAGGTCGTCATGGATGATTTTGCGGATGAAGTCCCGCGGTTCGGTATCGTTCATGGGCCGGGATTGTACGCGAACTTCTTTAAACGCGGGGCAATTCGCGTACAATTGCGCGCTGTCTTATCCGCGCACCGAATGACCTGAATCATGCCGAAAATTACCTTACCTGACGGTTCCGAGCGTCAGTACGACGCCGCGACCAGCGGAGCCGATATCGCGGCCAGTATCGGCGAGGGCCTCGCAAGGGCGGCCGTTGCCGTTCGCGTCGACGGCGACCTCTGGGACCTGAACCGCGAAATCGATGCTGACGCCGACGTCGCGATCATCACGCGGGACTCTGACGACGGCATCGAGCTATTGCGCCACGATGCGGCACACGTGCTCGCCGAAGCCGTCAAAGAACTCTGGCCAGAGACGCAGGTAACAATCGGCCCCGCTATCGATAACGGGTTCTATTACGATTTTGCCCGCGAGGAACCGTTCACCGAGGCCGACCTCGAAACCATCGAGAAGCGCATGCAGGAAATCGTCGATCGTGATGAAGCGATCGAGCGCGAAGTCTGGGAGCGCGACAAGGCGGCCGAGTTTTTCCGCGGGATCGGCGAAGCGTACAAAGCAGAGATCATCGAGAGCATTCCGTCGGACGAAGACCTGACCCTGTATCGTCAGGGTGAGTTCATCGACCTCTGCCGTGGCCCGCACCTGCCCTCGACCGGCAAGCTCGGCAAGGCATTCAAGCTCACGCACGTGTCAGGTGCATACTGGCGCGGCGATTCGAACAACGAAATGCTGCAGCGTATCTATGGCACGGCCTGGTCCAACGACAAGGCGCTGCGCAAGTATCTACACATGCTCGAGGAAGCCGAGAAGCGTGACCATCGACGCCTCGGCAAGGTCATGGATCTTTTCCATTTCCAGGAGGAAGCACCCGGCGCCGTTTTCTGGCACGCCAACGGATGGTCTTTGTTCCAGTCGCTCGTCGCATACACGCGCCAGAGAAACCTGGAGGCCGGCTACCACGAAGTCAACACACCCGAGATGGTCCTGCGTACGCTCTGGGAACGGTCGGGGCATTGGGATTCGTTCGGCGAGAACATGTTCACGTCCGACGCCGCCGACGGTCGCACGTACGCTGTCAAACCGATGAACTGTCCCGGACACATCCAGGTGTACAACCAGGGCATCAAGAGTTATCGCGACCTGCCGTTGCGCCTCGCCGAGTTCGGCAAGTGCCACCGCTACGAACCATCGGGTGCGCTGCACGGCATGATGCGCGTGCGTGCGTTCACGCAGGACGATGCGCACATCTTTTGTACGGCCGAGCAGATCACCGATGAGTCGATCGCTGTTTGCGAGCTCATCCTCGACATATACAAAGACTTCGGTTTCGACGATGTGCGTATCAAGTTCGCCGACCGACCCGATGTTCGCGTGGGTGCAGACGAAGTTTGGGACCAGGCCGAGCAGGCATTGCTGAAGGCGCTGGAAGCGAGCGGTCTCGAGTACACACACAACCCCGGCGAAGGCGCGTTCTACGGACCGAAGCTCGAATTTGTGTTGCGTGATGCAATCGGGCGCGACTGGCAATGCGGCACGCTGCAGGTCGATCTCAACATGCCGGGCCGGCTGGATGCGACCTATATTGGCGAAGACGGTAACAAGCACACTCCGGTGATGCTGCACCGTGCCATGCTCGGCTCGATCGAGCGTTTCATGGCTGTTCTCATCGAACACCATGCCGGCAACCTGCCCTTGTGGCTGGCGCCGCAACAGGTCAAGGTGCTGACGATCACGTCCGAGGCTGACGACTATGCAGCCGAAATCGTCGCTGAACTGCGAGCGGCCGGCCTGCGCGCGGACAGCGATCTGAGGAACGAGAAAATCTCCTACAAGGTTCGCGAGCACAGCGTCGCGAAGGTGCCCGTACTCTTTGCGATCGGCCAGCGTGAAATCGAGAATCGCACGGTTGCGGTGCGCAGACTCGGCTCGAAGCAGCAACAGGTCATGTCGCTTGAGGACGCCATCGCAGCGCTCAAGAGCGAGATCGAGAACCGGGGTCAAACCGACTAGCTCCTGTTTCCCGGCCCGGCATGTGAGAGTGCCTGAATGGCAGTAGCCGCACGGCGAGTCGTTTCCCACGTCTCGCCTGACGGTGCAAACGTGACGGACCATGCACTTTCACTGTGCGCCGCGTCACAGATTCAAAATTCTGTCGTCCCCTGCCGACAATTTACCCAGAGCCCGCGCATATACTCCTATGACGCAAGGAGAGCGTGCGCCATTAAACATAAGGCTTTGGAGGATACAAAGTGCCGCTGGACCATTACAAAACACAGGTATTGCTGCTGCATAGCGAGCAGAGCACCCTGGACTCGTTGAGTTCGGGCTTCAGCGATCGCTATACGGTGCACTGCGCCACCAGCGGCAGCGAAGCACTGAACACACTCGTAGATACGCCGATCAATGTCATTATTTCCGCGCAGGATCTGCCGGGCATGAGTGGTCTCGAAGCTCTGCGCGAAGCCAAGAAACGCTCGCCTGAAACGATCGGCATATTGCTCGCCGGCAAGGGCGACGAAGGCCTCGAAGCGCTGGTCGGAGACAAGGAGGTTTTCCAGGTCGTACGTGGCCAGGTCACGGGCGACTCATTGCGAAAGCTGGTCGACAATGCGACGCAGCAAATACGCCTGATGGCACTGGCCGAGTCAGCCAATGACACTGCGGCCAACGTCGATGAACCCGCCGAACACATCGTCATGGAGACCTCAGAAAACGGCTCCGCGATCATTAGCGACGGAACAGGCCAGATGCGCGCGTTGAATCCGGACAAGATTTCGGCTGCCGTCGCGTCCGGTTCGCGGTCAATCGATATTCTTGTTCTGACAAAGGACCAGGAATTCCTGACAACCATCAAGGAATCGTCCCGCGGCATGCACACGGTGCACTACGCCAACACACTCGCCCAGGCAGACGAAACGATTCGAAAGCACAAGGTCGGCGTTGCGGTAGTGGATGCTGCCATGGTCGGCGAAAAGGTCGAACAACTGACCCAGCATCTGCGCAAGGGATCGGCACGGCTCGTGTCTATCGTTGCCGGACGCCGTGATGACGGCGAGATGCTCATGGATCTCATCAATCGCGGCAAGGTGTATCGTTTCCTGTTGAAGCCTGTATCGCCGGGCCGTGCCCGCCTGGCGGTCGAAGCCTCAGTCAAACATCATATTGAAGCGCCCGACGCAGCGTTCAGGCTCAAAGTCACTCCGGCGGACTCAAGGCAGGCGGCCAAGCCGGAATTAAGACCCCAGCCGAAGCCCGCTGCCAAACCAGCACCGGCCCCTGCTGCGAAAGCAAAGCCAGCCCCGAAACCGACACCCGCAATACCTAAAGCGACAGCTAGGACAGCGCCGCCCAAGCTTGCGCCTGCCGATCCGCCGCTCGGCGATCCGACGATTGAATCGCCGATCAACAAAGGTTTGTCGAGCGCATTTGGCGACGACGACACCAGCTTCACGGAGACGGTGACCGGCCTGATCAGCTCGTTCACCAAGAAAGGCACCGGCGACGCGCAAGCTGCTCCGGCGCCCCACGCAGAGACCGCGATGAATCTGGAACCGGTGGCCCCGACTGGCGGCTCCGGCGGTTCACTCGTCAAGAACGCGAAAGTAATCGGTATAGCCGCAGCGGCGATTTTGGTCATCGCCAGCGCGCTGTTCTGGTTCATCGGTGGCGACGATGATGTCGCGCCGGTTGCAGAGCCTGTGGCAACGTCCACGCCTTCGGTCACTGAAGAGGATGTCGTCTTCGATGCGCCCGTACCGTCAGGGCGTGACGCCGAAGCGCTTGCTGATGAAGCCCGTCTCGCGCGTGACGCCGGCCAGATTTTCAATCCTGCCGGCTCGAACGCGATCGAACTGTTCGCCGCTGCTGTGGCGGCTGACCCGTCAAACGCGGTCATCGCGGCTGAACTTGATGCTGTCGTCGAACAGGCTTTGAGCATGGCGGAAACCGCTCTGCTCGAGACGCGTATCGATGATGCCGTCGCCGCACTGGAACGCGCTGCATTCGGTGACGCCGACCATCCCCGCCTGCCATTCCTGACGGCCCAGTTATCGCAAGTGCAGCTTCGGGGTCACTTGACAGACGCACGCGCCGCGATTCGCGACGAGCGATTTGAGGATGCAGCCAACGCGCTCGCAGCCGCGAAGACGCTCGGCACCGCCGACATTACAGAAATTGACGAAGTCGCTCACGAGCTCAGCTCGGCACGCATCGAACAGCGAGTAGACGAGGTTCTCGCTCTGGCCAATGCGCGTCTCGAGGAAGGCGATTTGTTGAGTCCGGCCAACGACAACGCGCGTTACTACTACGAGCTGGTGCTTTCAAACGACTCGTCCAATACCGCGGCACGTCAAGGCCTGAACGTCATCGCCAGCAAACTTGTTCTCCAGGCACGTTCGGGGATCGACAGCGGCAGGCTGGATGAAGCCGAGCAACTCCTGAGCGACGCACGCGCCATCGATGCATCTAACAGCGAACTTAATGCGACCGACGCCGCGCTCATTGATGCTCGCGATGCGATGGTGGCACGACAGCAGCGCCGTGCCGCAGAAGCAAGTCGCCAGGCCGAGGCCGAGCGCCAGGCGGAAGCCGATCGCCGGGCTGCCGAGATTCGTGCAGAAGAAGAGCGGATCGCTGAAGAGGAACGCCTTGCTGAAGAGCAACGCCTTGCTGAAGAAGCTCTCGCAGTATCTGCGGCTGTCCAGGAAGCGCCTGCCAAAACGACGGGAGAGACGGCCGACGCTGCCGCCGACTCTGGCATTACTGAGACCGTTGCCGATGCAGATGTCGAGATGAGTGCTGCCGAGGCTGAGGAACCGACGACCGCTGCAGCGGCTGCCGACACAACAGAGGGGCCGAGTGCCACAAATGTACTCGATCAGACACCGATCACGATCAGCGCGCTGAATCGTACTCGCTACGTTGCACCGAAATACCCGCGCGCCGCATTGCGTCGCAATCAGTCGGGTTGGGTTGATGTTGCGTTTACGGTAACTCTGGACGGAACGGTCACGGACCTCGAAATCCGCAACGCGGAACCCGCGGACGTGTTCGACGCCGCAGCGATACGTGCTGTCGAGAAATGGGAGTTCGAGCCGGTATTCGAAGACGGGGTCGCCGTCGAGAAACGCGCCGGCGTGCGTATGATGTTCGCGCTGGAGTGAGACACCAGCTGCCGCCCGGCAGCGCATTTCGATCAGCAAACATTTCCGTACTGGACCAACTTGAAGAATCCCGCTACCCTAAGCGGGATTTTTCATATTCGGTCAAAATAATGTCAAACGAAACCATTCAGGCCGTTGAAAAGCCGGCCCGCAAGCAGCAGCAACGCAGTGTCGTCACACAGCAGAAGCTGCTCGATGCGGCTATCGAGGCGTTTTCCGAGAAAGGTTTCAAAGGAACGTCTACACGCGACATCGCTGAACGTGCTGGTGTGCATCACCCGCTAATCACGTATCACTTCAAGAACAAGGACAAGTTGTGGCGTGCGGCTGCCGACAAGGTATTCCGCGATTTTCGCCGCTCTCTCGCGGCCTCGCTCGAAGATCACCAGGACGAAGATCCCAAAGAGCGCATGGCTTCCATGATCAGGGCCTACCTTCAGTACGCGAAGAGTCAGCCCGCATTGCACAAGGTGATGGTCCAGGAGGCCAGCTATCCGAATGCACGCCTCGACTGGTTGATCGAAACGCACCTGAAGCCGCTCTTCGACACGACCTTTGTCTTGTTGGAAGAACTGCAGAAAATCGGCGTGGCGCCAGCGGGCAATTCGAAGCTGCTATTCAACATGATCCGGCTCTCCTCCGGCGGCCTGCTCGCCCTGGGCAATGAACTCAAGGGATCCAGTGGCATCGACATCAACGAAGAAGGCACGCTCGACGAAATCGCTGAGATGATTGTCAAAGTGTTCCTGCCCGGTGAGGTTCCGCGAACAGCCTGATCCTACCTGCAGGCATACAGGTAGAGCATCTCCATAGCCAGATGAGTCGCGGCAAGTGACGTAATCTCGGCGACGTCGTAGGCGGGTGCAACCTCGACGACATCCATGCCGACGACGTTTATCCCTTTGAGTCCACGGAGTATCGACATGGCCTGGTGACTCGTCAGCCCGCCACACACGGGTGTACCTGTGCCCGGCGCATAGCTCGGATCCAGGCAGTCAATATCAAACGTCACGTAAACAGGATGGTTGCCGAGATGCTTGCGTGCTTCCTCGACAACGGCATCGATGCCGATCTTGTGCACGCGCGGTGCGTCGATGACGTTGAAACCCATCGTATCGGGATTCTCAGTGCGCAGACCGATCTGTACAGACGATGCGGGATCGACGATGCCGTACTTCGCAGCCCAGTAGAACATCGTGCCATGATCGATACGGTCGTCCTCATCGGCCCACGTGTCGCTGTGCGCGTCGAAGTGCAACAAGCTGAGTGGCGCGCCGTGCTTCCTCGCATGCGCTTTGAGCAACGGGTAGGAAATGAAGTGATCGCCGCCGAGTGTTAGCAGGCCGGGACCCTGGTCGATGATTTTGAACGCGTGCTCCTCGATCGCCGCAGGAACCGACTCAGGTTTGCCATGATCGAAGTAGCAGTCACCAACGTCAGCAACTGCGAGTTTGTCGAACGGATCGAACTCCATGCCATAGGGCCTTTCCCAGGCCATGATCGTCGATGCATTACGAATGCCGCGCGGCCCCAGCCGGGTGCCCGGTCGATTGGTCGTCGCGGTATCGAACGGCACACCGGTGACAGCGACATCTACACCTGCGAGGTCCTGCGTGTACTTGCGCCGCATGAATGACGTAACACCGGCATAGGTAGGCTCCGGCGTCGTGCCATAGAGACTGTCCCTGGTTATTGCGTAATCGCCGACTTTCTTGTCCATTTCGTATCGCCTAGCCCTTTACAGCCTTTAACGTCAGATCGAGCACCTTGCGCGTCACCTCGATGATCGTGTCTGCCTCGCTATGCGACAGCGTGAAAGGCGGCGCACAAATAATCGCGTCGCCCGAAGCACGCAGGCAGACGCCGTTCTCGATGAACAGGTCGCGGGCTATTCCACCAACGCCCTGCTTCTCATCAAATCGTTCCAACGGCTCCTTCGACTTGACCAGTTCGAGCGCACCCATGAGCCCGACCATGCGTGTGTTGCCGACGAGCGGGTGCTCTTCGAGTTCCGCCCAGCCTTTCTGCAGGTACGGACCAATGTCATCGCGGATGCGTTCGACCAGTTTTTCGCGCTTGATAATCTTGATGTTTGCGATCGCGACGGCACACCCAGCCGGATGCCCGGAATACGTGTAACCATGGGCAAATTCGCCGGCCTTGTCGACCAGAACGTCTGCCACCCGATCGCTGACAAGCACGCCACCGAGCGGCAGGTAGCCGGATGTGACGCCCTTGGCGAACGCCATCAAGTCAGGTTTGGTACCGAAGTAGTCCGCGCCGAACCATTCGCCGAGACGACCGAAGCCGGTGATGACCTCGTCCGAGATCAGCAAGATGCCGTACTCGTCACAAATGCGTTGCACTTCCGGCCAGTAGCTGTCGGGCGGCACGATGACCCCTCCCGCGCCCTGGATAGGCTCGCCGATGAACGCGGCTACCTTGTCCGCGCCCACTTCCTTGATCTTGTCTTCGATCGAGCGTGCTGCAGCAAGCCCGAATTCATGGGGTGACAGGCTCTGATCCGAACCGAACCAGTAGGGTTGCTCGACATGCACGATACCTGGAATCGGCAGACCGCTTTGCTTGTGCATGGGCTTCATGCCGCCGAGGCTTGCAGCGGCCACGGTCGAGCCATGGTAGGCGTTATGGCGGCTGATGATCGTGTGCCGCTCCGGCTGGCCCATCAGGTCCCAGTAGGTACGGACCATGCGCACGATCGTGTCATTGGATTCGGAGCCAGAGCCCGTAAAGAACACACGATTGAATTGCGGCTGGCTGACTTCCTTGAGCATCATTGCCAGTTCGATAGAAGGTGGATGCGCACACTGGAAGAAGTTGTTGTAGTACGGCAGCTCCTGCATTTGCTGGGCTGCGGCGTCGACCAGTTCCTGTCGGCCGTAACCTGCGTTGACGCACCACAAGCCCGACATGCCGTCGAGAATCTTGTTGCCGTCTACATCGTAGATGTAGACGCCGTCAGCGCGCGTGATAATGCGCGAGCGCTTCTTGTGCAGATCCTTGTGGTCCGTAAACGGATGAAGGTGGTGCTCCTCGTCAAGCTTCTGCCAGTCTTCCCGTGAGCGCTTTTCAATTGCTGCCATTATTTGTTCACCCAGTTAAACATTGAACATGAGGATTTCACGCTCATACGGCGTGATGATGTCCTGAAATTCCTTGTACTCGTCATCTTTCAGCAACGTGTACAGATCGACAAATGCATCGCCCAGGATGCTGCGCATGCCCTTCGACTCACGCATCGCCTCGATTGCTGAGTAGATGTGCCGATGCAGGCTGTGATCCTCGCCGTAAGCACTGCCCTCAGTTGGCTCGGTCGGCTGCAGGCCTGCGGTCATCCCCAGGTAACCACACGCGAGCGTCGCTGCAATCACGAGGTAAGGATTCACGTCGGAACCGGCCAGGCGATTTTCTATGCGTCGCGCTTCGGGCGGCGAATCGGGGACGCGCAATCCGACCGTCCGGTTATCGATCGCCCACGCCAGATTGGTAGGTGACGACCAGGGATTTGCGAGTCGGCGATACGAATTCACGTACGGCGCAAAAATGAGCAATGCCTCGTTCATGTGCTTCTGCAATCCGCCAAGGTAACCGTTGAACAATTCCGTCGGCTCTCCGTTCTCATCCGAGAAGATATTTCTGCCCTGCGTATCGACGATGCTTTGGTGAATATGTAGCGCGCTGCCGGCATCCTCCTCCATCGGCTTCGCAAGAAATGTTGCATGCATCTTGTGATTGATCGCCGCCTCGCGAACGGTGCGCTTGAACATGAAGACCTGGTCCGCAAGTTCGAGTGCATCGCCATGCAGAAAATTCAGCTCGAACTGCGCCGGCCCCATTTCCTGGGAGATCGTATCGATGTTGATGCGCTGGATCTCGCAGTACTCGTAGACCTGGTTAACGAACCCATCGAAGTCATTCATCGTGTCGATGCTGTATGGCTGGTTCGCGCCTTCAGTCCAGCCAAGGCGCCCTTCGGGTGGCTCGGCTTCGGCATTGGGGTCTGAGTGCGGGCTCAGCAGATAGAACTCGACCTCCGGTGCCACCACGGGTATCCAGCCTTTCTCCTCATACAAAGACATGACCCTGCGCAGCACGCTACGCGGTGACTTGGCGACGGGTGAGCCATTGCTGTGGTAGCAGTCAAGGAAGATTGCAGCGGCAGGATCGGCTGCCCACGGCACCGGACGCAGCGTCTCAGGATCGGGAACAAGCCACATGTCCCGGTCTTCGACATTGTCGGGGTCGGCGACATAGTCTCCAGAAATCGTCTGCGCAAAGACGCTCTCGGGCATCTTCATATCGCCTCTGCCGAACTTGCCTGAAGGCACCACCTTGCCGCGTGCGGCGCCCGCCATGTCCGGCACGATCGCCTCGACGTCCTCGATATGTCTCTCGATTAGCCAGCTCTGTATCAGATCGTCATCACTCACATTACACCTGTCGTCCAGCCGCGCGCGCCCTGCACGCGTCGCCGAACGCCTTGAACATTACTGTTGATACTTCATTTTCTGTCGCGTGCCACTCGGGATGCCACTGCACTGCCAGATTGAAGCCCGGAGCATCGTCGACGCGAAACCCTTCGATAAGACCGTCATCCGCAATCGCCTCGACCGTTACACCGCCGGCGAGCCTCGCGACCCCCTGGCTATGCAACGAGTTGACCATCACCGATTCCTTGCCCATCAGCGATCGCAACAGCCCGCCTTCGGGCAGACTTACGGGATGTGACGGCCCGTATTTGACCTCCATTGGGTCAGCCGGGTTCTCGAGATGCATATTATAGCCCGGCACCTCATGCACTTTCTGGTGCAAGGTTCCGCCCAGTGCGACGTTCAGCTCCTGGAAACCACGGCAAATCGCGAACAGTGGCATACCGACCTCGAGCACGCGCCGGGCCAGCGGCAATGTCACCGCATCGCGATGCGGATCATGCAAGGTACCCTCGTCGCTGGGCTCACCGTCGTAGTGACGTGGCTCGACGTTGGAGTAGCTGCCGGTGAGCAAGATGCCGTCAAAGTGACCGAGTAGCAGATCGAAGTCGAGCTCGTCCTCCAGCACGGGAATCATCAACGGGATGGCATCCGCGGCCAGCGCAACTGCCGCCAGGTACTTCTCACCGACCATGTGGAATGGATGGCCCGTGTAGATACGGCGGTCGCAAGGAATGCCTACGATGGGTTTCTTGCTCATCGCTTCCTCAGGCTTCTGCTCTTCGGCCAAAGAATTTCAATACGCCCCAAAGAATGCCGATACCGACAACGATCGAAAGCCATGGCGGCACGCCGAAGCCACCAGGTATCGTGCCGATCACCAAACCGACAGCACCAACCAGAAGTGCGTAGGGAAGCTGCGTGCGAACGTGTTCGATGTGATCACAACCACTCGCGACGGACGACAGCACAGTGGTGTCGGAAATCGGCGAGCAGTGATCGCCCCACACTGCGCCGGCGAGGCAACAGGCAACTGACGAATACAGAATGTGCATGCCATCCGGGTTCGCCATGCCGTTGACGCCCATGACGGCCCAGGACAACGGAATGACCAACGGCATGAGTATTGCCATCGTTCCCCAGCTCGTACCGGTCGTGAAAGCCGTGATTGCAGCGAGAATGAACACGATCGCCGGAATCAACGCGGCCGGCAGCGTATCCGCCAGCAACGTCACCAGGTAAGACGCCGTATTCAGCGTCGCCGTAAGGTCCGAAAGTGACCACGCGAGCACCAGGATGATCATGCCGAACAACGTGGCACGAAGACCGCCGTACCAGGCATCGACCGTTTCGTGGACAGACAGGATGCGCTGCCCGATCGACAAGGTTGCGGCCACCAGGACCCCGACAAATGACGAGTACATCATCGCCTGGTAGGGGCTCGTCGTCTCCAGTCTCCCGACCAGCGTGTCCCCTTCACCGAGAACAAAAAGGCTGATGAGCAATGCAGCGACGAGCGTAATAATCGGAATAAACGCGTTAACGGCACGCAACGGAATCTTGTCTTTCGGCACGAGTTCGTCACCGTGAATCGAGGGCAGGACATCGGCGGTCTCAGGCTTGACGCTGCCGCCGCGAGCGCGTTTTTCAGCCGTGTACATCGGGCCGAAATCCAACCCGCTCGCCGCAACCATCAACACGAACAGAATCGCGAGTATCGGGTAGAAGCTGTACGGAATAGAGTGGATAAACACGGAGTAAGCCTGTACATCCTGCAAGTCACTTATCGTTGAGAGCGCCTGATCCACGAGGCCGATCTGGTAGCCGATCCAGGTCGTGATCAGCGCAATGCATGCAACGGGTGCGGCCGTGGAATCGACGATATAAGCAAGTTTCTCGCGCGATACATGGAGATGGTCGGTCAGTGAACGCGCCGTGTTGCCGACGACCAGCGTATTGCTGTAGTCGTCGAAGAAGATCATCAGGCCCATGAGCCAGACAGCGACCTGGCCTCCTATCGCGGTCTTGGCGCGGCTCACTATGCTCAGGACGATGCTTGCCATGCCTCCATTGCGCGTGATGATGCCAACCATGCCTCCGATCATCATCGTGAACAGGATGATCGACGCACGATCGAAATCGGCAATCGCACCTGTTACAAAAACCTGGAAGCTGTCCAGCAGGCCGCGACCTGCGCCTGCAACCGTGAATGACTGCAGCGTAGTCGCTCCTACCCAGAGGCCGAGCAACAGGGCCGGAATCACATTACGCAGAGTGAGAGCAACCGTAATCGCGAGCACGGCCGGTAACACCGACACCCATCCCGGAATTACGCGCAAGTTCTTGCCTGCGGTTTCGCCGCCTGCGCTCGCTGTGACTGTCGTCTCACCCGCCTCGGCTATAGCAACAGCGCCGAATGTCGCAATACCCTCGGCATCAGCCATAGCCGTCCAGGTCTTGCCGCCGACGCTCAGTTGCACCGTGTCGCCGGCGGCGACGTCAGAGACCGCGTATTCGAGGGGCACGTTGGTCAATCCGACGGCCGGCGTTTCGATCTCGATTGCCGAGGCAGCCAGCGGGAGAATTGCCAACCAACTTGCGAGAATGAGTTTTCGGATCAGGTTCCGGGAGACCAGCTTGCGATTATTGATGTGATTGTTCCTGCTGCTCTGAGTCGACGCGAATCTTATCATGGCGAATCAGTAACGCGGCTGCAGCTGAGCGGCTGCGGCGCACAAAGTCGCGCCAAGGCTTGCCCGGCGGCTTTCCGTCATCCTTTGCGTTGGACCACAGATCGACAACGCGCCTAGGATCTCGCCCGTGCTGCCGCGCACACAGGCACCCACCCCGGAGAACCCGTCCTCCAGCTCGTCAACGGTCTCGGCGAATCCGCGCCGGCGGATATCCCCGAACTGCGCCTCGAGTTTCTCCCGTTCCGTAATCGTGTTTGCCGTGAGCGGCGTCAGACGTTCACCAAGTCGCTCCATCCCGTGATCATCAAAGGCAATCAGCGCCTTGCCTGTCGACGTCGCATGCATGGGCCAACGCGTCCCGACGTTGCCGCCGGCTGCCAGGAAGTGTCCCCCCGTGACCTCGTCCAGAATCAGCATCGTGTCGTCAATCGGGACTTCGAGTGTCGCGGTCTCCCCTGTCTCGTCGGCGAGCCGTTTCAACAAGGGCCGGGCCTTGAGGCGCAGATTGTCACTCGACAGTGCCTGCACCCCCAGCGCCATGAGCGCCGGCCCTAGCCGGTATGCCCCGTTCGCCGCATTGCGATCGAGCAGCGACTCGCTGTGAAGTGCCTGCAGCAGCCGGTGTGTGGTCGTCTTGTTGAGGCCGGACAGTCCGCAAACGTCGGCCAATTGGAGTTCCGGTTGCTCCGACGTGAACAATTTGAGTAGTCGAACTGCACGCAGAGCGGATTGAGCGCCCTGGGGTGTCTTTCTGTCACGCATGCCAAATTCCACATTATGATTTCTTATTTCACAATATAGCAGCGCGCTGCCGGTTGCGGAAGCATTCGAAATCCCTGATGCTTGGCCGCGCAAGGACACAAGAGAAAGCAACATGGCCAGGAAAAAATCTCTTCTCGCTGAAGTGCGTGCCGCGCAAAAGAAACATGGCGAATTTGAGTCGATGGATATGCTGATCCCGGACCTGAGCGGCATCCTCAGGGGCAAACGCGTTCGCCGCGGCGAATTCGACAAGGTTTGCAGGGACGGCTTTGTATTCTGTGCCGGCGCCACGATGCTCAATACGCTGGGTGAGGTCACTGGCGGGGTGCCTTATGGCGCCGATGACGGCGATCCGGACTTGCCGGCCAAACTGATTCCCGGATCGATCGCGCCCGTACCCTGGGCCAGCAAGCCAATGGGGCAGGCATTTTTTCGCATCGTGGCCGAAGATGGCGGCGACTTTTTCGGCGACCCACGCACCGTGCTTGAAAACGCCCTCAAGCCGCTGGCCAGGCGAGGCCTGACTCCTGTTGTGGCGACGGAACTCGAGTTCTATCTGCTCGACGGCAAGTCCAAACAGGTGCGCATCGGCGCCCCACTGATCCCGGGCACCAACCGCCCCCAGCCCGGCACCCAGGTCTATAACCCCGACGAT
>Ga0316187_10002905_pt1 | contig 14954 bp, 16 predicted proteins | sample CroRivburrow1_MG_FD_204927 | JGI IMG/M metagenome (GOLD analysis project Ga0316187, IMG submission 204927) | Coastal sediment microbial communities from Maine, United States - Cross River worm burrow 1 | ecosystem: Environmental > Aquatic > Marine > Coastal > Sediment | place: USA: Maine... | reverse complement strand
CTGTATCCTAAACTGGCTGATCAGGTGCCGGGTTATATCATGGCACAGCTGAAAGCCTTTAAGGATGGCAGTCGTCAGGACCCGATTATGGCTGGCATGGTTGCTGCTTTATCTGAAGAAGATATGGCACACCTTGATGCCTACTATTCCAGTCTTCCAGTTATGAATATAGGCATAAAAAAAGAAGACGAAGAACAGGCCCTGGAAGGACAAAAGATTTACCGCGGCGGCTACAGCAAACTGAATATTTCTGCCTGTATGAGCTGCCATGGCCCATCCGGTGAGGGTATTCCAATTCAGTATCCCCGGGTTTCCGGACAAAATGCTGCCTATACAGAAAAACAGCTGCATGCATTTAAAGATGGCACACGTAAGCACCCGATGATGAATTCAATCGCGTTCCTGCTTTCCAACGAGCAGATCAAACAGCTTTCGCTTTACACGCAGGGTCTGAAATAGCCTTCAACCTGACGAGTAGTTGAAAAAGCCGCCTCGACAGGCGGCTTTTTTTATCCGTTCTATCTGCAAATTCAAGCTCTAAAACTTCCTGCCTATCAACTATCCCAGCAGGTCGAGTTGACGTTGTTTGAATCTGGCTCCACGTTCTTCGGCAAGGCGACGGCAGGCTTCGATGTCAACGCCATCAAGGCCGTTGATAGCCGTGGCAGTAACCTCAGGAATGAATGCCGGCGCCTGTTGCAGAAAATCCAGCATGGCCTGCCATGAATGATCGAGGGCAGGGACACAATGGCGATTATAAACCTCTTCGTTTTGAGCATTTAGTGAGATAGACACGGCGTCGATCAATCCTGTCATTTCAGGCAATACATTTCGATTGTGAACCAGGTTAGCGAGGCCATCAGTGTTCAGGCGGACAAGACCTCCCTGCTGCTTGACGTAACTTGCTACTTCCAGCATGGTTTTCAAGCGCAGTGTTGATTCACCATAACCGCAGAAGACGATCCACGAATAATCACTGACTTTACCGATAGCAGCGATTATTTCTTCTGTCTCCGGGCGGTGATTGAATGTTAAATCGTGTTCATGAACCTGCATTGATCCTTTTGTTTTGGGGCAGAACTCACAGGCAAGTGTACAGCGGTCAGTGATACTCAGATAACGACGGTTGTCGATGGTATAGGCAATGGTTTGAGGCATCGGATTTCTATCTGTACTATGCTTCCAGCGATTCAGGCGGGGTTGAGAAAACAATGCTTTCAAGGTGGTTGCCCAGCATTATGGTGACTCCGCTGCTGCGGTGGATTTTATCACTTGAGTAGGCAAATCGATATCGGCGTCGCAGACAGCGGCGCTGGTCCGGGCAACGGCAAAGTGCCAGCCCTGACAGGTGCACACTGTCATCGAGTAGCTGTAAGCCCTGCTGTTTGCAGGCACGGCTGGAATGACTCATCGCCAGTTCGCGCACTGTAAGATTTCTGTACCAGGCATAAATAATCAGCGCGAATGCTAATAGTCCAAGAATTTCGCTCATCAGAGTAACCGGTTGCCAGGAAATCTGGCTGCTCAGGCATCCATGTCAGGGATGACCATGCTCTCCAAACGCAGAATACTGTCTTTCAGTTTAAGTTTGCGTTTTTTCATCCGGCGAAGACGCAGCTGGTCGACATAATTATTCTGCAGCATCAGTTCAATGGCGTGATCCAGATCGCTGTGTTCAAGCCTCAATTCAATAAGGTCATTGCGGGCTTGTTGAATTTCTTCTTCGTTAAGACTCATGGAATCTCATTTGCAGTATCAGGTCAGGGAGTATAGTAGCAGGGCAAATCATATTACCGCCACTGCGATTTACTCCGAAGCTGGTCGGGAGTTGATACAACACCATTATATTAAACCCACTTTTGCCATACGGGTTCAAGTCCGACTGGAAGCTTGGCGAGTTTCCCCAGCTCGACCCATTTTCCCGGTTCGTGAAAGTCAGAACCCTGTGATGCCAGCAAGCCATGTTTGCGGGCAAACATCGCGCTGCGTTCGTTATCATCCGTGCTGTTGTGTCCGCAAACAACTTCTATGCCTTCTCCACCTGCTTGCCGGAAACCGGCTATCACCCTATTAAGCCAGCTGGCGGTTAATTTATAGCGCATCGGATGAGCAATCACGGCAATACCGCCTGCACCTGTAATCCAGTCTATCGCATCTTCCATTGGTGCCCAGTCAACGCGGTAGTATCCGGGTTTGCCTCTCACCAGAAACCGTTTAAATACATCATTGAAATCTTTCGCCACCCCCGCCTCTATCAGGTGACGGGCAAAATGCGTGCGTGTAACGTTGCCATTACCTGCGAGCCGACGGGCGTTTTCATAGGCATTGCTGTAACCGGCCTTGTCTAGTCGCCTGCCCATTTCTAATGCACGTTCTTGCCGCAAATCTTTAAGCATGCGGATTCCCAGTTTCAGCGGCCGATGTTCCGGGTCTATATCAAGTCCGATTATATGTAATAATTTCTCCTGCCAGGTCACCGATAGTTCTATACCCGGTATTAGCCTGATATGTTTTTCCTGTGCAGCCAGGTATGCTTCATCGAGTCCAGCGGTGGTATCATGATCAGTCAGTGATAACATCTCGACGCCGTTGTCCGCTGCTCGTGTGACCACCTCTTTCGGTAGCAGGGTGCCGTCCGAAGCCGTTGAGTGGCAATGCAGGTCAGCATTGATATTAACTGATTTCATAAGTTACAGATCGTTAGCGAATAAAAGGGTATGCACGGAAGTATAAGTGATGTTGGGCAAACAAATGACACATCTTTTTGTGGTGAAAACAATTTTTACGTAGTGTCGGATAGGCATGGCTGATTTACAGATAGATACTATTTCCATTTCCGGACTGACGAGCTGCCACTTGCGTCGCTCAACACGTGCCAAACGCATCCGTATCGAGCTAAGGCCGGATCATTCACTGCTGATCGTTGTCCCCGCTACGGCAAGGGAAGACCAGTGGCTGACCTTTGTCCTCAGCAAAAGGCGCTGGATAGAACGCAATCTGCAGCGATCTGCTCGTCATCGGCCCGGGCTAGTGCCTGGAGTGATTGGGTTTCCAGACGATATTGAACTCCTTTACACCGGGCAGAAATACCAGCTATGCCGTTTTCAAGGTTCCCGCGCCAGCACTAAAGTTGCTGAAGACAGGTTGAAACTTGTCTGCGTGGAATCTTCGGATAAGCACGCATACCAGGCACTGCGACGTTGGCTGGTAGGGCAGGCACGCGAAGAGTTTTCAGCGCGGCTGGAACAGATCTCTGGCGCAACGGGATTAAAATGGAACGGGCTTTCTATCCGTGGTCAGAAAACACGTTGGGGATCCTGTTCAGCAAAAGGGAACATCAGTCTGAATTTTAAAATGCTGTTTCTGCCTGCAAACCTGGTGGACCACGTGCTGCTGCATGAACTGGTCCATACCCGGGAACTGAATCATTCACGACGGTTCTGGGCGCTGATGCAGCAATATGACCAGCAATGCGGTCTGCATCGCGCTGAACTGAGAAAGGCAGGGCAGCTATTGCCTGAATGGCTGGCAAACGTATGACTTATCAAGCCATGAAAACTATCGCAGGGCAATCATGATCGACGTTGACGAGTTGCAGCAGCGCCTGCGCGAATTTTCCGATGCACGTGACTGGGAAAAATATCATTCACCAAAGAACCTGGTAATGGCTATGAGCGTGGAAATGGCCGAGCTGATGGAGCATTTTCAATGGATGACAGAGCAGCAGAGCCTCAACCTGGATAGAAAAACCAGGAAAAAAGTAGCCCTGGAAATGGCCGATGTACTGATTTACCTGGTTCGTATGGCTGATCGATGCGGAGTTGATCTGGATCATGCAGTAGAGAAAAAGCTGGTACTTAATGGTCAGAAATATCCGGTTGTGAAATAGCGACTGAAAGGAAAAAAATTAAAGATTAATTGGCGAACTATCCAGTTAAAGAGAAATACGCATGCTGATTATGTTGCTCAGCAATGCTGATTGATTTGTCTTCATAGAAGTAGGAATATACAAACAAAGATAAAGATAGTCTGGAAGTGCTTTAACGGTTTTGCGTCCGGATTTATTACCTGGACAATAATATAATTGTTCATGTCAGTAATGATGAATAATCAAAGGAGAATTTTGGTATGGGACTGTCGAATTCACATCAGCATAAGCACAGGGTTTTATTCGTTCTTGTTGGAATGCTGCTTGTCCTTCTGGCACCTGCCGCCAATGCTGTAACCAAGCATTTGTCGATGGTTGGCGAGGATGGGCAGCCAATGGTCAATACCACTATCACTATCACATTCCCTGATGGTACAAAGGAAAAAGAAGATACCGATGATAAAGGGATACTGAAGTTTAATTTCAGTAAATCTGGCGCATACACACTGTCTGATCCTGCTGGTAATGTCATCAAAACCGTATCCATTGCGGGTTCAGGTATGAGCACTACTGCGATGATTATTACCGGCGCGGCGGTAATAGGAGGAATAGCTTTGCTCGCCAGTGGCTCAGGTGATGATAGCAATTCAGATGGCACGCCGACTGATCCACCAGTGACTGAACCCCCGGTAACTGAACCACCAGAGGATGGCGGAGAAACAGAGGAATCACAGGCAGGGATATATGATGTTAACTTGTCAGTGGCAAGCAACCCGGGAGACGAACCAGTGCTTTTACAGCAGCTGGTTTTACAATTAGAGATCATTGGAACAGCGCTGACAATTACCCAGCTTTCCGGTGATCCAAATTTTCCGGGACAGCTAACTGGCACCATAGCAGATACCTCGTTTACAGCCAGTGCTAGCGGGGTCTATTCTGAATCAACGACAATTTTCCAGATGGCAGGATCGGTAACTGCATCGCCGTCACTTAATTTTATATTGAACGTTGGTGCGGATGGCAGTTTACCCGGTGGCCAGACGATCACCTATAATGGCACAGGGACAAGGCAGTAGCAGCAGGTATAAGCACTGGCTGGTCATTGAGGGTCTCGATTTATCGCTTACAACTCTACCTATCACAAGCATAGTGACTTATCAGACTCTCTCCGTTGCCTGATTCGCTGCATAACACCATCATCGATAGTGACGACTAGAATTCAGGCAGTAGTCAGCCGTTATATTTTATCCTGTTTACTCATCGGGTTTAGCACACCACTGCATGCAGGGATGGATCTACGCGATGCTATACGCACAGCTTTCGATGGCAATTATGAGTACCAGCAGGTACTGGATAAAGTGAAGAAATCGGACATGACACTGGATGTCGCACGTTCCGTTTTCCGAACACATTTCAATGCATCACTAAGATCAGATGCCGTTGTAGGTGCTCAGATTGGTCAACAGTACCGGATGTCTTTAAGTCGCAAGCTGAATGATGGTTCCAGGGTTGAAGCAGGAGTCTATGCCTCTCAGTTCGATGACAGTGCGCTGAGTGAGTTCAGAGTGCAGTACACACGGCCACTTTTTTCAGATCCTGAGCGGAGTGGCGTGCTGGCTTTGAATAAGGCAGAGAGTGATAGAAATCATAGTGAACGGGTTAGTGAAGTCGGGGCAGAAGAGCTGACTGCCCGGGTCATACAGGCCTGGTATCGTGCGTATCTGTCAGAAAAGGGCATTGCCGTTCAACGAGCGTCCCAGCAGGCCACAGAAAAATTAGTTGCCGCCGTCAGAGCTAAATATGCCAATGACCTGGCCTCCAGTTTTGATGTTGAACAGGCAGAATTGAATGCGGCACGTTCAAGGCAGAGTGTGAAGGATGCCGAATCGTTGCTGGAGCAGGATCTGGATAAACTGAAGATGCTGCTTGGCCTGAATCCGGAAGACAGGGTGGACTTTGATTTTTCCCTGCTGAGTGAGGATTACCCGTCTTCATTCGAACCACTGGTTGAAGAATTGCAGCAGATGGCATTAAACCACCGGCTGGAAATAATCGCTATGAAGGAGAGCCGGGACTTCGCGCTGCAGAGGATGGAAATCATTACTCGCAGGGTCGGTCCACCGATAGATTTAAGTATCCATTATGCGCTGGTCGGACAGGGAGACTCACTGGATGACACCCTCGAAGTGGATGACAGGCGTGTTGGCCTGGGCTTGAACGTATCAACTGATTTTGCACTGGCCACAGAAAAAAACCAGTCAAGGCTGGCTATGCTTGAATATCAGCAGGCCGAAAGAAGCTATAAACACCTGGTGTCTACAGTTAAAAGCGAAATTCGCAATGCTATCCGGCAGATTGATCGTTTCAAGGAAAAATATCTGTTAGCAGAAAGAACCGCAGAGTTGGGAGAAAAGCGCTTTACGCTGGCAAAAAAGAGATATGATGATGGCCAGATAGATGTCATCGAACTGCTGGAAAGTCAACGGGACCTGGCACAGGCCCGGCAGTCTGGCCTGACGGCAAATATTGATCTGCTGCTGGCTCAGCTGAATCTTGATCTGATAAGTGGCCAATTGAGAGATAAATGGCAATTACCGCAAGCAAAAAATATACAATAACAGGGGCACTTGCCCTGCTTGCCGTTGTTGCCGGTATCCTGTTGTTTTCTCAAGGAAAAGAGAGTATTGACAGCAACGTGTTTCAGCAGCCTGTCGTTGCCAGGGCGGACCAGGGTCCATTTGATATTACTATCATTGAGTCAGGCGTCCTCGAAGCACGACGCTCCGTTACACTTGCTTCAGACCTGCCGAGCAACAAAGCGAAGATCATATTCCTCAAACCTGAAGGATCTACTGTCAACCCGGGCGATGTCATCGTCAAGTTTGATAAATCCCCTTTTGTTGAAGACATAGCGAAGTTGAGTGCTGAAATCAGTGAGGCCAGTGCTGCACTTGCACAGGCCGAGGAAGAGCTGCAGCTGACCATACAGCAAGGCAGGGCGAACACTGAAAGCATGACTCACAACCTTGAAGTGGCCCGGCTCAAGCACAGCAGCTTGAAACAGGCCGAGTTGCCACTGCGCAAGGCAAAATCAAAAAATGACCTGCTGAACGCAGAACAGAAATTCACACTGGCAAAGAAAAAAGCCAGTTCTATGAAAGATCTGCTGAATCAGGGCTTCACCAAGCGACGGGAATATGAACAGGCAAAGGCGGCGATTAATTCAGCAAGCGCTGAGCTGGAGCTGGCTAAACAGCAGTATCGTCTGCTTGATGAAATGATCGGACCAGGAGAATTACGTCAGTCTGAGCTCAAACTGGCTGAGCTTGAGCGCAAGGTTTCGGAACAGAAGATGGTTGCCCAGCATAAAATGGCGCTGAAAAATGCCGGAATGATCCGCTTAAATCATCGATATGAGGTGCTGAAGAAATCACTCAAATCTGCAGAGGCAATGCTGGAAAAAACCGTGCTGGTCGCGCCAGTGCCTGGTTTTGTTGTATACAAGACGGTCTCGGTACAGGGAGAAATGCGCAAGGTTCAGGTTGGCGATTCCGTTTGGCAGCATAATGGCTTTATAGTTTTGCCCGATATGTCGGAAATCATCACTGACCTGAAGATTCGTGAAACGGATATTGCACAGATTGAAGTGGGGCAGACCGCAGTAATTCGCCCACAGGCTTACCCCGGACTGGCATTGAATGGCCGCGTGGAAACAATAGGCACGCTGGCAACATCTGCAGATGATGAAATGCCGCGTTTTCTTGTTCGAGTGGCAATTGATAAGGTTGACTCGAAGCTGAGACCGGGCATGACAGTGATGACACGCATCCAGGCAGCCCGATTTGATGATGTAGTGCGTGTGCCGGTGGAGGCAGTGTTTTATTCAGGCGATCAGGCCGTGAGTTTTTTATGGAAAATGAATCAGGCTGAAGCCGTTGCCATCGAGACCGGTCCGAGCGATGGAAATTATATTGTCGTTACCAAAGGGCTTTCTGGCGGAGAGAAGCTGTTGTTGCATGACCCGCGGAAAACTCTGGCGACAGAGCCTGGCGCGTGATCCAGGCCCACTCCATTGATAAAAGCTATCGCTTGCCGGGACAGGTAATCCCTGTTCTGAAACATGTATCGCTTGAAGTCAAACAGGGTGAATTTGCTGCCATCATGGGGCCATCCGGGACCGGTAAGTCTACCCTGCTAAATCTTCTCGGCTGTCTTGACAGTGCCGATAGCGGTAGCTACGTACTCGATAATGAAACTATTTCTGAAATGGATGACAGGGCACTCGCGAAAGTGCGTAACCGCAAGCTAGGTTTCGTATTTCAGTCAACCAGTTTTGTCGACTACCTGGATCTGCCAGATAATGTGGCAATGCCCGGGTTTTATTGCGGTATGAGCCGCGCTGCAAGCCGCCAACGTGCAAAAGCCTTATTGCGGCAGGTAGGGCTGGGGCATCGGCTGACACATCTTCCCGGCCAGCTGTCGGGAGGGGAAAGTCAGCGTGTCGCCATTGCACGTGCCCTGTTTAACCGGCCGCGGCTGTTACTGGCAGATGAGCCGACCGGCAATCTGGATAGCAGTAATTCAGCAGAAATCGTCAATTTACTTAAACAGTTAAACACAGACGGTCTGACTATCGTCCTGATAACGCACGATGCTGAAGTGGCAAAAGCAGCAGACAGGATCTACCTGATGCAGGACGGAGTTCTGGCTGACATGGGCAATGATTAACCTCGATTTCTTCAGGTATATTCTTCCCGCTTTCGATATGTGGAAGATTAAGCCCCTGCAGGCGATATTGAGCATGGCTGGTATTGCTATCGGCATTGCGGGTTTTGTCGTGGTGGTTGCCATGGGGCAGGGTGCCAGGCTCGAGTTTGCGCAAGCTGTCGGAATGCTCGGCACCAATACGGTCATTGTAAATAGCACATCTAATGATGGTATTCCCCAGCTCAATTCAGCCATGTTATCCAGTCTTCAGCGATTGATGGGCGAAGAACTCTCCGCGCTGGCGCCGGTGCTGCATAAACACACTAATGCCTTCATCAACCGTAACCAGCAGCGAGTTCACCTGGTAGGCACTAACGCTGATTATCTCGATGTATTCTCGCTTACAGTTGAAAATGGCAGGTTTCTCGCACCGTATGATCTTCAGCGACGGCAGCGGGTCGCGGTACTCAGCCGCGATGCAGCACTGACACTTTTTTCCAGTACCCGGATCACCGGCAGGACACTGAGGATCGGTAACGACTGGTTCACCGTCATTGGTGTATTGGCTGCTGATGATTTGCCAAAGGTGAAATTATCCCGCCAGCAGACGACAGAAGGTGGTCAGTCGATCTATATTCCATTGACTGTATTGACACCGAAGTCCGTCAACGATCTGGAATTCGGCCAGTTATTACTTAAATTCACCAGTGACCTGCGTATTCCGGCTGCGACACCATTGCTACAGAGGATTTTTGGTGCCAGCCAGTTTGACCAGCAGAAACTTGAAATGATTGTTCCCTATGAGTTGCTGATAAAGAAGAAGCAATTCCAGACCATGCTTGAAGTTTTCCTGCTCGGCATTTCTACCATCATACTGGCTGTTGGTGTTGCCGGTGTTTTGAATGTAATGCTGGTCAGTGTTAATACACGGCGCAGTGAGATAGGTTTGCGCAGAGCGGTTGGTGCAACACAAATAGACATACTTCAGCAGTTTCTGGTCGAAGGGGTGATCCTGGCTGTCATCGGCGGCTGTCTAGGTTTAATTGCAGGATGGGGGCTTGGTGTCATTGTCGCAAGCTGGTTTGAATTAGCTGTCGTTTATGATCTGCAAACCATACTCACTGGATTTATCATTGCACTGCTTGCTGGTATTCTTTCAGCGACCTACCCGGCAATAAAGGCAGCCGGTTTGAACCCGGTAGAAGCGTTAAGGTCTTAAGTCCAGTTTACGGTTTACGTTTTATGGTTTACGTAATACCATTCTGTCCCACAAAATAACTTTATGTGTGTTGTGTAATTGTTGCCATCTATAGGAAGGACGATAAATACGTCACTGTAGAGCAAGCATACAATTCATGCGATCACCGTCATGCCGGCGCAGGCCGGTATCCATAAGTTATTGATCTTAACAGTCGATAAAGTCACTGGATTCCGGCTTTCGCCGGAATGACATTTTATGGACAACATAGACGTAACACTTAAAACGTAATCGGTAAAACTGTTCTTAATTGACAGTCTGGTTGCCAGATGGCCAGCTTTCAAGCGCTGCGTGCTCCAGTAATTTGATTAAAAGATCGACCCTGACATTTTGATCTTTGGCTTCCAGCAGCGATTGCTTTTCTTTTGAGCTGAACGGGCAGTGCATCGACAGCACCGTGACCAGTTCCGACATGCTGGCTTCAAGTAGTGGATTGAGCTGGACGTTGTTTTCAAGTGTTGGCAGGTATAGTGAGGCAGCAGTCAATAGCCTTTGATGTTTAGCAGCGTTGGCATCCTCGTCAAAAGTATTTCCGGATGGCAGGTAATCTACTTCGGCAGTGCGATAGAGGTGGTTATTATTTTGCTCTTCAATAATGGCAAAGCGGCAGAGGCCATGCAGGGTTACCAGCATGCGACCATCAGAGGTGTCTTCATGGTGAGTGATTTTTCCTGTGCAGCCGGTTCTGTAAATCGGTGCCTTGGGCTGATGCTGTAGGCCGGATGACAGCTGGATCATGCCTATAATGCTGTCACCCTGCAGTGCGTCCCTGAACATTTGCAAATATCGCTGCTCAAATATTTGCAGAGGCAACAGGCCTCCCGGTAACAATAACACTCCCGTGAGAGGGAAAAGCGGTATATTTTTTGGCAGGCTGATATCGTTCATAATAGGATCGGCGGATGACACACATCTGCCAGCTATAAAGCATTATTGATTACAATTCTAGCAGACACACAGGCCACAGAAAAATGAATGAAGAATTGATTATACAAACACCTGGTCAAGGCCTGATTGATATTACCGGCAAACTGGTGTCACTGGTGAATGCCTCGGAATGTCAGCATGGCCTCTGTACCGTCTTTGTTACCCACACATCGGCAAGTTTGACTATTCAGGAAAACGCTGATCCCTCTGCGCGCCGTGACCTGGAAAACTGGCTAAATCGACTGGTGCCGGAAAATGACGACCTGTATTCTCATACGACAGAAGGCGCCGACGATATGCCAGCCCACATCAAGGCAATACTGACAGCTACCTCAATCAGCATTCCTGTTATGAACGGCAGGCTGGGGCTCGGTACCTGGCAGGGGCTTTACCTGTGGGAGCACCGCCGCTCTGCACATCGCAGACGTTTACTGGTGCATCTAGGGGCGTGATAAAACCGGGGTAGTCCACAGTACACGTCAGACGCTGTTTTTAGGTGCTATAATCCGCCCTCCCTGACTTTATACTCAAAAAAGAGATAATTGATGAAAGATCAAATAAAAGAAAGCCTGCAGGACAATTCCACCTGGATGCGCATCCTCTATATGGCCATTTTTGTTATCATTTTTAACATTACTGAATTGCTAATTGCGGCAACTGTAATTTTTCAGCTGCTGGTGCTGTTGTTTACCGGTGACAAGAACCAGCGTCTGCTCGGTTTCGGTGCCATGCTCAGCCAGTATGCTTTTAAAATATTGCGTTTCCTGACTTTCAACAGCGAAGAAAAACCCTTCCCGTTTTCTGACTGGGAAAGTGACACGGACCTTCAGAAAACTGGCAACGACTAATTTCTGCAGGCGTCACTAATCAGGCACTATTTAAACTAATATCAGGCACTACTTCAGCGATGGATGAAAAATATATACCGCAGAACATAGAAACTGCGTTACAGGCACAGTGGCAAGACAACAAAGTCTACAAGGTAGTCGAGGATCCCGAAAAAGAGTCATTCTACAGCCTGTGTATGTTTCCCTATCCAAGCGGTCGCCTGCACATGGGACACGTACGAAACTACACTATCGGCGACGTCATCACACGCTACCAGCGAATGCTGGGCAAAAATGTGCTGCAGCCAATGGGCTGGGATGCGTTTGGCTTGCCGGCCGAAAATGCGGCGATGAAACATGGTGTGCCACCGGCAAAATGGACGCATGAAAATATCGATTATATGCGTGATCAGCTGAAGAGGCTGGGCTTTGGTTATGACTGGGACAGGGAACTGGCCACCTGTGATCCGGAGTACTATCACTGGGAGCAATGGCTTTTTACCCGGCTGCTGAAGAAGGGCCTGGTTTACAAACGCACGGCACCGGTCAACTGGTGTCCGCATGACCAGACTGTACTTGCCAATGAACAGGTCATCGACGGCTGCTGCTGGCGTTGTGACACGGTTGTTGAGCGTAGAGAAATCCCGCAATGGTTCATGAAAATCACCGAGTATGCCGAAGAGCTGTTGAGCAGCCTTGATGAAATGGACGGCTGGCCTGAAGCCGTGCGCACCATGCAACGAAACTGGATAGGAAAATCTCAGGGCGTGGAGATGCAGTTTGCGGCAACTGCCGATTCATCGCAATCGCAGTCTGCAGAAGACCTCACCGTCTATACCACGCGGCCGGATACGCTGATGGGAGTAACCTATGTTGCGGTTGCTGCTGAACACCCGTTGGCATTAAAGGCAGCAGAAAATAATGCAGATTTGCAGGCATTTATTGAAGAATGCCGTACTACAGAGACTGCTGAAGCCGCCATGGAAACCATGGAAAAGAAAGGCATGGCTACGGGAATTAGTGTTAGCCATCCCGTTAGCGGCGAAGCAGTGCCGGTCTGGGTAGCTAATTTTGTACTGATGGGATATGGCACCGGTGCTGTGATGGCTGTACCGGCTCATGATCAGCGTGATTTTGAGTTTGCGACGAAGTATGGCATTCCAGTCAAGGCCGTAGTTTTTCCAGTTGAGGGAGAGCTGGAGCAGCCGTTATCAGCAGCTTTTACCGACTATGGCATATTGAGAAATTCTGCACAGTTCGATGGCCTAACTTCAATGCAGGCCTTTGATGCTATTGCCGACTGGCTGCAGCAGCACGGCAAAGGTGAGCGCAAAATTAATTACCGCCTGCGCGACTGGGGAATTTCCCGTCAGCGCTACTGGGGCTGCCCAATCCCGGTTATCTATTGCGATAGCTGCGGCACGGTAGCGGTACCGGAAAAGGACTTGCCGGTGGTGTTGCCGCTTGATGTTGAACTTGACGGTGCCGGCTCACCTCTTGTCAATCATCCTGACTTTGCTCATGTTGAATGCCCGTCCTGCGGCGGCGATGCGCGTAGAGAAACCGATACCTTCGATACCTTTGTTGAATCTTCCTGGTACCTGGCTCGTTTTACCTGTGCTGACCAGGATCAGGCGATGCTTGATGAAAGAGCTGATTACTGGCTGCCTGTTGATCAGTATGTTGGCGGCATAGAGCACGCTATTCTGCATCTTTTGTACGCACGATTTTTTCACAAGCTGATGCGTGATGAAGGACTGGTACAGGGTGATGAGCCAATCAAAAGATTATTGACCCAGGGCATGGTGCTGATGGACGGCAGCAAGATGTCAAAGTCCAAAGGCAATACCGTTGATCCGGAATCATTGATCGAGCGTTATGGTGCGGATACCGTACGCCTGTTCATCATGTTTGCCTCACCACCGCAGATGTCGCTGGAATGGTCTGACGACGGTGTCGAAGGCGCTTCACGGTTTCTGCGTCGCTTATGGCGCCAGGTGGCAGAGCACGTGACTGAAGGAGCCGTGGCAGAGCCGATTGGAACTGATCTCAATGATCAGGGTAAAGCACTGCATCGTCAGATTCATCTGACGATTAAAAAAGTAACAGATGATATCGAGCGGCGCCTGCAGGTGAATACAGCGATTGCCTCAGTGATGGAGCTGATGAATGCTGTTAGCCGATTTTCGCCACAAAATGAAAACGATCGCGCAGTTGTGCAGCAGGCGCTGGAAACTGCCTGCCTGCTGCTGGCCCCGGTTGTTCCACATATCAGCAGTGTATTGTGGCAGGCGCTGGGCCATGACAACGATATCATTGATGCCCACTGGCCGCTTGCTGACGAAGCCGCAATGGTGCAGGATGAAATCCAGTATATCGTTCAGGTCAATGGGAAATTGCGTGACCGCCTGCAGGTCGCTGCAGACGCTGACCAGCAAACGATCGAGCAACTGGCGCAGGCCAGCGAGAGTGTACAGCGTCATATCGAAGGAAAAACAGTGCGCAAAGTTATTGTTGTGCCAGGACGACTGGTAAACATTGTCGTCGGATAATAAAAGTGTCCATATGCAGTCTATTTGTTAAAGGCATAATATGGACTGTTTTGCCTGCTCGTCTTTGTCGGTATACTCGTGGGCTATTGAATTTAGACTCTTCCCTGTTAAGGATATTCGCATGAAACGTATTGTTCTAATCTTTTTATTAATGGCCAGCCTGGTTTCCGGCTGTGGATTTCATCTGCGCGGTACTATTATCCTGCCAGATTCAATTCGCACCGTTATGGTTACCTCTCCTGACGTAAAGCTCAGGGATGCTCTGGTTGCGGGTCTTCAGTCAAACAATGTCATTATTGTTGATGGTGCAACTTCGGACAGCGCTTATATCAAGATTGACAGTGCGGATTTCACCCGTGAAGTTCGAACCATCGACGACCGCGGCAAAGCCACCGGCTACATATTGATTCTCAGGGCGAGTTATAAAGTCACCGACAGTGCAGGAAAGGAACTGGTCAAGCCTTCTGTAGCCAGTGCCAGACGAGACTATAACTTTGATCAGGATCAGCTCTTATCGGCTACACGGGAAGAAGAATTGCTGCATGATGAAATGCGTGAAGACGCGGCTCAGAGTATTCTGCGTAAGATGTCTCGCATCAGGTAGATTGGCATAGAATGACCGAGCAACTTGCATGCGGGTAGACATTCAGCGTCTTTCGGCAGCTGATGACAAACCCCTGGCGCCAGTGTGCCTGCTGTTCGGCGATGAGATCCTGCTGCTTGAAGAAGCGTGTATAGAATTACGCAGGAAAGCACAGGCACAGGGTTATACTGAACGGCTCAGTTTCGTCGCTGAAGCAGGCTTCGACTGGGAG
>Ga0316187_10002903_pt1 | contig 14961 bp, 12 predicted proteins | sample CroRivburrow1_MG_FD_204927 | JGI IMG/M metagenome (GOLD analysis project Ga0316187, IMG submission 204927) | Coastal sediment microbial communities from Maine, United States - Cross River worm burrow 1 | ecosystem: Environmental > Aquatic > Marine > Coastal > Sediment | place: USA: Maine... | reverse complement strand
GTACTGGTGGCGGTCGGCTTCTGGATGCTGCCTCCGAGGCTCGAGGGCTCCGGGGTCTGGCTGGCGCTTCAGATAGGAATGTTCGCGACCGGTGGGCTGGTCGTGGTCGCCCTGGCGATCGGCGACTACCGTGCACGACGGGGCGCCGAGTCGGTGCTCCTCGGACTGTGGGCTCTTGGAACCCTCTTCTTTGCTACTGCCGTCAACTGGACCGTCAACGGTCGCTCGATCCTCCCTCTGGTACCCGCGGTCGCCCTGCTCTTGGCGCGGAGGGCCGACGCCGGGCCTCAGCCTCCAAGGAGACTCGCCATCGCCGTGGCGCTCGTCGGCTCGGCCGTGGTCGCGCTGATCGTAACGGCAGGTGACGTGGCCGTGGCCAATGCCCAGCGCATCGCGGTCGAGCGGATCGAACGAGAGAGAGTCGGCGAGGAAGAGACGGTGTGGTTCCAGGGCCACTGGGGCTTCCAGTACTACATGGAGGAACGGGGAGCCCGTGCGGTCGATGTCCGGACCGCGCGACCCCGCGATGGAGACCTGATGGTCCTGCCGCAGAACAACACCCGGGTGGTGGGGGTTCTGCCGGAGGCGATCGCTTCTCGCGAGTGGGTCGAGGTCGACGTCCCGGCCGTCGCTTCTACCATGCACAAGAAACGCGGCGCCGGTTTCTACTCGTCGGGCTACGGGCCTCTGCCCTTCACCTTCGGCAGAGCGCCTCAGGAGCGATACGAGGTCTGCAGGTTGGGAAGCCGTTGACCGCCTAGCCGTCCTTGTGCTTGTCGTGCTTCTGCTTCGGCTCGGGCACCTTGAACCGCACCATCACCGGCTCTTCCATCCCCGCCGTGAGAACGTTCAGCGTGAAGACGCCTTCGAAGCCGCTCTTGGGTTTGGGGAAGAAGACCACGTCGCTGAAGTAGCTGTCGTAGTTCAGGTGGACGTCGGCCCACGCGACTTCTTCTCGGGTCGCGTAGAAGTCGGAGTTGACCTGCTCGAGATTGGCGAAGTCCTTCCCGAGCTGGAGTGGTTGGGACTTCTCGAGCTGTTCCGCGTAGCTCACAAGCTCGATCTCCTTCGCCAGTGCCGGCGGCGGGGCCATCGAGTAGAGGTTCCCCGCCGGGTCGAGCAAGGTGAAGGACTCGTCCGTGAAATCGAGCTCTTTCCCGAACTTGCCGATCACACCGACGGCGACTTGCAGCATGAAGTGGTCGTTGGCCTCTTCGAACGAGGCTCCGTAGCTGCCCACCACCACCTCGATCCGCCCGGCCTTTTCCATGTAGGTCGCATAGGCGAGATCGAAGCTCGTTTCGTCCGAGCCGTTATCCTTCTTCTTGTCCCCGCCGATCGCTACGGTGAGGCTCGCGGCGAGTAAAGCCACACAAACCAGGATGAACCATCGCTTCATTGACATCACAGCCTCCCTGAAATTCAACCCCCAGAGTATCTCAGCTTTTCGCTCCGGTTTCCACGGCCGGGTTGTCAGCGGTGCATGACGGTGTTGAAACGTCTGAGCATGAGCGTAACCACCAGAAGCTGATAGGCCGTCCCGACCACCAGGTAGCCCCACCAACCTCCCTCACCGGCCTCCAGCAGCCAGAACAGCTTCACCGGCCAGTACGTGGGAACGACACCCATCACCCACTGCCAGACCGTCGGCACGAACCAGGCAATGATCGGCGGCCAGTTCAGGGTGCCCGCGGCCTTCATGATCGCGAAACCCTGGACCTTGTTGTTGGCAAAGGCCGCGAGCAGCAGCGCGAACGCCGGGGCCAGTGGAGACGCGGCCACGCCCACGAGCAACAACGGCAGCGGACCGATTCGCACGAGGCCCGTCAGGGGTACGCTGATCACGGTCATGACGACGCTGACGAGCATCGGCACCGCCAGGCGGTAGGCGAGGTACCCCGGAAGGGTCAGAGGGGTGACCTGCAAGGCGCTCAGCGTACGATCGTCGCGCTGGTCGAGCAGCAGGAATCCGATCACCACGCCCGCCACCATCGGAGTGACCAGCACGATGATGCTCACGATCAGCGGAAAGTAGGGGAGAAGGTCGATCGAGTACTGCCGGCTGACGCGCTCCGCAGCAACCGGGACGCCCCAGCGCAGCAGCAAGGCCATCAGCACCGGAAGCGCCACCAGCCACCGCAGCATCGCGTCGCGGGCCACGCTCTTGAGGTCGATGGGGCCGAGGGCCCGGATGACGGCGACCGCCTTCATCTCAGCGGCTCCCTTCCTTGACCACCACGAACCGGTGAAACGCCCGACGGCTCCACAGGAACGCCGGAACGATCCAGGTGATCGAGCCCAGCACGCCGTAAAGCCATTCCCCGGCGGCGAGCGGCCGGAGGGCGCCCTCCATCAGCACCATGGCCGGCTGCAGCGGGTGAAGCACGGTCCACCCGCTGCCCCACACGCCCAGATAGGTGAAGAGCGGGGGAGAAAGCAGCGTCGAATAGATAAACGAAGGAAACAGGTACTCGTTGATCGAGTCGTACCTCGCCACCGCGGCGAACCCGAGCAGCGCGTAGATCGGACCGGCCAGGAGCATCCCGACGGCGAGCGGCACGATCCGGAGGCTGAATCCGAAGGTCAGCCCCACGATCGCCAGGTTCTCGACAATCGCCAGGGCGGTGAGCGTGACGATCTTGGAGGCGAGGTACTCGGAGGTCCGAAGCGGGGTCACGATCTGGGCCTCGAGGGTGCCCTCGGCCTTCTCGAGCAAGACGAGCCCGCCGATGAAATAGAAGGTGTTCATCATCAGGTTCGAGAAGACGAACGGCGGGATCAGCCACCCCAGGGTCTCGGCGTCCACGAGGTTCAGCAACAGGATGCAGTACAGCGCCACGAACCCGGCCGCCCAGTAGAAGCCGTTACGTAGCTGAAGGCGGACGTCGCCTCTCGCGGTCGCACCGAGGCGGCTCATCTCAGCTCCCGGCCCGTGACCCGGATGAAGATCTCCTCGAGGGTCGCCTCCAGCGTGTGAATCGTCTGGATCTCGTGGCTGCGCAGTACGTCCAGGAAACCGTCCTGATCCGCCAGGCCGCCCAGCGGGAACTCGCGGTTCCGGGTCTCGCCGTTCTCGCTGTACTCGACGCGCACCCTCGGCTCTCCGTACCGGAGCTTCAGCTCGCGCGGCGCGTCGATCAGGCGGATCTCGCCGTCCACGATGAACGCCACGCGGTCGCACAGCTCGTCGGCGACGGTCATGTCGTGGGTGGTCAGGAAGATGGTCTTGCCCGCGGTTTGCTGCGACTTGATGAGGTCCTTGATGCGTCGCGCGCTGAGCGGATCGAGGCCCGCGGTGGGCTCGTCCATGAAGATCAGCTCGGGGTCGTTGACGAGCGCGCGCGCAATGCTGAGGCGGTTCTTCATGCCCTTGGAATACTGCGACACGAGGGTGCCGCCGTCGGCGCCGAGATCGACCGACTCGAGCAGCTCGTCAGGCGGTCGGGTCTTTCCCTGGTAGAGCGCGCCGAAGTATCTGAGGTTCTCGAGGGCGGTGAGCTTCTGGTAATGGTTGGGGAACTCGAACGACACGCCGACCCGCTCGTAGAAATCGGATCGCCACGCTCTCAGATCGCGCCCCAGGACCGAGACGCGTCCCTCGTAGTCCCGGAGGAGCCGGATCAGGATCTTCTGGGTGGTGGACTTGCCGGCGCCGTTCGGGCCGAGGAAACCGAAGATCTCACCACGCTCGATCCCGAATCCCAGGCCACGAACGGCGGGTTTCGCCGCCCGGTCGTAGGTGAAGCCGAGCTCCTCGACCTGGATCATCGTCGCTTCCCCGTCTCTGCTCATATCGACCTACCCCGGGGGGCGTGAGCCGATTCGCCCCTCGGCGGATCAGGGGCCCGGAGGCGAATCGACGCCTCCGGGCCCCCGGGCAAAGACTCGCGACCAGCGCGACGATCGGGCTCCTAGCCCCAGCGAGGCTGCTCGTCCGGACTGATCCCCAGCGCCATCTTGGCCAGCAGCTCGTGGGTCAGGGACGAGTTCGTCGGGTGGAACCGCCCCGCGCGCGCGTCGCGGAACAGCCGCTCGAGCTCGTTCTTCTTGAACATGCCGAAACCACCCGACAGATCCATGGCGGTGTCGACGATCTTCCAGGCTCCTTCCACGGCGCGGTACTTCGCCGCGATGACCTTGAACCCCCACTCGGGTCCGTGCTCCGTGGCGTCCGACCACCCCTGGGCAACCGCCTCGATGTGGGGTCGAATCGCCTCCAGCTCCAGGGCCATCTCGGCGATGCCGTGCTGGATCTCCGGGTGATAGGCCATCGTCCGGGTCATCCCGAGGGCCTCCTTGCCCTGGACCGATTTCAGCGTGAGGTCCCAGGCCCGGTTGGCGATGCCGCAATAGACGTTGGCAAAGTTCACCAGCGCCCACGCGAAGATGCTGACCACGAAGGCGTCCATCCCGGCAGCCCCGGCCGGAACCACGCGAGCGATGTAACGGTCGGGCACGAACGCTCCCTCGAGAACCGTGTCGTCACTGCGCGTCGCGCGCATCCCCATGACGTCCCACGTCTCCTTGATGGAGTACCCCTCGGTGTCGCGGGGCATGAAGGCGTGCACGATCTTGGGTGCGCTCGGGTCGCTGGCGTCCAACCCGTGAAGGCCGTACCGGGTCCACACCGGACCGAGGCTTCCGAAGCCCTTTTTCCCGGTGAACTTGTAGCCTCCGTCGACCCGCTCCGCCTGGGTCGTGGACATCAACACCGGCACGGTGTTCCCCGACTCGGAGTGTCCGGCGGCGAACACCTCTCCGTCCGCGGCTTCCTTGAGGAGCCACTCGAGCGAGTTGTCGCCGGAGCGTCGGAGGTCCGCCGCCACCCCCACCCAGTAGTGGTGCATGTTGGCCGCCAGGGCCGTGGCCGGGGCGTGGTAGGCGAGCTTCCGGGTTTCCAGAGCGATCTCGGCCAGAGACATCCCGTGGCCGCCGAGGTCCTCCGGCACCGCCATCAGGAGGTAGCCAGCCTCTTTCAGCTCGTCGAAATCCTCTTGCGCGAACCGGTTGTCCCGATCGTAGCCCGGCGCACGCTCGTGGCACCGATCGAGTAGATCCTGTGTCAACGAAAAGTTCTTTCCCATCGTTCCCTCCTCTTCCTCTGGTGATAATCCTCGGTCCCAACCCGAGACTTTACCCCGGCCCCGTGGGGGGCTCCAAGCAAAAACTCCCCGGAAAAGCCCTCCAAACTTGAATTCCGCTCCTCGACACCTCGAATTCGGGACTTGCCCCGGGAAATCCTTTGACCTATGTTTTCGCCCCGATCCGCCGGCCGCTCCGGCCGCGGGGGTGGCCCGGAGGGGGATCCATGCCGTCGAGCAAGCTGATCCAAGAGGTCAGCATCGAGCCCAAGCCGACCGCGGCGTTCGAAACCGTGCTCGGTCCCGACAACGTCGAGAGCGTGAGCAATCTCGCCGCGGGCCTCCAGGCCCGACTCGGTGGCCGCACCATCTGGAACGTCAACAGCACGGCCGCCGGTGGGGGCGTTGCCGAGATGCTCCAGAGCCTGCTGGCCTACGCTCGTGGACTCGGAGTCGACACCCGCTGGCTGGTCATGACCGGGGACGCGGACTTCTTCCGAATCACCAAGCGGATCCACAATGCCCTTCACGGCGAGCCCGGCGATGGCTCGATGCTCGACGCGGACGCAACCGAGGCGTACGAGCGGGTCGCCGCCGCCAACGCCGCAGAGCTGAACGAGCGGGTTCAGCCCGACGACGTGGTGATCCTCCACGATCCCCAGACCGCGGGTCTCATCCCCCATCTGGTGCGCAGGGGTGTCGCCGTCGTGTGGCGCTGCCACATCGGCAACGACAGTCCCACTCCCGAGGACCAGCTCGCGTGGAAATTCCTCGAGCCTTATCTCAAGCAGGCTCACGCCTTCGTGTTCTCAAGGTTCTCCTACCTTCCGGAGATCCTCTACCACGGCCGGTGTCTCGTGGTGCCTCCGTCGATCGATCCGTTCTCTCCGAAGAACCAGGATATGGACGAGGCCACCGTCCGCTCGATCCTCGTGCACACAGGTCTGGCATCGGGCTCCAACGGGGGGCCGCGCACCTTTACTCGCGAGGACGGAACGCGGGCGGAGGTCGGGCGCCAGGCGAAAGTCCTGAGAGAAGGGCCGCCACCGGCCCTCGAAGTTCCCCAGGTCGTGCAGGTCTCACGATGGGACCGGCTGAAGGACCCCGTAGGTGTTCTCCAGGGGTTCGTTCGCGCCATGAATACCTCGGGGGCCGACCACGCCGAGCTCGTGCTGGCCGGGCCCAGCGTCGAGGCGGTCTCGGACGATCCCGAGGGCGCGGCGGTTTACGAGGAAGTGGTCGCGTCGTGGCACAGGCTTCCTTCCCACTACCGCCGTCGCGTGCACCTGGTCACCCTGCCGATGAACGACCTGCAGGAAAACGCCGCGATGGTCAACGCGCTCCAGCGTCACGCGGCCATCGTCGTGCAGAAGAGCCTGCGCGAGGGCTTTGGCCTGACCGTCACCGAGGCGATGTGGAAGGCGAAGCCGGTGATCGCCAGCGCCGTGGGCGGGATCCGAGACCAGATCGAGCACGGGGTCAGCGGCTTGCTCCTCAAGGACCCGGCCGACCTCGACGCTTTCGGTGGGTCCATCAATCAGTTGCTCGGCAACGAGGGCTTCGCCGAGCGGCTCGGACGTAACGCCCGCCGCCGGGTCGGCCAGAACTACCTGGGCCTGAGCATCGTGGCGCAGTACGACCACCTGATCCAGCGGCTCGAGCACGATGTCCGGGAGACCGCTTCGCCTGTCGCCGCCGAAGACCGCGACTAGCTCGTAGCCCGCCGTCCTCGATCGATCGCCGGCACATCTGCCGCCCATGGTTTGCCGACCCACCAGGAGCGGGTGCCGACAGAAGAGCGCAGACCGACGGGTCAACCCACGAAGGGCCGGCTCATTCAGCGAAGATGAAATGCTACCCGTTCAGGGTCGCGACAGGCGGTACTGCTGGATCTGGACTTCCTTGCCGTCCATGAACGTGAACGCCTCGGCCACGACGGCCTTGAAGTCGTTCTCGAGGTAAAAGCCCTGCACGGGGTCGTAGGTGATGAGCAAGCTGCCACCCCCCAGCTTCTCCTCTTCTTCGTAGCCCTTGACGTCGCCTTCCCGATCAAGCGGCAGAGAAGCATCGTAGGCGAACGGTCGCATCTAGTGGACCGTAACGGACAGATCAGCACCACCCAAGCGGCCCTCGAAGTCGATCTCTTCGTTGTGCTTCCTCCGAATACTCCCGGTATGCGTCGTCAGCACGCCTTGATCTCGACTCCGATGACTCGCTCGGCTGGTGCCGATCTGTCCGTTACGGCCCACTAGGCGGCCGTTTCGCCGGGGCCCGAGACGGCGGAGGCGATCCGTTTCTCCTCGTAGAAGTGAACGTCGCGCTGCGGGAACGGGATGCTGATCTCTTCGCGGTCGAAGCGCATCTTGACCTCGCGGGTGACGTCCCAGTAGACGTCCCAGTAATCGTCGGTCTTGCACCACGGGCGCACCACGAAGTCGACCGACGAGTCGTTCAGCTTGTGCAGCTTCACCATCGACTCGGGGTCGTCCAGGACCTTCGGGTGCTCTTCGAGGATCGCCTCCAGGATCTTCTCGGTCTTGGGAATGTCGTCGCTGTACGAGATGCCGAACACCATGTCCACGCGTCGGATTTCCTGCGCCGTGACGTTCTTGATGACGCCACCCCAGATCTTGCCGTTGGGCACGACCAGGGTCTGGTGGTCGACGGTCAAGATCGTCGTCGAGACCATGCTCATCGCGCTGACCTTGCCGAACACACCCACCACGTCGATCAGGTCGCCGACGTCGTACGGCCGGTAGATCAGGATCATCATCCCCGCGGCGAAGTTCCCCAGCGTTTCCTGCAGCGCGAAGCCGACGATGAAGCCCATGATGCCCAGGCCCGCCAGCAGGGGACCGAGGGCGAAGCCGAGTTGCGACAGCGCGACGAGGATCCCCACGATCCCCACGATATTTCCGGCCGTGTTGACGAACATCTTCTGCAGCAGTTGGGAGAAGCTCAGCCTCGAGGTCGAGACGGCTTTGTGGACGATCTTGCGCGTGAGCTTGGCCAGCAGGTGAAAGACGAACAGGATCACCGCAAAAATCAGGAGCCTGAAGAATACCGTGGGACCGCTCTCGACCACCCACGTCCTGATTTGGTCCATCCACTGCGAGAACAGGCCGAGCGCGACGTCGGCGTCGAGAATGTCGGCGGTGATCTGGCCCGTGGCCTCGATCAGGAGCTTCTCGTATTCGGCGGTCTCCAAGCCGAGCCGGCCCATCAGCTCGATCGTCGTCCCGAGGGTCGCCGTGCTTCGGTCTCTCTTGGCCTCAACGGCGCTGAGCTCGGTCTTGAGGTCCACGTCGTCGGGTTTGTCCACCAGTCTCTCCTGCAGGATCGCGATCTGTTCGAGTGAGAGCTGGATGCGGGCCGAAGTCTTTTCGGCTCGTTCGGTGAGCACGTCGACCAGGTAGGCTTCTTCTTCCGAGCCATCGAGTCCCAGGGCTTCCATGTGTCGCTGGTTGTTCAGGGCCTCTTCGAGAACCGTGTCGAGTGTCTCGCTGTCGTCCGTTAGCTGAGTCTCGAGCCGAACCAGATCTTCACCGGTCTTCGAATAGCGCTCCGCTGCCAGCTCGGCAATCTCGGTCTGCAGCTCGTCGATCCGCTCGCGGGCCACGGGTGCGATCGTGGCGACCAGCTCGACGGCCTCGTTCCTGAACTCCGAGGCGTCCAACCCTTGCTCTTCCATTTGGAGTACGTTGTCGATGAAGGTGTCGAGCTCCGTGAGAGCCTCCAGCGACTTGCTCATGCGACGCCGCTCGAGCAACAGCCGTTCCTCACCCCGTGCAGTCTCGAGCTGCTCCACGACCTTGGCGAACTCTGTCTGGTGCTGGTTGATGTTCTCGAGGAGTCTCCGGGTTTCCACGATCAGCGCCGGCTCTTGGCTCCGTTCCCCGGGCTCTTCCTGAGCGCCCACCGATCCGGCGAACCCGGCTCCAGCCATCAGGACGACCAGTATCGTCGGAACAATTCTGGAAAACCTGCCCATTGCACCCTCCAGTACGTTGCCGTGCGTGCCCCGTGCGCCGCACGAAATAGCGTGTAGGATACCTTCGAACGGCCTGCGACGAGGCGCTAAAATCCCGCCGCAGGAAAAACGGCGGAGATGCCTTCCGGCACTGGAAACGGCCCCCGGAATCGCAAGAAGGAGACGCAAATGAGAAGGTGGATGTCCGCGGCATTGATCCTCGTCATGATCGCGACCGTTTCGGTCGCGCTGGCAGAGGAAACCGAGAAGGAATCCAAGCCCGACGAGAAGCGTGCAGAGATCGACGCCCGGGCCAAGGAATCGCTAGGCGAGCTGCTTGGAAAGAACGAGAAGGCCAAGGGGCTGTACGACAAGGCCTATGGCTACGCGGTGTTCGGCAACTGGAAGTTCGCGTTCGGAATCAGTGGCGGAGGCGGCAGCGGCGTCGCCGTCAACAAGGGCACCGACAAGCGCACCTACATGAAGATGGGCACGGTGGGTGTCGGCCTCGGCCTCGGAGGCAAGAAGTACCAGGTCATCTTCCTGTTCCAAGACGAAAAGAGATTCACCGGCTTCGTGAATAAGGGCTGGCAGGCCGATACCTCGGCGACGGCGGCTGCGGGTACGGCAGCGGCGGAAGCGGGAACCGGCTTCGTCAACGGCATCGCGATCTACCAGATCACCGACTCCGGCTTGATGGCCCAGGCCGACATCGCCGGCACGAAGTACTGGAAAGACGACAAGCTCAACGAAGCCGAGTGACGACCGTCAGAATCCGCTCCAGCCGAAAACGAACACGAGCTGGGCGATTCCCGCCAGGAAGCCGAGCACGGCGCCGGTGAGGATCAACTTCATCTCGTCTTCCTGAAAGCAGGGGCGCAGCAAGTCCTGGAACTCCTCCGGAGGCAGACTCTCCATCCGCTCCCGGAGGAGCTCCTCGATGATCTGACCACGGTCCCGGTTGAACGGCCAGTGATCGAAGGGGTCGGTGGAAACCTGGACCGCCTTCTCCCCGACCGACTCCCGGATTTCCTCGAGGGCCTCGTCGCCCACCGCGATTCCCGCCACCGTCTCATATCCTTCGAGAGCCTCGTCCACGATCGGCTGGATGTGTCTCTTGATCAGGGCCCGCGCCCGGTCCGAGCGCGGGCCGTACAGCATCGCGTAGACCAGGTGCTGGAGGGTGAGGATCTCGGTGGTGACCAGCCGGCACCACACCGCCGCGACTTCCTTCTGGCGCTCGAGGAACAGTCCCTGAATCGTCCACGGGCCGATCTTCGTCGGACGTAGCGGCCTGAAGATGATGTTGATGGCGAACCAGTTGGTGGCGTACCCGACCAGAACCCCGAAGAAAGGCAGGACCCACCACGACTTGTAGAACGCCCAGACGCCGAGCTGGATCAATCCGAACAGGAACCCGAAATACAGACCGGAACGGATGATGAACTTGAACTCGACTCGTCCCGCCTCGAGGAACAGCCGGTTCAGGAGGTCCTTATCCCCTTCGAGTCTCTCGGTGAGCATGTCCTTGAAGTCGATCAGCTCTTCGACGTTCTCGGCGGCCTCGCGCATCAGATTTCGAACCAGGGCGGGCATCTCTTCCCGCACCCGGTCGTAGATGTTGTTCTTGATCGCCCGGGGAAGGAGCTTCCAAACCGTCGGGTTGCCGTAGAACATGATCTCGTCGGTGTAGGCCTCGAGGCGCCGGTCCATCACCTCGGAGATGTGCGCCGCGATCCGGTCCGGCTCCATGTGTCGGAACACCTCCTCGAGGGTCCCCAGCCGGAACATCGTCTTGTCCACGAAGATCCGGGCCATCTTACCGGCCTTGGAGGGGATGATCCCCTGCCATCCGAGGTAGGGCCGGAGCCCCACGAACTCCAGAGGTTGGAAGGTCAGTCGGACGGCGACCCAGTTGGTGCTCCACCCCACCAGTGCCGCCACCACGGGAATGCTCAGGTGCTTCCAGAACTCGGGGTTGAAGAGGGTTTGCTCGAGCAAGATCGTCGTCGCCGCTCAGTTCACTGGCCACGCCGCAGGGGAAGCAGGATGCCCGCCGCGAACAGGATGGCCCAGATGGGCCAGGGCCCGCCGAAGCCGGCGACGATGGCACCGGCGATCAGGCACGCGCCGCCGAACAGGGTCGCGCGCATGCCGGCGAACGGATTCTCGGCCGGCCGCTTGGTGGCGTCCTCGACGAGCCGCAAGCCCTCGGTGATCAGGCGTGGGGTCTTGGCGAGGGCGTCGACCAGCTCCGGCAGTGCGGTGAGACTCTCCTGGGCGAGCCGGATGGGGCCGAAGCGCTCCAGCGTGATCCGGGTGACGTGCCGGCGCGAGACCTTGGCGACGTCGAATTCCGGCAGCAACATCTGGCCCACCGCCTCGTAGGTGACAATGGCCTTGACCATCAGGACCATCTCGACGGGAAAGTACATGCGGTGACGCGCTCCCTGGGCAACGGATTGCATGATCAGCTTGCCGAGGGAGAAGCCCTTGTAGGTCGATCGGAGGGACCACTGTCGACAGACGTCCTCGACGTCGCGCCTGAATCCGGTGGGATCGGACCGCGGTCCGGTCTCCGCGAGGGCGGCCAGGTAGTGGGCGGCATTCTCGGCGTGTCCCATCACGAGGCAGTAGTAGTAGTACAGCAACGTCCGCTTCAGATCGGCGTCGAACCTGCCGACCATGCCCAGATCGATGAAGCCGACCTCGGGCCCCGGAAGGATCAAGAGGTTCGCCGCGTGGAGGTCGGCGTGGAAGAAGCCGTCGCGAAATATCATCTCGATGATCGCCTGGGCCCCGAGGTCGACGAGCCGCTCGCGATCGGCGGTCGTCAGAAGTGCGCTCTTCGGGTCCGTCGGCTTGATGCCCTCGAGGTACTCCATGCACAGCAGATCCCGGGTGCTGAGATCGCGGTGGACACGGGGAAAGACGATGCCCGGCTCGTCCTTGAAGTTCGACGTGAAGGTCTCGGCGTTGTCCGCCTCGCGGGACAGGTCGGCCTCGCGGAGCGTGTAATCGCAGAACTCGCGGATCACTCGCCTCGGCTGGAACCGGCCGAGGAACGGTTGGAGCAGCCCTCCGAGCATTCGCAGCAGGATCGTGTCTCGCTTGAGGGTCTCGCGGATTCCCGGCTTGACCACCTTGAGGACGACCTGCTCACCGTCTCGGGTTGTCGCGAGGTGGATCTGACCGATGGACGCCGAGGCCAGCGGGGTCGAGCGAATGTGGGCGAAAACCTCCTCGATCGGTTGACCGAGCGCCTCTCGCACCTGCTCGAGGAACCGCTCGTAGGGAACCGCCGGCAGGTGGTCGAGGAGTTTCTTCAACTCGTCGGTGATCGACCGCGGCAGCAGATCCTCGCGGAGGCTGAGGACCTGTCCCAGCTTGATGTAGGTCGGTCCGAGCCGTTCGAGCCGTCGTCGCAGCTGGACCGGAAAAGGCGCTTTCCTGAGCCTCCGGTCGACCGGAAGCCCGGCGATGGCCGAGAATGCCCGAAGGAGCAGAAACCGGATCCGCCATCGCTCGCGCCGCGGGAGTCCGCGGAGATAGGCGGCCAGGCCGCCGAGCGCCAGGCCGTAGCCGTTGCGCGCAACCGCCAGGAACCGCCGGATCAGGCCCTGGCCGCCGGTGTCGACGTGATCCTCGAAGGTCGGCTCGTCACCCGGCTTCGGGGGATCGGGGACCTTGACGTAGGCCGGTTCGCTGGGTTGACGTTCCATGGTTTCGCGCCGGCTTCTCCCCGAGCCCTCTCCGGAGTCGGGAACGTGGCGGATCAACGGGTGGCCCGGACGGTCGCAGTGTACCTAAACGGCTCGGTCGGGGTCCAGTGGAGGATCCAGGTGCCACTTTGAGGATGCATATCTTCCGACTCAGAGTAGATTCTACGCTCGGAGTCGTTCGTGCGCGCAGTTCACGGTCGAGCCGCGTGCCGGGCGAGAATCCCCAAGGGAAGAAAGAAATGAAGAACGTCTCGGTTTTCCGCTTGCTGACCCTGATCGTGCTCGTAGGACTCGTCTCGCTCGGAGGCTGCGACAGCTCGAACAATGCATCGAATTCGGTCCTGGCCGCCGAGGAGACCGGGATCACGCTGACGGCCGATCCGGACGAGGTCGTGATCGACCTGACCGATCCCAACACCCCGACCGACCCCGACACCGGCAAGGCGTACGGAGATGCCGCCCTGACCGCGATGGTCATCGACACGGAAGGTCAGCCGGAAGTCGGCGTGGAAGTGGTCTTCGGCAGCACCGCCGGAGAGCTGGCGTCGGAGGGTCAGGCCGTGACCACCGACGACACCGGCAAGGCCGAGGACTCGCTTCGCGTCTTCGAGGACGACCCCGAGGAGATCGCGGTCAGCGCCGTGGTTGACGAGCGGATCGAGACCATCAATGTGACCAAGACCCTCATCGAGCCGAACGCCCCGCCGGTGGCCGATGCGGGGGAGGATCAGCAGATCGAGTGCGCCGCGGAGTCCGGCGCGATGGTGACCCTGGACGGATCCGGGTCGAGTGATCCCGATTCCACCGAGGGCACGAACGATGACATCGTGAGCTTCGAGTGGTTCGAGTTCTTCGGCGCCGCCGAGGAGACGCTGCTCGGCGAGGGTGAGATGCTGAGCGTCGAGCTCTCCACCGGCAATCACGTCATAACGCTGCGGGTCACCGACTCGGAAGACGAGACCGACACGGACGAGGTGACGATCGACATCCAGGACACCACGCCCCCGTCGATCTCCGTGACGCTGGATCCATCCATGTTGTGGCCACCGAACCATCGCATGGTCGACGTCTCTGCGATGGTCGATGCCGACGACGCGTGCGGCGAAACCACGATCATGCTGATCTCGGTCGCCTCGAACGAAGATGAAAACGCCAACGGCGACGGCAACACCGAGCCCGACATCATGGGTGTGGAGCCGGGCACCGACGATCAGAGCTTCCAGTTGCGGGCCGAGCGCGCCGGCGGTGGGAGCGGGCGGGTCTATACCGTCAAGTACAAGGCGACCGACGAAGCGGGCAACGAGAGCGACGAGGCCACGGCCGAAGTCGTGGTCCCGCACGATCGAGGTAACTGACAGGAGAAGGGAAGAAGAGGTTAGCCCGAAGCCGAGACGCGAACCCGGCTACCGTCGGTGTAGCGCCATTCGTCGAAGCTCGGACGCCATTCGGTGGCGATCCGCTTCATGAGTTGCGGCTCTAGCGATTCATAGAGGTTGGTGCGGTACCCGTTGACCGCCGACAGGTAGCGCTCCACCACGGGACGGGCCACCTCGAAATCGGGCAGATCCAGGGTCTCGTAGACGAATCGGAGCGTGCCCACGGGGTCGCGCGTCAGCCCCTCGTACGACACCTCGGTCAAACGATCCCCGGGGATCCGATCCCGGTCGTCGAGGTAGGCGTCGTACATCTTCCGATAACGCCACAGGATGTCGTCGTCCAGGCTCACCAGGTCCCGGCGCTGGAACTGGTACAGCGGGCCGACCTTCACTTCCATGTGACGAGTCGACTGGAAGACCGTGAACGGGTCGCGGTGGATGTGGACGAACCGCGCATCCGGAAACGTCTCCAGGATCAGCGGAATGCGCGCGGTGTGGCACGGCGACTTCAGGACCAGCCGCGTCCCGTACTTCAACGTCAGCTTCTGGGCAAACCGCTTGAGCGAGCTCTTCCAGGTTTCCTTCTCGTCCGGATCGATCTCATCCAGGGTCAGGTAGCGGCGATAGTGACCGTTCCGGGCCGGGAAATGCCACGACATGTGAGGGGAAAGGAGTGTATCGACGCACAGGGCCAGCTCGTCCTCGGCAGGAGTACCGAGCCCCAGCCTGACCTCGTCGTGGGGACGCTTTCGGGGCGCCAGGAAGCCGAAGCGCGAGCCCATCGCCTCGCTGCTCAGAAACGTTCCGGGAAA
>Ga0316187_10002901_pt1 | contig 14963 bp, 12 predicted proteins | sample CroRivburrow1_MG_FD_204927 | JGI IMG/M metagenome (GOLD analysis project Ga0316187, IMG submission 204927) | Coastal sediment microbial communities from Maine, United States - Cross River worm burrow 1 | ecosystem: Environmental > Aquatic > Marine > Coastal > Sediment | place: USA: Maine... | reverse complement strand
CATCGGCCTCTGCGATATTGAGCACGACGCTGTTCATGGCTCGATGAATCTGGTCGAAAAGCGACTTGTCTCGCTTCCGTACGACCGGAAGCACCTGCCGCAGCGCGCCTGCCGCCTGGAGCGCCCTTTGCTGAATGATGAGTCCCATGAGTGATCTCCTTTTTGTGAGTGAGTGGGGTTCCCCAGAAGGGCGAAGCCCGACCCCACTCACTCGCAAAAAGGAGATCACGATGACCAAGTCACGTCACAAGGACACAGTCCCCGGCGCTGACGCCGGCACTGGCACCGGCGCTGCCACTGCCACTGACACTGCCACTGACACTGACGCTGTCGCTGCTAGTTCTCCACCGGGAACCCCCCCGTCCCCCACTCATTCCACGACCCGTCGTACAGCCTCGCGTCTTCGTACCCGAGCGCGGTGAGCGTTAGCCATGCGAACGAGCCTCGCCAGCCCGAGACGCAGTAGCTTACGGTGGTCTCCATGGGATCCATCCCCTCGTACAGAGCTTCGAGCTCGGTCCGCGAGCGGAGGAGGCCGCTGTCGAGATTCCTCGTCCAGTTCACGCTGCGCGCGCTTGGAATGCGGCCAGCATCGTATTCGCCTTCCGATCGCGCATCGACGAGCTGAATGGCCGGCATGTCGTAGGGAGCGTCACCCAGTTGGGCAAGTACCCAGTCCCCGGTGACGCGTAGGTCTTCATCCACTCCGACGATCGTGTACTCCGTCGCCCCGGTGCTCGGTGGATCGGTATCGAGCTCTCCCTCGGCCGCGACCCATGCCGCGTAACCACCGTCGAGATACCGAACGTCGACGTGACCGTAGTATCGAAGCGTCCAAACGATGCGCGAAGGGTCGTACTCCGGAGGCCCACCGTACACCACCGCGACCACATCGTTCCGGAGCCCTGCCTCGCGCAGAACAGGCTGAGCCTCCATCGGGGGAGCGACTTGCGAAGGCACACCGTCGACGGTCGTCGCCAAGTCGCCAGGTCTGAGGCGGATCGCGCCCGGGATTCGCGATGCTTCGTATCCCGACCCCCGCGTGTCAATCAGCTGCACGTCCGGATCGCCCAGATGCGCCTCCAGCCAATCGGTATCGACCACCATCGATGAGCCCGGCGAAACTCCCCCGTCGGGTGTCCCGCCGTCAGGCTGAGCGCATTGCTCCTGCGTCAGTCCTTCGCACTCCTTCGAGGTGGCACTGCTATCGCAGCCCGCGAGCAGCAGCACGAAAACCGCGGCGAGGTTTCGACTGAGCATCGCGCCACTCTACCCGAAAGACGTGAAATGCGGTACGAGGCGTTCTGCAATGTTTGATCCGAGCAAGACGCTGGTCATTGCGAATCCCATGGCCCGCCACGGCTTCGTCGGAGACCACTGGCCGGAGCTGAGCGTACGAATCCACAAGGCGCTTGGACCCGTCGAGCTTCAGCTCACCGAGTCGCGTGGCGACGGTTTGCGCATGGGTAAGGAAGCGATCGCGAACGGCGCGCGAACCATCGTCTCGTTTGGCGGTGACGGCACACACAGCGAAGTGGTCGACGGCATCATGCAGTCCGGCGTCAACAAGCAAATCACGCTGGGGATCCTTCATGCCGGCACCGGCGGCGACTTTCGAAAAATGATCCCCGGGGCCGAACAGCTCGAGAGCGCCTGCGCAGTCATCCGCGAGAAACCGGCTGTCCCGATCGACATCGGATGGGTTCGGTACGTGCACGATGAGGGGCACTCGGAGGGGCGGTTCTTTCTCAACATCGCCTCGATGGGGATGGGCGGCCTCGTCGACCGATTCGTCGCGGAGTCGCGATCAAAGAGCAGCGGCAAGGCCAAGTACTTCAAAGCCGTGCTGCGCGCGCAACAGAGATACAAGCCGGCCCGAATCCGGTTGCGGATCGACGGCAAGGACGAAGGGGAGCACGACATCAGCAACCTCTGCGTGTGCAACGGACGATGGGCGGGAGGCGGCATGATGTTTGCGCCCGAAGCCCGTGTTGCCGACGGCATGTTCGATGTGATTCTGATTCGCGCGACCTCGACGCTACGCGGCCTCCCGGTGATGGCGGGGCTCTACAAAGGGACCCACGTGCGCTCGCCGATCGTAAGCACGTACCGTGGAAGGCACGTCCAAGCGGAGATGCTCGCCAATACGGCCTGGATGGACATCGACGGCGAGGCGCCGGGTATCGGGCCGGCCGAGTTTAGGGTTCACGATCATGCGCTACGCGTCATCGGGATCGACTCCGAGTTTCTCTGATCTCAATCGTCCTTGCGGCTGAAATCACGAAACTTCCCGATGGCAATTTTCCCCACCCGCATCGATGCAGCGGGCGCATAGCGATGGAGCCGCCACAGCGCGTGCGTGGTCACCGTCAAGACGATGAAAAACTCATTGCGATCGATGCCTCGCAAGATCAGCTGGGCTGCTGTGCGCGGAGGTATCGGCTTTTCGGGAGCCACCTTTCGAATCACTTCAGGGTCGAACTTCACGTACTTGGTCGAGTCGAGGATCGGCGTGTCGACCAATCCCGGGCACACGACGCTAACCTTCACACCAAACGCCTCCGCCTCGACGTGCAGCGCCATCGATAGCCCCACCACCGCATGCTTGGTCGCGGCGTACGCGCCCTCCGCGGCGGCCGGTATCAGTCCAGCCGCAGAGGCTGTGTTCACGATGTGGCCGAAACCCTGCTCGCACATGATGGGATAAACCGCGTGAACCCCATGAACCACCCCGCGGAGGTTCACGTCGATCAGCAGATTCCAATCGTCGAGCGTCGTGTCGCGAAGCTCGGCGCACAAGTTCAGCCCCGCATTGTTGAAGAAGTAGTCGATACGGCCGAGCTCCCGGAGGGCGCCATCGACGAGCCCTTGCACCTGTGCCGCATCACGAACGTCAACGGTCTTGGCGTCCAACTGTGCCCCGGTCGCTCGGAGCTCGACCGAGGTCTTCTCGAGGAGTTCCGCGTTGATGTCAGCGAGCACGAGATAGCAGCCGCGTTCCGCCATCTCCTCCGCCAGGGCCTTGCCGATCCCCCCTGCGCCGCCAGTGATGATCGCAACCTTGCCTGCCAAGTCCTTCGCCATTCTCGGGCTCCCTTCGCAGGCGCACGATGGACAAAAACGGCGTGGCCGACAAGTGTGGCGCCCTCCTAACCATAAACGGCGCTATGCTGTCGTCCCGATGCCTCGCCCCTACTTCGGCCCGTCCACGCCGATAGCCTTTGCCCATCGAGGCGGCGCTAAACGCTGGCCCGAGAACACACTGCTGGCGTTTCGCAACGCCTTGGAGCTTGGCTACACGCACATCGAAACCGACATTCATGAAACCTCCGACGGTCACTTCGTGTGCTTCCACGACGCCACCCTCGACCGGACCACCAACGGGCGCGGCAATCTTCGGGACCACACCCTTGCCGAGCTCCAAGACCTCGACGCCGGTCACAACTTCATCGAAGAGGGGAGCTACGCCTTTCGAGGCGCCGATGCGCGCATCCCGACCCTCGAGGAGGCCCTCGCGCTCGATCCGCAGCTCCACTACAACCTCGAGATCAAACCCCAGGATCCGGCGCTCGCTGGGCGGCTCTGGGAGTTCATCGAGCATCACGGCATTCACGACCGGGTGCTGGTCGCATCGGAGCACGACGAAGGGACGGAGGCGTTTCGGAAGCACAGCCGAGGGCGGGTGGCTACGTCGCCCGGTAGAAAGGGCGCGCTCGACTTCTGGGCGCGAGTGCTGGTCGGCGCGTCGAAGCACGCGATGTTCCCCTTTGACGCCCTTCAGATCCCACCCTCGTTCCGCGGAATGAAGGTGGTCACGCCCCGATTCGTCGAGGCCGCGCACCATCACGGCATCCAGATTCACGTGTGGACGATCGACGACCCGGTCGAGATGTGCGAGCTCCTCGATGCCGGGGTCGACGGCCTCATGACCGACCTCCCCGACATCCTGCTCGAGGTTTTGGCTAAACACTAGCCTGCCAAAGCGGTCTGTGTTGTCATGAGCCCAGCACCATGCAGCCACCGACGCTCCTGTTCGCAACCGAACGCTACCAAGAGCTCGGCGAGGATATCGCCGGCGCTGGCGATTTCGATTTGGGGGTCGTGGAGCGCAAAGTCTTCCCGGACGAAGAGCGATACCGCCGTATCGAGACCGACTGCGCGCGGCGGGATGTCGTTTTGGTGGGCGGTTCAGTCGACGATTTCGACACGCTCGAGATCTACGACCTCGCGTGCGGGCTGGTGCATCTCGGAGTGCACACCCTAACCCTCGTGTTGCCCTGGTTCGGATACCAAACGATGGAGCGGGCCTCGAAGCGCGGCGAGATCGTCGCTGCGAAAAACCGAGCTCGGCTCTTGTCGTCGATCCCTACCGCCGGCTCGGGCAACCGCGCCGTTCTCGTCGATCTGCACTCGGAAGGCATCCCACAGTATTTCTCCGGCGACATTCGCCCGGTCCACCTGCAGGCCCGTTCGGTCGTGCTGCAAGCGATTCGAGATTTTGGAGGAGAGGACTTCGTCCTCGGCGCGACCGACGCTGGCAGGGCCAAGTGGGTCGAAAGCCTCGCGAACGATCTGTTGGTCGACGCCGCATTCGTGTTCAAACGCCGGCTTTCCGACACCCAAACCGAGATCACGGCCCTCGCCGCCGACGTCCAAGACCGCCCCGTGGTCATCTACGACGATATGATCCGCACCGGCGGCTCCCTGATATCGGCCGCCCGCTCATATCAGGACGCCGGCGCCAGCGAGGTCTACGCGGTATGCACCCACGGCGTATTCGCCCAGGAGTCGCTCGAGAGGATTCGGGATAGTGGAGCGCTCGAGGGAATCGCCTGCACCAACACACGCCCTCACGTCCAGGCCCTAGCCGACGGAGACTTCTTACGGGTGTATTCCGTCGCAGACTTGATCGCTCAGTTCCTCGCGGACAGCGTCTAACCGCTAAACCGCAAACCGCAAACCGCAAACCGCTAGACCGCGAACCGCTCAACCGCTCAACCGCTCAACCGCTGACCGCTGACCGCTAAACCGCAGACCGCAAACCACTGACCTCGGTTCGCGGTTTAGCGGGGCGAGAGCCTTCGGCTACTCGGTTTGGGAGGCTAGGGTGCGAAGGTGGTTCACCAGCTCGGCGATCTGTTCCGGCGTCAGCAACTCCGCGAACGCCGGCATCGTCGGGGGCTTCCCGGCTGCGATCGTTCTCGCGATCGTCGCGTCGCTGATGCCGTCCTGCCAGTCGCCACTCCCGAAGTTAACCTTTGCTTCGCGGCCGCCCTGTCCGTCGGTTCCGTGACATCGGGCGCAGTTCCGCTGCCACAGAAGCTCGCCAACCGTCATATCGGGGCGGTCCTTTTGCGGAACGCGGTTCGGGTCGACTTGCGTCTCCGGCGGGTGGGCGTGGTCTTCGGGGGTCCACTCGCGCAGGTCTCCCGAATCGCTCGAACAAGCCGCCATGAACAGGCAGGCCACCATCATCCTAATCAACACCACGCCCCTGTAGCCTATCCGCCGATGAGACTCATCCCGACGCGCTCGTGCTCGTCCTCTGCGGGCTCCAAGAAATGGTGCCCGCGGTCCTTGCCGGACAGTGACCATACCATCGCCCAGGCGAGGTCTAGGTCGCTCCCACCCGCTCGCATGATGTTGCGGAGGCTGATCGCCCGGCGCGAGGCGAGGCACGCGCGGATGTCGCCGCGGGCAGTGACCCGGACGCGATTGCAGGTGTCGCAGAATTCGTTGCTGATCGGAGTGATGAAGCCCACCCGGTGACCGGAGCCGTTGCTCGCCGCCATGTACCGCGCAGGCCCCTGCCCTTCGACGCCGGTGGCCGCCTCATCGGACACGCGGTCCCCCAGAACCTCGAGCACGTCGTCGGCATTCATTCGCATGCTTTGCGGAAGCTTCGCGCCCTCCCCGAGCGGCATCAGCTCGATGAAGCGGGGGCTCGTGCCCAGTGACCATGCGAAATCGACGATGCGACCGAGCTCGTCGTCGTTGCGGCTGCGAAGCGGAACGGTGTTGAGCTTCACCTCGAGCCCCACATCGAGGGCGGCATGAATCCCTGCCAAGACGCGGCCCAAGTCACCACCGCGCGTGAGCTCCGCAAACCGGTCGGCGTCGAGCGTATCGATCGAGATGTTCACACCGTGGAGCCCTGCATCGCGCAACGGCCGCGCAAGCTCGGAAAGCCGCGTCGCGTTGGTAGTCATCACGAGCTGCTCGACTTCGGTGCGCCGATGCACGAGCTCGACCAAACGCACGATGTCTTTGCGCACCAGGGGCTCGCCACCTGTGAACCGCACTCGGCGAATTCCCGCGGACGCAAACACCGACACCACGCGCGCCGCTTCTTCGAAGGTCAACAGGTCGCGTCGGATCGCGTGCTCGTCCTCACCGCTGGGCGGCATGCAGTACACGCATGCAAGATCGCAGCGGTCGGTCACGCTGAGGCGCAGGTATGTGTAGCGTCGCTCGCGCGAGTCGCGCAGCAGCGGGATCGTTTCGAAATCGTCGGGTCGCGGGGGCCAGTCTTCGTAGACAGCCGAGCGACTTTGCATCAGGGGCAGACGGCGCACCGGATGAGTCTAAGGGTCCGAGGCTGTGGGTCAACGACGGTGTGCTCACTTGACTTCACGGGGGCCCGGTTTCAGGGTCTCTCCTTCCACTGAATCACGGTTCATTTTAGGAGCTCGGCGCATGGAATCTAATCGAAAGCGGGTGGCTATCGTAGCCGGACTGCGCACGCCCTTCGCAAAGCAATGGTCAGCATATCGTGAGGTCAGCGCTCTCGGCCTCGCCGAGATCGTGGTCTCCGAGATGCTTCAGCGAATCGATCTCGACCCGAAAGAAATCCAGCAGGTCGTCTACGGACAGGTGGTCCCTTCGGTCGAAGCGCCGAACATCGCCCGCGAGATCGTTCTGGCGACCGGGATGCCGAAGAGCATCGAGGCATACAGCGTCTCCCGTGCCTGTGCGACGAGCTACCAGTCGACGGTGAACATCGCCGAGGCGATTATGGCCGGCGCCATCGATACGGGAGTCGCCGGCGGCGCCGACAGCGCCAGCATCGTCCCAATCACCGTGTCGAAGCGCCTCGCCGAGGCCCTCATGGCGGCGACCAAGGCACGAAGCGTCGGCGAACGCATGCAGGCATTCGCCGGGATTCGCCCGCGGGACCTCGCACCCGTGCCCCCCGCCATCAAGGAGTTCTCGACCGGCCTTTCGATGGGTGACAGCGCCGAGAAGATGGCGAAGGAAAACCAGATCAGCCGCGAGGCTCAGGACGAGTTCGCGCACCGCAGCCACGCGCTCGCCGGCAAGGCATGGGAAGAAGGCAAGCTCGATGACGAGGTGATGGAGGTCTTCGTGCCCAATCGCTTCAACGAGGCGATCCGCGAAGACAACCTCATTCGTAAGGACACGCCGATCGAGGCGTACGCGAAGCTCAAGCCAGCCTTCGACCGCAAACACGGGACGGTGACTGCGGCAAACAGCTCCCCACTCACCGACGGCGCCAGCGCGTTGCTCCTCATGCGAGAGGACAAGGCGAAGGCTCTCGGCTTCGATGTGCTCGGCTTCATCCGAAGTTACGCATTTGCCGCGCTCGATCCGGCCGGCCAGCTGCTGATGGGTCCGTCGTATGCCTCGCCAATCGCCCTGGACCGGGCTGGAGTGAAGGTCTCGGACCTCGACCTCATCGACATGCACGAGGCCTTCGCCGCTCAAATCTTGTCGAATACGCAGGCATTCGAGTCGACGGAGTGGTCGCAGAAGCATCTGGGCCGCTCCGAGAAGATCGGCGAAATCGATTGGGACAAGTTCAACGTGACCGGCGGCTCGATTTCGATCGGGCATCCGTTTGCTGCGACAGGAGCCCGACAGATCACTCAGACCCTCCGTGAGTTGAAGCGGCGGGGCGGTAACCTAGCTCTTTGCACGGCCTGCGCAGCGGGCGGCTTGGGCGCAGCCATGGTCTTGGAGGCAGAGTGATGGCGAACGAAGAACTCACCATCGAGAAACGCGACGACGGCGTAGCCATCGTTCGCATGGACATCCCCGGCGAGCCGATGAACACGCTGAAGAGCGATTTTGTCGATACCTTCATGGAGGTATTCAGCTCGGTCGAGAACGACCCCGAGATCAGGGCGGTCGTCTTCACGTCGGGCAAGAAGGACAGCTTCATCGCGGGCGCAGACATCACGATGCTCGAAACGGTGAGCACCGCCGAGGAGGGCGAGCGCATCTCACTCGAAGGCCACAAGGCGATGAACCGCATCGAGGCATGCTCGAAACCGGTGGTCGCGGCGATCCACGGCGTCGCGCTCGGCGGAGGACTCGAGGTCGCCCTCGCCTGTCACGCGCGCGTGGTGAGCGACAGCAAAAAGACGAAGCTGGGCCTTCCCGAATCGCAGCTCGGCTTAATCCCCGGGGCCGGCGGCACGCAGCGGCTTCCCCGGCTCATTGGCGTGCAGCCGGCACTCGATATGATGCTGACCGGCAAGCAGCTCGACGCCAAAAAGGCACGCAAACTCGGCCTGGTGGACGACGTGGTGCCTCCCTCGATTCTCATCGAGACCGCGGCGCAGCTCGCGCTGACCCGCGTCGGTTACACGCCCAAGCGAGACAGCTTCATCGAACAGCTTCGCGACAAGGAGGCCGTTACTGAATTCGCTTTGGCGAAGAACCCGGTCGGCCGAAAGCTCCTCTTCGATCAGGCGCGCAAGCAACTGCACAAGCAGACCCGCGGCAACTACCCAGCCCAAGATCTCATCATCGACGTCGTGAAAGCCGGACTCGAGGATGGCTTCGAAGCGGGGCTCGCCGCAGAGGCACGGGCGTTCGGCCGTCTGTTGACCACGGCAGAAGCGGCCAACCTGATGAGCCTCTTCTTCGCGACGACCGCATTGAAGAAAGACTCCGGCGTCGACGACCCGAACGTGAAGCCGCGCGAGATCAAGAAGGTCGGCATGCTGGGCGCCGGCCTCATGGGCGCAGGCATCGCGTACGTCACGACCTCAGTCGCCAAGATCCCGGTTCGCCTCAAAGACCGCGACGCGGACGGAGTGATGGCGGGACTCCGCTACATTCGAGGGATCATCGACGGCCGCGTGAAGCGCAAGCGTCTCTCCGAGCAGGAGGCCAACGCGCTCATGCTGCAGACCACGGGAACGACGACGTACGCAGGGCTTCAGGACGCTGACGTCGTCATCGAGGCTGTGTTCGAGGACCTCGCGCTCAAGGGGCAAATGGTCCGCGACGTGGAGGAAATGGGGCGAAAAGAGGTGATTTTCGCTTCGAATACGTCCTCGCTGCCGATCACGCAGATCGCCGCCGCGAGCAAGCACCCCGAAACCGTGATCGGGATGCACTACTTCTCTCCGGTCCACAAAATGCCCCTGCTCGAGATCATCGTCACCGATCAGACGGCCGACTGGGTCACCGCAACCTGCGCCGACCTTGGCAAGCGTCAGGGCAAGCACGTCATCGTCGTAGGGGACGGTGTCGGCTTCTACACCAGTCGTGTGCTCGCGCCGATGATGAACGAGGCTGCACACCTCGTCGCCGAAGGCGTACCCATCGAGAAGATCGACACAGCCATGCTCAACTGGGGCTTCCCAGTCGGGCCGATCAAGTTGACCGACGAAGTCGGCATCGACGTCGGCGCCAAGGTCGGCAAGATCATGCTCGACGCGTTCGGCGACCGAATGAGCCCTCCCGAGGGCATGCAGAAGCTCATGGAAGACGAGCGCTATGGTCGCAAGAACGGTCGCGGCTTCTATCTCTACGGCGACAAGAAGAAGGGCGTCGACGAGTCGGTCTACGAGATCCTCGGCGTCAGCCCCACCAACAAGAGCATCAGCAGCGAAGAGATCGCGTGGCGCTGCGCCCTTCAGTTCGTCAACGAGGCTTGCCGTTGCTTCGGCGAAGGAATCCTTCGAAGCGCTCGCGACGGCGATGTCGGCGCAGTGTTCGGACTCGGCTTTCCGCCATTCCGCGGCGGCCCGTTCCGCTTCGTCGACCAGGTTGGCGCGAAGGAGATCCTCGGACGCCTCCGTGAGCTCGAAAAGCAACTCGGGCCCAGGTTCTCGCCAGCGCCGGTGCTCGAAGAGATGGCCCGAAGCGGCCAAACGTTCCACGGAGAGGATCCGATTCAGCCCGGTCAGTCGCGGGGAAACAACAGCCAAACCGCACCTCGAGCGACGGCGTAGTCCTCGATTTCCCCCAGGGATTCGCTGATTTCCGAATAAGCCTAGGGGTCGATTGCGCAGAAGGCCGGACCTCTTTATGATGGGCCTCGGTCGGGGAGGCGGAACAACGGACGTGCATGAGGCGTTGCTCTGTTGTCGCGCTCGAGAAACGACCAAGCAACGAACATGGCACCCGAGGCAAGAGCACAGAAGCTGGAGAGCGCAGCGAGGACGATCGCGGAGAGTCGTCCGCAGCACCGCGGCGTCCTGCTCGTCGAGGCCGACCCGGACCTGCAGTGGAGCCTCGCGCGCATGCTGACCGTCGATGGAAACCGCGTCGTCGGCACCAGCTCGGGAGAGGGAGCCCTCACGGTGATCGAGCAGTGGGAGGCGGATCTGGCCCTGGTCGCATCAAACCTCCCGGGGATGAGCGGCGTCGAGGTCGCCCAGCAACTCCGCGAGTGGAACCCCGACCTGTTGGTCATTCTGATGGACGAAGAGACCCCGGGGCCCGCTCGCAAAGAGCGTTCCTCCTACGTGAGCGCCTACCTGGCCAAGCCATTCCGCTTCGAAGCCCTGCGCGCGCTCATCGAGTCGCTCCAACTTACACCGGCCCCCGCGGAGTAGCCCTGTTAGGCTTCCTAGGCGTGAAGCGACTGCTTTCCGGGTTCTGTTTCGTACTGAGCGTGTCGCTGCTGGGCGCGGCCATCGCCCAGTCGACGCCGGGCTTCATCCACGTCGACGAGATCCGTCCTGGCATGAAGGGCTACGGGCTCTCGGTTTTTCGGGGAACCGCACCGGAGCGGTTCGATGTCGAAGTCATCGATGTCCTTCGTAACTTCCGGCCCAATCAGGATCTGATCCTGATCCGAACGCCGCACCCGCTCCTCGACCGGGCACGGGGCGTGGCAGGCATGAGCGGGAGCCCGATTTACCTAGAGGGCCGCCTCGCGGGAGCGTACGCATACGGCTGGAGTTACGGCTCCGACCCGGTGGTCGGCGTGACCCCGATCGCCAGCATGCTCGCCGAGCTCAAACGCCCGGTGCGCCTGGACATGTTCCCTGGAGCGAAGACGCTCCCGAGCGGCACGCCGCGGGCGGAATCGACCGAACGCCTGCCTTCAAAGGGACGGTTCGCAGGCTTGCCCCCCTTTCGGGGCGAGCACGAGGTGACCGCGCTGTCGACGATCCGCGCGCTCCAGAAGCAGAAGGCCGACACGCAGGCGCCAGTCGGCCTCCACCGCGCCACCACGCCGATTATGCTCGGCGGCCTGCACGACTCGGTCGCCCACATGCTCGCCAAGGAGCTGGAGCCGCTGGGCTTCGTGGCCACCCAGTCGAGCGTCGGGGGAAGCTCGAAGGGCGGCCCCAAGCGTTTTGAACCAGGCGGGGCCGTCGCGGTCGAGCTCGCGCGGGGCGACATCAGCATGATAGGGGTCGGCACGGTCACCTATGTCGGCGAGGGAGGACGAACACTCGCGTTTGGCCACCCCATGATGGAAGCGGGCGCCACCGGGCTCCCAACCGCCACGGCACGCGTGCTCCACGTGCTGGTGAGTGAGTTTCGTTCCTTCAAGATCGCGGAGGCGGGTCAACCGCTCGGTGCGTTGGTACAGGACCGGCAGCCGGCCATCGTCATCGACCCCGACATCGAGCCAGCGCGCATTCCGGTTCGTGTGAAGGTGAACGGCGTCGAAGGCGCTCCGAAGACGGAGTGGCGCGTCGAGGTCGCAAGTCACCGCATCCTTACGCCGTCGATCGTGTTCGGCGTGATCGCGAACGCGGTCAAGTCGACGGCCGGAGATGTCACCGACGTGATTTTTCGCGCGAGGAGCAAGATCGGCATCGAAAAACACGGCGTCGTCTCGCTCGATGAGCAGGGGTTCTCCCCGATGGGCGCGGCCAGCCCGGCGGTGTTCTCGCGACTGCGAATGTTCGGGCTGATGGAAGCCGCGTTTGCCAACACGTTCGAAAGCTCCCGCGTGACCTCGATCGACCTGGAGCTCGATCTCGAGCAGAGCCGTGACGTGTTTCAAGTCTCGGACGCCTCGGTCGCTTACGATGAGGTCGACCCCGGCGAGGAGGTCACGATCTACGTCAGACTTCGCCGCGTCGATCAGCCCGACACCATACGTGCGGTAAAAGTCCGTATTCCGAACGCCGCCGCCGGTCAGACTGTCAGGGTGCAGGTGGCCGCCGGCAACCAAATCGCAATCGAGCAGCCTCGACCGGGTTCGCTCGGCGATCTGATCGAACAAACCCAACGGCGGTATCCGGCCACCTCGTTGGTGGTGGCCCTTCAAATGCCCACGCGTGGCCTTCGTTTCGAGGGGCACGTGGTCGATTCACTTCCCGCCTCCGCGCTGAACTCGCTTCAGCTCGTGACTAGCACGGAAGATAGCCGCCCGTTCGTCACGCAATCGCGGACGGAGATCAAGCTGCAACAAGTCGTGGTCGGCAGCGCCAACCTCGCGCTGCGCGTCCGAGCCGTCGCGCGCGACCAGCTTCTCGGCGAGTAACAGAACGATGAACATCTCAAAGACGACTATTCGAATCGCCTTGGCAGGTCTGGTACTTGCAATGAGCGCGAGCGTGACTGCGGTCACTACCCAGAGCTTCGTGCTCGACAGCGCTGACGCATTCTTCGAGGGCGAGCTCGAAGGCGCCGCGGTTCACTCCGACGGCTCGGTGCGAGCTGGCGCAGTCACGACGCGGACCGAGCTCGAAAATGTTCCCCTCGCCTACAGCGTGGCGCAGCGCGGCAGTGCGACGTTCATCGGAACGGGAACCAACGGCGTCGTCTACCGGTTCGATGGAAAGAGCGTGAAGCCTTTTGCCAACACGGGCGAGCTGCTCGTCGCTTCGCTCGCGTTCGGGCGCGATGGAGCGCTCTACGCGGGTACGCTGCCCAACGGACACATCTACCGAATCGACGCCAAGTCCGGAAAGACGAAGAGTTTCTCGACCCCCGCAGGCGCGAAACACATCTGGGCACTCCACTACGACAAGAAGCGCGGGCAGCTGATCGCAGGGACAGGCCCCGAAGGGAAGGTGTTCGTGGTCGACTCGATCGGTCGCGCGAAACTGCTTCACAAGGCCGAGGCCGCCCACATCATGGCGCTGGCGGGCGACGGCAAAGGGACGATCTACGCCGGCACCAGCGATGACGCCCTGGTCCTACGGATCCGGCCGAACAACCGAGCAGAGGTCGTGCACGACTTTCCGGGTAACGAGGTCACCGCGATCGACTATCACGACGGGAAGCTCGCCGTCGCCGCCAACAAATTCAAGACCGCTCCGGGAAGCCAATTCAAGCCGTCGGCCGGCAAGGGCCCCGCACCGGCACGCCCGGCCACCCGGCCCCGCCCTGGAGCCGGGGAGCTCTGGCGTGTCGACGCCACGGGTCGAGCCGAGATGCTCGTGAGCCGCAAGGACACGCATTTCACTGCAGTTCAGTGGGGTAACGACGGCGCGATCTACGTGGGCGGCGGTCATGAAGGCCGCATCCTCCGAGTCGAATCCGACGCGAGCTTTTCGATCTGGGTCGATGTCGAAGAACGCCAGGTCCTGGCCCTCGATCTTCGCGCAAAGAACCCCTCGTTCATCACGGGGGACGGCGCGGCGATCTACCGCGTGAAATCGGGAACGAGAAGCGGCGCGATTTGGACGAGCAAGGCGCTCGACGCGCGCTTCGCTTCGAAGTGGGGGCGGCTCACGTGGCGAGGCAGCGGACGCATCATTTTCCAGACACGCTCGGGTAATACGCAGGAACCAGGCGACACCTGGAGCCAGTGGTCGAAAGATCTCAAACAGCCCGGGACCGTCGCAAGCCCGCCGGGACGCTTCGTCCAGGTGCGCGCGAAGCTCCCGAAGGACGACTCCGCCGAGCTCCGCGCCGTGGAGCTCTTCTATCTGCCGCAGAATCAGCGCGCACGCGTTTCGAACGTACAAGGCAGCCGGCCTCCCCCCAAGCGCGGAGAACAGCCTCGCCAACCGCCATCACCAAGCACCCTGCTCGAGCTAACATGGAAGGTCGACAACCCCGATCGCGATCCGTTGCGCTACCGCATTGGCTACCGAGAAGAAGGACAAGGGGTGTGGCGCGACATGTTCACTGAGGACGTCGTTCTCATCGAGGCGAAGTACACCTGGGACACCGGCAGTATTCCCGACGGGCACTATATCGTGCGGGTCGAAGCCTCGGACGAGCAAGCCAACCCGGACGAGCTCACCCTGCGGTCGAGCGCTGCATCGGAGCCGATCCGCGTCGACAACCACCCGCCGCGCATCGAGCAACTCAAGGTTCACAAAGGGCGCGTGAAAGGGCGCGTCGTGGACGAGCTTGGGCCGATCGCGCGTATACAGATGTCCATCGATGCCGGCGCCTGGCGCGACGTGTTCCCAACAGACTCGCTGCTAGACAGCCCCAGCGAGGGCTTCGACCTCCCGATCGGGAGTTTGCCGGGTGGCAGTCATATCATCGCCCTTCGCGCGTTCGATGCCTCCGGCAATCAGGCGAACCGCGAAATCAACGTAAAAACACGGAGATAGAGGCTAGGCCCGCGGCTGCGCACCGGAAGAGCTCGACCGCGCTGCTCAGGACTTCGTGAAGCGGCCGACCTTGAGTCGGTGCATCACCGCGAGCTTCTGGCGCTCCTTGTAGGCCTGGTGACTCGCGTCGCCCGCCTCGTTACTTTCGTCGGTCGCCCGGTCGAGCACCTGGAACTCGGTCTGCACGAAGATAGTGTGACCCAGCCCCTCCGTCGCGGGTGGTGC
>Ga0316187_10002899_pt1 | contig 14973 bp, 15 predicted proteins | sample CroRivburrow1_MG_FD_204927 | JGI IMG/M metagenome (GOLD analysis project Ga0316187, IMG submission 204927) | Coastal sediment microbial communities from Maine, United States - Cross River worm burrow 1 | ecosystem: Environmental > Aquatic > Marine > Coastal > Sediment | place: USA: Maine... | reverse complement strand
CTGCTTTATTTCTTGACTGGATATTTCGAACAACCGTATAATCGTAAATATATGAAATTATGTAATAACTATGGCCACATTGTAATACAACAGTCACAAGTAAAGGTAATGATGAAGAAAATGTGTGTGTTAACTGTCACTGCAGTGTTCATTCTAGGTATAGCAGTTTCTCCGGTGTTTGCTGCAGGCGGTAAAAAACCATGGTACTGTCGGGCAAGGAGCTACTGACCAAGGGAGGACTGCCGATGCTCCTGGATACAACGCTCAAGGGAATATGGTCGACCCACCGACTGAGTAACTCATTTCCTTCCGGGTGATGTGGCTCCGAACAGACACATCGCCACTTGTTGCTTCGCAGACAGATGATCCGGAGAATATCTATCTTCGGTAGTAAAAACGTGTCACAATATCAGGCTGGAGAGTCAAATGGCTGAGTGGTTTCTTTCTCTTTCCCCAATCAAACAGGCATTTTTGGGGACCTGCTTCACTTGGTTAATGACTGCGCTTGGCGCCGGTCTGGTCCTTTTTTTTAAGAAGATTGACCGCAAGGTTATGGATGGAATGCTTGGGAGTGCGGCAGGGGTCATGATCGCCGCCAGTTTCTGGTCTCTGCTAGCTCCTGCAATAAGCATGGTGGAGGAGGCGGGGGGAACACCATGGATTCCTGCTCTTGTCGGTTTTCTCAGTGGTGGTGCTTTTCTCTGGATTGTCGATAAACTGCTGCCTCATCTACATCCTGGCTTTCCTACAAAAGAGGCCGAAGGAATCAAAACCAGCTGGCAGCGTTCTGTGCTGCTCGTTCTTGCCATAACCCTTCACAATATCCCTGAGGGACTGGCTGTTGGGGTCGCATTTGGTGCTGCCGCAGCCGGATATCCAGCAGCGACAATCGGAGCAGCTATAGCCTTGGCAATTGGCATTGGCATCCAGAACTTCCCAGAAGGTGCCGCCGTCTCAGTTCCACTGAGACGAGAGGGAATGTCAAGAAGGAAGAGTTTTATGTACGGTCAATTCTCAGGGATGGTGGAGCCAATCGCCGGTGTATTCGGGGCAATCGCAGTAGTCTACATGCAGCCACTCCTGCCGTATGCGTTGTCTTTTGCAGCGGGAGCCATGATCTATGTCGTGGCAGAGGAACTTATCCCGGAATCTCAGGCCGAGAAACATTCTGATATTGCTACAATAGGTGTAATGATAGGCTTCTCAATAATGATGACACTTGATGTTGCATTGGGCTGACATAGGAATATCTTAGCGGTCTGCAGCGTTTTTGTTTGTCTACTATTTCAGATCTGAATATTGCCCACAGAGATGAGAGTAATAATTTCCAGTGGTACTCTCACCTAGGTTAAAGAATAAGCTCAATTCTTTGGAAATGCGGGGGCTGCTGGATATTGGCAAGGGTATAATCGGCCAGCCTAAAAGGGATTTTTGCACATCTGAGTGTATGAATGTTTTCGTCCGACATACACCAATCACTTGACGACCCGATAGCGCAGCAATGTTTCATAGTCATAAGGGTTTGGCTCAATTTGTTCGAAGACTATGTACACTTCTTCATAAAACCCGCTTATTTTATAGCCTTCTTTATCGATAAATTGACGTAGTTTCTCGAGCGATTCAGGTATTGTTTCGTATGGTCCAAGGTGCAGAATCTCGGCAATTTCCGTCTCCTCTCTGCGCTCGTAGAAGATTTTCACATCTGCAGTATCTTTTATGTCGGCCAGGCCTGTTGCTGTTTCCGGGACCATTTTCGAATAATCAACGACCCAATCTTGTAATGGTGCTGTGTCTCTCTGATTCCATTGGAGATGTCGAGCGCTCATATAGCTGGGAGACAGCTTTAGTTTTCTGCTCGCGCTATACAGTGTTATCGCGGCGGTATCCATGGTGATTTCGGGATCACCGGTAATTTGGGCTACCAGTACTCTCCCCCCTGTCAGGGTGTAGATGTGGGGTTCATAGCGCTCATTGTTCATTCGCAGGTTGTAGAAAATGATGAATAGAATCGCCGGTAATAAGAAAACAACAGTTTTTACCAGGGGCCGGGTTTTCTTCATGAGACCAACTTGGGGATCAGCGGTCCATCGATTTTGGGCTTGCCAATCAACTGGGGAATAAATTGATTTAACAAAAGGACAAAAGGAACTGTCAATGCAATACTTAAACAGGCAATTACCGCACCACTGACAAGAATTGCCAGGAAATTGCCGGAATGTTGGGATAAGAGCCAAATAGCTAATCTGTCATTGATGAAATGGTAAAATACACCGTTTAAACCAAAAATTACCAAAGTATTCCCCCCTAAAAAGAGCAGAACTCTGCTGTCAGTGGTCAACTTAGCCAGCATCATTATCAATACGCTACCAAGTATCGCCGTAAGAGGGAAAAGAATCGGGTTGCCATGGGATGAGCCAGCCAGTATCACAGCATCATAGAAGGGTATGGTGAACATTCCCTTATTCAAATCATAGGTAAAATAGACCAGAAGCAGGCAAGTAACTGCCCCTAAGAAACATTTTAAAACAGATATTTTGCCCGCCAGGAAACCGTTGCGATGCAGGTAAACCCCCACCAGATATAGCGAATACCCAGTGAATGCTTCAAGGATCATGAAATAGGGAAAGATCTTTCCATGTTGAGAAAGCATATTAGTTGGCTTTAAGAAACCAGCATTCCACGCCAAAACAGATCCTATCAAATAGTATCCGCTGGCAATCAGGATTATTTTTGAATTAGAGGTAAGAAATTTTGATGTGACGTAATGCATCATCTCCACCACAAACAAACAGATTAGAAACCATGTCGGTATATTAAAATAGGGAAAACCGGCCAGCACCGTGACAGCTATGCCTTTTACATATCCTTCAACTGTGGGGAGTTCAAGACCAACGGTAAAATCGGTTGTCCAGAAGGTCGGGATAATTAAAAGTATTGAGAGAAACAGGTAGGGAACCAGGCGTGATGCAACTTTGTTTTTCAGATAGAGACCGAACTCGATATTAGTAAGATGCTCCTTGGCAATATAGCCTGACAGGATAAAGAACAGGGGCATATGAAAAGAATAAACAAATTTATAGTGCACGGCTGCAACTGGGCTGCCTGCCTTCATATAGCTTTCAATGATATGGCCATAGAAAACTAAGGCAACACCATAGATCCTGGCAATATCAGCAAAGAGAATCCGAGAAGCAGAAAGCTGAGATTTTGTTAACATTTTATGTTGTTTCCTGCTGTTGTTTCCTGCTGTTGTTTCTATTTCGAAGCTTGGGCAACGATAAAAATTGCTTTTTGTGGGTTCCAATTTCTGCTGCTCATCACTCGATTTGACCAAGTGCAAACCCCTTTGCAAGATGGTCGCGTACAAAATAAATTAACAGCACGCCTGGGATGATCGCCAAAACTGCCATCGCACTTATCCAGCCCAGGGGGTTGAGCCCCAGTGCCATGCCTGCCCGCAATATAATAGCACCGAACGGTACCGCATCTATGGTGGTCACCCAGTTGGCGAGCAGTATTTCAACCCATGAAAAGATAAAACAAAAGAATGCGGTTACCCCAATACCTGGTGCAATGGCAGGAAGAAGAATTTTTATGAAAAAATGTGGAAAGGAATAACCATCCAGTTGTGCTATTTCATCAAGCTCTCTTGGTACTGCTGAGATAAATCCTTCGAGAATCCACACTGCAATGGGAACCGTAAATAAACAATGGGCAAGTGCTACAGCAAAATGGGTATCGATGATACCCAGAGCAGAATAAAGTTGAAACAATGGGATAGCCACCGTTGCAGGCGGAGTCATGCGGCTGACAAGAAACCAGAAAAATAAATGCTTATCACCAAGGAAAGAATAACGAGAAAAACCATAGGCTGCCGGAACGGCAACCACAAGAGATATTGCGTTATTCATCACAGCATAGAGCAATGAATTGAATAGAGCCATATAGGACTGCCGATCACCGAATATTGCCTTGTAATTGGCTAAGGTTCCAATCATTGGTATGGGGGTGATACTGTTCTTGATCTCGAATTCTGTTTTAAAGCTGTAACAGACAAGAGAATATATCGGCAGCATTAAAAAAATTACATAAAGCAGCGGTAAATATTTTTTAACAATGCGACGATATTTTCCGGTGTCGCGTTTAGAATCATTGGAGGAGATATCTCCCTTAATTCTGTCGACCTCATCTGCAGAGCTCAAATCAACACCCATAGTTAGGAAGTTCTATATCCCTTTGGCCTTACATCACTTTATAAAGAATCCATGAGAACAGGACGATAATCGATAAATAGATAAGTGAGACTGCCGCAGAGTGACCTAAATCGAATTGTTTCGAAGCTGTCAGCATGAGGCTTTGGGAGAGAAATACTGTGGATTTACCCGGTCCGCCCCTGGTTAAAATAAATGGCTCAGCATAAACCATAAAACTATCTAAAAATCGCAATAAAATAGCGATCATCAGCACCCGCTTTATTTTTGGCAGTTCAACATAGCGAAAAAGATTCCAACGTTTGGCACCATCAATCTTCGCCGCCTGATAATACATATCGGGGATTGCCAGCAATCCCGAGTAGCAGAGGAGGATGATCAGGCTTGTCCAGTGCCAGACATCTACAAAGACAATAATCGACCAGGCCACAATCATGTTGTTTGCTTCTATCTGGAGATCGATCAATGAGAGCAGTGCACCAAGGGAACCCCATTGAGGATGGATTATTAACAACCACATAAGCCCCACAACCACCCAGGGAATCATCAGCGGAATGGCAATGGCAATGATATAAAATGGTATGAGTCTACCTTTCCTAGGCAGGGAGAGTGCGATCAAAATACCGAGCGGCACTTCAATGATCATCACCGTCGCAGAAAAGGCAAAAGTGCGGAGCAAGGTGTCATAAAACTCCTTTGAACTGAGCACCTGAATAAACCATTTGGGACCAACCCAAATAAAATCATTGCCATAGAACACATCTTGAACAGAAAAATTGACGATCGCTGCCAGGGGAATAATGGTGCTGCCGCCAACGACAATCAGGGCTGGTAAAATATAAAAGAGAGATCTGTTATTGATAGGTTTCATAATTGTGAGAAGTGATGGCGATAAATGACTTATGGGTACCTGAAAAATTAGATCATTTTTACCACACCCCGACCGATCCTACCGAACTAGAGGTGCTAAGTCAATTGATCGTCTTAAGCAGATGGGTAGACCCTTTCTCTGGCAGAAGGAGCAACGATCACAAACAAGGTTTTTTGATGCTCGAACCTCAACCCTGAATGGTCAAGAATCTGTGTGTTGGAGGGGTGTATAGACTTCAGTCTACAGGCTACCTTGAAAAATTGTCTTGTGGCCCAAACTCTTCGTTGCGTGGGTAAATTTTACTCTGGAGAATATCAAGGTCATAGCCCTTTGTTTATCTCATAAGGACTGATCAAGAACAGCCGGCTATCAGCCTTGACACTTTCTGCTTACAGAAGATTGGGGAGGAACATGACAAATGAAGGCAGGTAGGTTACCACCATGAGCACCACCAGCAGGGCCACGATAAATGGCCATATTTCCTTAACAAACTGTCCGACCGTTGCCCCGGTTATCGCGCAAGTCGTAAACATCATCGAACCGAAGGGAGGTGTTATGCCTCCAATCATGATATTGACGATCATGACCAGGCCGAAATGAATCAGGTCAATCTTCATGGTTTTTACAAGAGGCACCAGGAGGGGTGCGACAATGATCAGCAGGGCGCCACCCTCGAGGAACATTCCGAGCACCAGAAGCAGGACATTGATCACTGCCAGTATTATCCACTTTGATTCGGAAATTGCCAGTATACTCTTAGTCAGTTGGTGAGGGATCCGCTCCCAGCTCATATATTGTCCAAAAACCGATGCTGCGATAATGATCAACATGACAGCACTGGTTGAAAGGACAGTGTTTTTCAGGATGATGGGGAAATGTTTCCACTTGAGTTCTTTGTAAAAGAAGACACCGATGACAATACAGAACAGTACCGCCATCGCCCCAGCCTCCGTGGGAGTGAAGATACCGAAGCGGATACCGAAAATAATGCCAAACGGCAGGAGTAACCCCCAGATCGATTCCCTGAGCTGCCTGAAAATCTCTCCCGGGGTGGCCATTTTCTCTCGGCTCGGTTGGTAATTCCTTTTTTTGGCGATAAAATTAACGGTCAGCATCAGGCCCAAGCACATTAAGATTCCAGGTGTATAGCCGCCTATAAACATCTTCGCCACGGACACCTGGGCAATGAGTGCATAGATGATGAGATTGATACCAGGCGGTATAACCGGTGCAATGGCTGAAGACGCCGCGGTGATAGCTGTGGCAAAGGGAGCGCTGTAGCCTCGTTTGGTCATCTGAGGGACCAGAATTTTCGACTGCATGGCCGCATCGGCGTTAGCGGAGCCGGAGATACCACCCATCAGAGTCGAGAGCAGGACATTGACCTGGGCCAGACCGCCCCGCAGGTGGCCGGTAAGCACATCGGCCATCTTCATGAGGCTGGAGCTGATCCCGGAATAGTTCATAATCTCACCTGCCATAATAAAAAAGGGTATGGCAAGGAGCGGAAAAGCAGCAGTAGAGGTGATAAATTTCTGTAAAATCAGGTCCGGCGGTGTACCCACGTCGCCAAAAGTGAAGTAGGCGAGTGCCGCAGCCAAAAGGGCAAAGGCAATCGGGATACTGGTGAAATAAAGAACCATTACAATGATGATGGGGAATGTTGTCATGGCCTTATTCCTTCTGGATTGCGATGCCTTTTTGCATTGTGAGGGTAGTTCCTGGGCATATTACGTAGCTTCCGACTGACGGGCTGCAGTTGAACCGAACAGCTTGACAATATCCCGATAGAGAAAAACAAGGGCATAGAGAGCCAGCAAGGTAAACCCGACCGTCAAGGCAAAGTTTACATAGAGCGCCGGAATGTCTAGAACCGGAGTTCGTTTCAGTTTGTTTGCCAGGATAAAGAGGATGCTGAGATAGGCGATATAGCTGTTGATCACCAGCATCGCGCAGTCAATCACCACGGCGACAAATGCTTGCCAGGGTGGGGGGCCGAACTTTGAAATTAAGTCAATGCCGATATGCATTTTATAACGGTAGGCTGCAGCGGCACCGATAAAGACACTCCAGATAAACGAGGTGGTCGCAACCTCTTCAGCCCAGAAAAGACCGCTGTGGAATAGATATCTCAGAGCTACGTTGACGATAACGACCAGCACGGTGATGCAGAGAAAAAAGCTGCTCAGGACCACATCTAAGTTAGCCAATAGTTGTTTTTGTGCAGTAGACATTTGTTGATAAGAGGTGCACGGGAAGTGAGCCTCCCGTGCACCGAAGAGTAGGTTTATCTCATCGCATCAAGTGCTGTGAAAATAGCCTGGAATACCCCAGGAGTCATACCTTCCTGCTCGACATACAGAGGTTTCAGGGCGTCGCGGAAGGCCTCACCGTCAACCTCGTTGAACTTTACACCGTGAGACTCAAGCTCCTTGACAACACCACCATGCTGCGACTTGAGCAGTTCCACCATGTGCTGTTCACCCTTGCTGAATTCATCTTGGATGATAGCCTGATATTTTTCGGGAATTTCACTCCAGACCTTGGTGGAAATATAAACACCGCAGGTACCGAGGATATGTCGTGTATTGGCAACGTTCTTGGTCGGTCCTTCGTATACCTTGGTACCGATATTGGTGAACTCTGAACCTTCAAGACCATCCACAACTCCCTGTTGAACGGCGGACAGGGTCTCGCCCCAAGGCAGCGGTGTGGCAACGGCTCCCATGGCGGACAGGGTGTCAATATAGGACTTGGAGCCCGGGGTTCTGATTTTCATGCCTTTAAGATCGGCAGGGGTCTCGATGACCTTCTGGGTTATCAAGTTTCTGAAACCGTATATATAGTGCAGGGCGAGAATCTTGATGCCCTGGTCCTCGGCCTTGGCTCTCATATCGGCAACCAGATCGCTCTGGGTCAGCTTGACATACTCATCGAAGCTGCGATAAAGCATCGGCGCATAGAGTGCTTTGAAATCGGGTACATAGTCACCAATGAAGGAGGGGTCTTCAACAGAGATGAAATTTGCCCCACGAACAACCTGCTCAACACCTTCTTTGTATGCCGGGAGTTGCGCCTGTGGGAACGTCTGGATAGTGATTGCCCCGTCGGTCTTCTCTAGGATGGCTTCTGCGACGGCGTCCATGGACTTGGTCAACTGTTCAGCAGGGCTGAAAACGTGGCTCAGTTTTAAGGTGATTTTGTAGTCATCTGCAGCCAGGGCCTGGGTAGCAAAAAACAGGATAATGGCAGCACTTAGAACAGAAAAGGTTTTCCTAACGTTCATGTTGACCTCCTTATTATATGTTTTCTCATGAGATTATGGATGTCGCAACAATTGCAACAGCCTTCGTCTCTCTAGCAACCGCTCCCAGTTCTTCTCTTTTTTTTATTCGGTGAACTCCGCTGGTTGAATCTCACTTAAACAGTGCCGTATCGATTATTTTCTGAAGAGCTATCAGCTCTTTCTTGGTCTGTCGTAACAACAGTTCGGGAGCATATCTGCCCATTTCACATGCCGCTTCCCGACACGTTGAATAAGGAATTATGCAAAAATCGAACTGTTTACTGAAATTAACAATTTGATACAGCCACCAACCCCAAAATATACTAATCTAAATCTAATTAGATTTAAATATTTGCCAACCGTATTCTAGTATTTATATGAGTAATTATGGATGCAGAAGTATACTGCATCCATAATTACTGATGACAATGGGGTATGAATGTTGCCTCAATCATTTACTCTTCAAAATCATCTATGAAGGAGGACTATCGATGAAAAAAGCACTATTTTTTGCTGCAGTTGCTGCCTTTTTGTTTGGCGCCGGAAATGCTTTGGCAGAAGGCCGGCTTGTCGTGTATTGCTCAAATGAGCCGTTTGCTTGCCAGGAGGTTGCCGATGAATTCGCCAAACAATTTGATGTAAAAGTCCAGATGACCCGGGCCGGGTCCGGCTCGACTTATGCGAAAATTCTGGCCGAGAAAGATAATCCCAAAGCTGACGTCTGGTATGCGGGAACCCTGGATCCGCATTCCCAGGCCGGTGTTAACGGTCTGCTTGAGTCGTATAAATCGCCAAAACTTGCAGAAATTGGCGAGTTGTTTAGAAATCCAGCTACCAGTAAACAAAATCACACAACCGGGGTGTATGCCGGTGTCCTTGGGTATTCGGTTAATACTGATGCACTCAAAGAACTCAATCTGCCAATGCCCAAATCCTGGGACGACCTGTCAAACCCCATATACAAAGGTCATGTACAGGTCGCCAACCCACAGAGTTCGGGTACCGCTTATACGGTTTTGGCCACTTTTGTCCAGTTGTGGGGCGAGGATGAAGCCTACAAAAAGCTGGCAGCTCTTCACAAGAATGTAAACCAGTACACCAAATCGGGTTCAGCTCCAGGAAAAGCCGCCGCCCGCGGTGAGACGCTGGTAGGTATCGGATTTCTGCATGACCATGCCCTGCAAAAAGCCGAAGGATTTCCGTTGGAACTTGTCGTTCCTGCCGAAGGCACCGGCTATGAGATAGGTGGATTGAGCATCATCAAGGGTGCCCGCAATATGGATAATGCGAAGCTTTTTGTCGACTTCATGCTGTCAAAAGAAGGACAGGAAGTTCCCCAGCGTGTGAAGATGTTCCAGGTTCCGACCAACGTCAACGCAACGGTTCCGAAAGAAGCTATCCGGTTGGAGGACGTGAAACTGATCGACTATGATTTCGTTACCTACGGATCGGAGGAAATGCGCAAGGCGCTGATCGATCGCTGGGTCACGGAAATCAAGCCGATGGCCCGTTAACCACGAAGGCTTCGGATAGAGCCAGATAATATGAGCACGACCGCCAATGCGGTATCTGACAGTTTCAAACCGTCGCTGATCATTCCGTGGATCACACTTGGCATTATTGCCTATTTTTGCCTGCCATGGCTGGCACTGGAATACGGTTTGACTGATGCCACGCTAGATGAATTTATCGATGCGCTTGGATGGAGGAACAACGGTGCGACGATTGTCGTGCCGTTGTTCCTCCTTTTGTTTGTGATTGTACCGCGATTCGTCCGGTCGGGCAGACAGTGCGGGTGGATCTACACCTGTGCGTCTGCCCTTGCTATCCTGACAATTTTTGCCTATTTCATCACTGCAAATCTGTCCATGGGACTTGGTGCCGCCGTGATCCTGATGGCCCTGTCCGCAATGTTTGCGATTGGTATTGCCGAAATCGGCTTCCAGAGGGGAGACAGATTTATCGCCGGATCTGTCATTTTCGTCATATTGCTGGTCTGTGTTTTTGTTTTCTATCCAACCTGGACTATTTTTCAGACCCTTCTCTACAATGCGGATGGATCGTTCGCACCGTTTCAGTTTTTCCGGATTATTACCGCATTCGGTGTCGGCAGGGTAATTCTCAACACGCTGCTGCTGGCCATGTCCGTCGGTGCCGCGACGACGCTGTTCGGTCTTCTGTTCACACTCTATGCCACCCGTTCCACCTCACCGTTACGCTATGTGATCAGGGTGTTTTACATCTTGCCGATCATCACCCCGCCGTTTGTCGTCGGAATGGCGCTAATTCTGCTCTTCGGCAGGGCTGGGATGATCAACGACGGTCTTATGTTTCTGTTCGGACCCCAGGGAATTCTGCTGCCCGATACATTTGCCAGATCCGGCTATGTTTATGGTTTCTGGGGAATTTTTCTGGCCCAGACGTTGTCGTTGACGCCGGTTGCCTACATGGTGTTGAACGGCATGCTGGCAACCATCAATCCGGCCATGGAGGAGGCGGCTCTGACCATGCGGGCGGGCCGCTGGGAAACCTTGCGAGATGTGACCCTGCCGCTCTTAAGGCCAGGAATCGCCAATGCTTTTTTGCTGTGCATGATATCTTCCGCTGCCGATTTTGGTAATCCGCTTGTTCTTGGCGGAGATTATGACGTACTTTCCACAGAGATTTATTTCTCGATTGCGGGAGCTCAACTCGATTTTGCCAAAGCGTCGGCGCTGGGTGTCCTGTTGCTGCTGCTTTCCCTGTCGGTGTTCGTAATCCAGAAGAAATGGGTAGGTCAGAAATCTTATGTGACGGTCACCGGCGTTCAGACGGCAGGCAATGTCATTCCGTTGCCGGGCCGATTGCAGAAAATGCTCAGTGCTTTCGTAGTTATCTGGCTGCTACTGGTCGGTGTACTGTATTTCTCGATTTTTCTCGGTGGTTTCGTTAAGCAATGGGGGGCGGACTATACCCTGACGATGGCCCATCATAAAGAGCTGTGGCTCGGCGGATTCTCTTCGGGTGCCTGGCCTTCATTTATCAATTCCTTGATTTTTGCGTTTATCGCCGCACCGATAACTGCATTGATCGGCATACTCATCGCCTATATTATTTCCCGTAAATCTTTTTTTGGTAAAGGCATCATCGATTTCGGCACCGTGCTCATTTTCGCGATACCGGGGACAGTAACGGGGGTGGCCTATATCCTTGCCTTCAATACGCCACCGGTGGAGTTGACCGGGACTGCGGTGATCCTGATCATTACCATGGCTATCAGGGCTATGCCGGTAGGTATTCGCGGCGGTATGTCCGCCTTGAGCCAGATTTCGGAAAGCCTTGAAGAAGCATCCGTTCTGCAGCGGGCCAGCAGTCTCAAAACCATCCGCTCGGTGCTGATTCCACTTATTCGCTCAACCATCGTATCGTCGGTAGCTTACAGTTTTATCCGATCGATGACCACCGTTTCGGCTGTCATCTTTCTGGCCACGGCGGGTACCAATGTAGCGACGACCTATATCCTCTCCCGCGTTGAAAGCGGTGATACCGGGATTGCCGTTGCCTACGGGTCGATACTCATTCTGACCATGCTCGTGTTTACCCTGGCGGTGGAACTAATCACGGGACGATCCCGTGTGGAAAAGCAGGTAAAAACCAATTTAAAAACGGTATGAAATGAAACCGGGTGAAACAAACATTACGATTACCCTGAAGAAGGTTTTCAAGCGTTTCGATGAAGTCACGGCACTTGACGACATAAACGTGGTTTTTGAGGCCGGAACGCTCACCACATTGCTCGGTCCGTCGGGCTGTGGAAAAACGACCCTGTTGCGCATTATCTCCGGGTTGGAAACGGTTTCCGGCGGTGATATATTCTTTGGTGGCGATAACGTCACTGATCTGTCGGCGACCCGAAGAGACGTCGGCATGGTATTTCAGTCGTATGCATTGTTTCCTCATATGACCGTGGAACAGAATGTTGGTTACGGTCTCGGAGTTCTGAAAACTCCGCAGGACAAGATAGAAGAGCGAGTCAGGGAAGTCCTGGACATGGTAAACTTGGATGGTTACCAGGCCCGGTACCCGGATGAACTTTCCGGTGGCCAGCAGCAGCGGGTTGCCGTTGCAAGAGCCCTGATCCTCGAACCCAAAGTACTGCTCTTTGATGAACCACTCAGCAATATCGACAGCAAGTTGCGGAGATCGATGCGTGAAGAGATCAGGCATCTGCAGCAGTCAACCGGTATCACGTCAATCTATGTAACGCATGACCAGTCGGAGGCGCTTGCAGTGTCTGACGAAGTTGTGGTGATGAAAGACGGTAGAATCCTTCAGAAAGGACCGCCACGATCCCTCTATCATCGGCCGGAATCGGCCTTCGTTGCCAATTTTATCGGTGAATCAAATGTTGTCGAAGCGGTGCTCGTAAATGGCAATGACGGCCATCGAGTGGAAATTGGCGGGATCGATCTGGCTTTGCCGCGCAACATGCATATTCCAGCGAATCCGGGACCGGTGAAACTGTCTTTGAGACCAGAAGTACTGCATATAGAAGCAAAATCAGAGGATAAGGATTCTGCTTGCCTGGACGGAGTTGTGACTGAAAGTGCCTACATGGGACCGATCATTGAGTACTCGGTGAAAACCGCTGTCGGAGATCTGTTTACCCGCGGCCCAGCTTATGAAACCCAACACCCGAAAGGGGAACAAGTCCAGATCAGGATTCGACCCGACGAAATCATTGTGATTCCAGGAAACGGCGATTGACGCTCACCAGCAATCAGATCGTCTAAGTCAGATTAGCCAATTCGCAGCAGAATAAGGCCGGTCAGTCTCAAAGCGCCCGCACCCACTTTCAACCCGGACAGTTTCTCTTTCTGTACAGCAAATGCATCTGCTGAACAAGACCAGAGCAGGTCGAAACGACGGCTGCTCCTCCTGAAAATCCTAATTCCTCAAATTTCCAAGTAATTGAACCCTGCCAGGGGAACCTCTCGTTTGGCTCAATTTTCACAATTCTTAGCTGATCAGGATTCTATGAAGCTTCGGCAAAGTTAAGCTTGCCAGATGTCATCTGTTCCCTTCATGGCCCCATAAAAAGGGGGATCAAATCTATCCTGGGGATACAGAAAGATTGTTATGAGAACTTTCGTTCTTGAGACGCTGCTGCAGATCTGCCAATCGATGCTGAGCCGATTGAAGCGCTACTTTGGCACTATAACTATCCGGATTTTTTTTGAGAATTTGACGAGCAGAAAAGAGACGTTCCTTTTCATTATCTAATGTTTTTTCGAGCCATGATTTTTGGTTCATACTTGCCTCCGTCCGACAAAAATTAGCATTCTATTTCTTTTTTTTCTTTTCTTCCTCTTTGTCTTCAGCTGGTTTTGTCGGGTAATAGTCGGTGTGTCTGCACAGGATTTCGATAAAGCCTTTCAACCGTTCTTTTTTAGTAGTTACCCTGGTTTGCTCATACTTCCCCTCTGGGCTGTCACTGAAGAAATTCAAGGTCGCGATGTTGTCATTTCTGATGGAAACACGGATATCATCAACGAAGAGATTGGGCAGGCTATTATTAATATTGAAGACACCATCTTTTCTTTTTTTATCTTCTTTGATCATGATATCGCCAGAGCTGATGTGTTCCAGATGTACACGCCATCGTCCGCTGTCTCAATTGAAGAGCTGATCTTTTGCCATCTGCTGCCAGCAGTGTCGCAACTTGCAATGCGACCTGAGTCCATAGAAGACTTCCATTTTTTTATTGGAAATCGACCATCGCCCGCCGTTTTGTATAATGTTACAGAGGTCCTGAAAAAAAACTTCTTGGTCCCGACAGAGACGAAATAAACAAGCCCTTTCTTTATTTTTGGGTTCTTGCTGAACGCTTGCTTTGTTACCCCCAGGATCGCTGCTGCTTGTCCAGCGCTTATCAGGTCCTCTGCCGGCAGGCTTGCGATGGCCTCTTTCTCACGAGTTTTCAGGTAATGAGATACTGCTGTCTCTGCCTCTTCTGAAAGAATCAGTTCGCCACAATTCGGACACTGCTCAACCTCGACCTGGGGGACTATGACATCTCCTATTATCCTGTTATTACAGTGATAATCTAATGCTTTGGAGATGGTCTCAGTTTTGCAAGATGGGCAATTCATAAACTGGTCCGACTCTCTATCACCGTAGTAATTTGCTCTTTTCTGAAAAATTAAAGGTAGATATCTCCTTATGTCACAAAGTAGCATACTCGATTTGGTTGACAAATGTCAACCCTTCTCTCTGATGACCGCAAGGGTCGGTTGTATTGCTGCAGGTTAATACTGTATTTTCAGAGGGTCCGAGCATCGGATTACTCAGGGTGCAGATTCCAGAGAAGAGACATCTTATTTTTGTTTAAAGCTCAGTATTCTCAGTATTGATAGGGCCGGATTGAACTTGTTATCAGCGTTCTCAGAGGAATCAAGGATCCTGGATCTCGAATATGTCCGATTGATTTTTATAGAATATGATACCATTTGAGATGGGCGGCTCTGCGCCAATTGCCGTTATCCCATCATGGTCAGCATTGGCTAGTTAGCATTAACTTTTTCGTGTAAACAGAGATATGGAATTGTTTCTCGGCATTATTTCGA
>Ga0316187_10002898_pt1 | contig 14976 bp, 13 predicted proteins | sample CroRivburrow1_MG_FD_204927 | JGI IMG/M metagenome (GOLD analysis project Ga0316187, IMG submission 204927) | Coastal sediment microbial communities from Maine, United States - Cross River worm burrow 1 | ecosystem: Environmental > Aquatic > Marine > Coastal > Sediment | place: USA: Maine... | reverse complement strand
CTTTACTGTGAAGCCGTTCATGCCGACCGTCTTCGGGGACGGCAAGGTGGCACAGTTCACCACGCATTCCTATCCGTCCATTGGTTTTGGCCTGATGCTGCTGGCATCACTACTGACAGGACTTGCAGCCCTGATCCGGCGCAAACAGCTGGCAGAAAACGGCTGATGCTAAGCGGGTGGCCTGAACGACTGCTGCTGGTCTGCTGCTGCCTGCTGCCATTGAGCGTGCTGGCGGAGGCTTATCCGCCGTTACAGCCACTGATCGATGCGACAGCGGACGGTGAAACGCTGATACCGCCGCCGGGCATCTATGCCGGTCCGGTGGTGATCGAACGCTCGATCAACCTGGATGGGCAACACCAGGTCAGTATCGATAATGGCGGCAAGGGCAGTGTCATTATTCTGAAAACCGACGGTGCCACGGTGCGCAACCTGCACCTCACCAATTCCGGCGAATCACACAATGACCTCGATTCCGGCGTGCAAGTGCGCGGGCGCTTCAATGTCATCAAGGACAACATCATTGATAACTGCCTGTTTGGTGTCGACCTGCAGCAATCTGACCACAACGTGGTGCGACGTAACCGGATCAGCTCCAAGCCGTTCGAACTGGGGCAACGCGGCGATGCCATTCGTTTGTGGTACAGCTTCCACAACAAGATTACCGACAATGAGATCAGCCATGTCCGGGACACCGTGGTGTGGTATTCGGCAGACAATACCATTGCCCGCAACACTGCCTCGGACAGCCGCTATTCCCTGCATTTCATGTACTCGCGGCGCAATGTGGTCGAGGATAACCGCTATTACAACAACGCGGTGGGCATTTTCCTGATGTACAGTGACGGCGTCGAGATACGCAATAACTACATTGCACATGCAGCGGGACCGACCGGTGTCGGCATCGGCCTCAAGGAAACCTCCGAGCTGATCGTGGAGGGCAATGAGATACTATACTGTGCCAGCGGCCTGTATATTGATGTCTCACCCTTCCAGCCGGATACCACCAACCGCTTCATTGGCAATCTGATCGCCTACAATGGTATCGGGATACGCTTTTTGAATGACTGGACCGGCAATGTATTTCAGCAGAACCAGTTTGTGGACAACCTCACCCAGATCGCCGTGACCGGTGGCAAGACGGCAAACCGCAATATCTGGGAAGGTAATTACTGGAGTGATTACGAGGGATTTGACCGGGATGAAGATGGTACCGGGGATGCGCCCTATGAACTGTATGCCTACGCAGACCGTCTCTGGCAGGACGAACCCTATGCCCAGTTCTTCAAGGGTTCACCCATGCTGGAAGTGCTGGACTTCCTGGAGCGGCTGGCGCCGTTCTCCACGCCGGACATGCTGGTAAGGGACGAACAACCGTCAATGGATACCCTCGTCAGGGTGGCCGAAACAGTGCCGGTCGAAAAAGATTCACTGCAACTGTTACGCGAGAGTCTGGGCAGATAGTGTCCATCCAGAAAGATTAAATCTTGCCAGGACACAAAGATCGAAAAGTTATAATTTACGGTTATGAACAGCCTAATTTTTTCTCTCGCAAAGGCGCAAAGCACGCCAAGACAAACAATATAATATGTTATTTATGCAATTATACAATTCCTTGCGTGCTCCGCGCCTTTGCGAGAGTCCATTCTTGATATATGGACACCGGAGTGATAGCAGCTAAAGGCAAACGGCCCATGAGGCCGCAGGAACGGCGCAAGTTTTTGCGCTCGATTGCACTGGGCATCGGCCTGGTGGGAACCTCCCTGCTCGGTTTTATTCCGGTACTGGGCGGCTGGGTGCGGCGTCTGCGGCCACCCGGTGCCCTGCAGGAAAAGCGGTTTCTCGCCGCCTGCATCAAATGCGGGCAGTGTGTGCAGGTGTGTCCGGTGGAGGCCATCAAGCTCGCCGACCTGGATGACGGTTTCGGCGTTGGCGTGCCCTATATCGAAGCCCGTGCCCAGGCCTGTGACTTTTCCTGTGATGGCCTGCAGTGTGTACTGGCGTGCCCGACCGGGGCCCTGACTCATGAGCTCAATTATTCGCATGAGACCGACATGGGGATTGCGAAAGTGGTGAGTCCCGCAACGTGCCTGGCGGTGCAGGGCAAGGGCTTCAAGGGACAGGCGCGCGGGGCGGATTTTACCGGCACGCTGCGCTATGACGCCGTGGATCGCTGGAACCCGATCCCGGTGCGCGATCATCCCTACGATCTGGAACTCTGTGACCTGTGTGTGCGCCAGTGTCCGATTGAAATCCGTATTGCGCAATGCGATGCCGGTACACCGCCCTCCGGTGACGAACGCCAATGTCCACCACAGCATGCGATCGAACTGCAACCCATGGCGGATGAGAATGGCGTGAACCGAATGTTGCCGGTGATTCTCGACGGCTGTGTCGGTTGCGGGGTGTGTGAAATGATCTGTCCGGTGGAACCGACCGTAATTGTTATCGACAGCAGTGAGAGCCGGGGGATGAGTGCATGAGCCAGTTTATTGATTCCCTCGCTGAACTACTGGGACGTGAGCCACGCAAGAAGCCGCACCCTGATGACATTATGCCGGAGATCGTGGCCATCCATCGGGATAAGCACGAGGACAAGTCCCGTATTGAAAAGATAAAAATGGAGATGGCGCACAAGGCACAGCATGCAGCCCCTGAGAAACTGCGCCGCAAACGCTGGGCCGTACTGATACTCGTCAATCTGTTGTTCGTGCTTTCCTTTCAGCTGGACATCCAGATGCTGGAGGGCGCCTTGACCGCCTCCCGGTTTGTCGGTTTTCATCTGGCCGATCTGAATTCCGCCTTGCAGGTCATGCTGGCCTACAAGCATGTGGTGATCAATCTGTTGATTGGCACGGTCACGGTGTTCATCGGCTGGTGGCTGCTGGGTGGCCGGACGTTCTGTTCCTGGGTCTGTCCCTATCATCTGCTGGCCGAGTGGGCCGAGATCATCCACGAGAAGCTGGCAAAGAAACGGCTGGTCAAGGACCATCCCTTTGATCGCCGTGCCCGTACCTGGTTCTGGCTGATCTTTGTCGTGCTGGCCCTGGTAACCGGTTATACCGTTTTCGAAACCATATCGCCGACCGGCATACTCAGCCGCGCGCTGATTTATGGCCCGGGTCTCGCGCTGTTGTGGGTGCTGTTGCTGTTGTTGTTCGAGATCTTCTACTCCCGCCGTGCCTGGTGCCGGTATGCCTGCCCCATTGGTCTGACCTATGGCGTGGTCGGCGCCCTGTCACCCTTCAAGGTCCAGTACCATCTGGAGAGTTGTTTTCACGAGGGTGAGTGCCGCAAGGTGTGCCTGGTGCCCCATGTCCTTAATACCGTCATCAAGGGGCGTGCCCGGGGCCAGGATGTGGATATCGGTGCCGACTGTACCCGCTGCGGTCGTTGCGTCGAGGCCTGTCCCACCAGTTCGCTGACCTACAAGTTCAAGGGGCTGGGTGACCTGCTCTGATGATACGTTTTCAACAGGTCTCCAAGCAGTTTCAACGCAACAGGGTGCTCGACGGCATCGACCTGGACATCGACCGGGGCGATCGGGTGGCGCTGGTGGGCTCCAATGGCGCCGGCAAGACCACGCTGATCCGCTGCCTGCTGGGTGAATACCGGTGTCTGGGGCAGGTGAGCGTCCATGGCCAGGACCCGCGACAGCAACGTACCGAAATTCTCAAGCATGTCGGTTTCGTGCCGCAGATCTCACCGCCACTGAAAATGCCGGTCGGCCAGCTGATCCGCTTCGCGGCCGGTGTCTGTGACAGTGATCCCTCGGTGATGCTCGCGGTCTCGGCGCAACTGGGCCTTGATGCACACCGCATCCGCCGGCAGCCGTTCAACAAACTCTCCGGCGGGCAGAAACAAAAGCTGCTGATCAGCATTGCACTGGGTCGTGACTGTGACCTGCTGGTGCTCGACGAGCCGGCGGCCAACCTTGACCCGGAGGCACGGCATACCTTCTTTCAGTTGCTGGCTGCACGGCAGACGCATGTGGCCATGATGATATCCAGCCACCGGCTGGACGAGGTCGCCGCCCTGGTCAATCGTGTGGTGGAACTCGACCAGGGCAGGATCGTGCTCAATGATCACGTGGCCGATCAGGTTGACATGAGCAGTATGCTCGACTGCCGCCTGATACTGACACGGGCGAGTAGTGCCTTTGCAGAGACCGTGCGTGAGTGGGGGTTTACCGATACAGGCGAAGGGGTGGTCTGGACCGGCCAAGTGTCGGGGCCGGACCGCTTGCGCTTCCTTGGCGTGTTGTCGCGTTATGCAGCCCTCCTGAAAGGAATCCAGCTGGAGGAAGCTCGTGAAGTGGGCGAGGGGAAGGCACATGCGCGGATTGTTTAAGGCGCCTTCGTCATGTTGCTTGCTGTTTGTATTCCTGCTGGCCGGCTGTTCCGGGGAGGACGCGACCGGGCCCGGTGACGTTCGCTGGGACCGCGAAAGCTGTACCCGCTGTGCCATGGCAGTCAGTGATCGTCACTACTCGGCCCAGGTGAGGGGTGGCACGGCCGGGCAGAAAACCCGGCTCTACAAGTTTGACGATATCGGTTGTGCAGTAGTCTGGCTGGACGGACAGCCATGGAAGGATGATGCACGCACCGAAATCTGGGTAACGGACCAGCTGAGCGGCGAATGGATCGATGCACGCCTTGCCAGCTATGTCACGGGCAAGGTAACCCCCATGGATTACGGTCTGGGTGCGCAACGGGAGGCTTCGTCCGGGGCCATGGATTTCACCCAGGCCAGGGAACATATATATACGGAAGATGATCGCAAACACCGGCACGGCGGTGGGTATCAACATTCAGATGCCAGAGAATAGCCCTTACCCGTTTATTTTTTACAGGTTTAATGATGAAACATCTAATACTTACAGCCACGGCCGATATCAGCGAGTCCCTGCGCTCGCGCTGGTTCATGGTGTATTCGCTGGTGTTCGGTGGCGTGGTGGTCGCCCTGTTTGTCTCCGGTCTGACTGAGTCCCGGGTGATGGGCTTTACCGGTCTGTCGCGCATGCTGGTGACCTATTTGCAGATCACCATGGCCATCCTGCCTGTGTTTGTCCTGATTACTACTGTGCGATCGGTTGCGGGTGACAGGGAAGCCGGCATCTTCGAGTACATGCTGTCATTGCCCGTCAGTCTTGCAGCCTGGTTCTGGGGCAAGCTACTGGGCCGCTTCCTGGTGGTGTTTCTGCCGGTGCTCCTCGCCATGCTGGGTGCGGTTGCCTGGGGCATGGCCAAGGGTGTGACAGTCCCCTGGTCACAGGTTGTGTATTACACCGGTTTCCTGCTGTCGCTGGCCCTGTGTTTCCTCGGCATCGGCATGCTGATTTCCACGCTGGCGCGTTCCTCTGACGTGGCGACAGGTACGGCCTTCGTCATCTGGCTGGTGTTGCTGTTGTTCATGGACCTGATTTTGCTGGGCCTGCTGATCAGAGAGGGGCTGCCCTCAGAAGGGGTGATCGCGGTGGCACTGGTCAACCCGCTGCAGGTGTTCCGTACCGCAGCCATGTTGCTGTTCGATCCGCAACTGGTACTGCTGGGACCGTCGGCGTATGTCATACTCGATCATTTCGGACGGCAGGGCTATATTGCCTGGGCCCTGTTTTATCCGGGCGCACTGGGTCTGCTGTGTGCCTGGCTGGGTTACCAGGTGTTTCGCCGGGGTGATCTGCCGTAAACTGCAGATACCAGCTAGTTTTCATCCATAATCACTGTAATTTCTCTCGCCAAGACGCAAAGACGCCAAGAAAGAATTTTAGTATGTATTTGATAAGAAGTTATAACTTTGCGATCTTGGCGTCTTTGCGAGAGTTATTCTTTGTGGGCAGATACCAGCTAAATAAAAACAGACTAAAATATTGCAAACCATGAATATAGCCGAACCCACAGCAGACCAGTTTCCCAATCCGGTCCTCACTTATATTGCGGCCACCCGCCCGCCCTTCATCCTCGCCACTGTCATGCCCATACTGCTGGGGCTGGCATTCAGTGTTTACCAGAATCACACCCTGCACTGGTCCGCTGCCGTTTTGACCTTACTCGCTGGCATGCTGCTGCATGCGGCAGTGAATGTATTGAACGACTATTATGATTCACTCAATGGCACAGACGAGCTGAACACGGAGCGGGTATTTCCGTTCACCGGTGGCAGCCGCTTTATTCAGAATGGCGTGCTCACGCGACATCAGACCCTGGTCTATGGCCTGGGTCTGATGCTGGCGACCAGCCTCATCGGCCTGTACCTGATCAGTCACGCCGGTATGGCGTTGTTCTGGCTTGGACTCTTTGGTGTGCTGCTTGGCTGGGGCTATTCTGCACCCCCGCTGTCGCTGAACAGCCATGGGTTGGGAGAAATATCCGTACTGACCGGTTTTGGACTGTTGCCGCTCGGCGCGGCACTGGTGCAGACCGGTGAGTTGTCCCTGACGCTGCTGCTGGTTTCCCTGCCGGTCGCTCTGCTGACCGCCAATCTGCTTTATATCAACCAGTTTCCTGACCGTAAGGCCGATATCCAGGCACACAAACTGCACTGGGTTGCACGGCTGCCACCGCAGACGGCGCGCTGGGGCTATGTCCTGATCGCGCTGCTGGCCTGGCTGCTGCTGCTGTCGCTAGTCGTGGCCGGGGTGTTACCGCTGCTGGCGCTGGTTGCCGCCTTACCGGCCGTCCTGAGTTTCAGGGCAGCACGGATGCTGCTGCACAATGCTACCCGGCCAGGGAACCTGGGGCCGGCGATTCAGCTGTCGATACTGGCCGTGCTCACGCATGCCGGCTTGCTGGCCCTGGTGCTTGTGGTGAGTCCGTTTACCGGCGCGGGATCCTGATATAACCTACATAAAGTCTGTTTTCTCATGGCACGTTTCCATCATACTATGACCTGGAATATTCCCCGTCTTCTTGTTAAATGACTGATAGTCAAAGCCTGCCACTGACCGGCTACGCACGTCTTACCCAACAGCAAGCGGCATCCAGGCTGGCAACTCAGTGGGTATATACTATTTTCAGGAGCAACCGAGTCGCATGGAAACAATCAGAAAACTTGTCCTGGCACTTATGCTGGCTGCTTGTGGTCAGGCGTGGGGCGGGTTTTATGATGGTTTTGCGCTCTATGAACAAGGGGACTATGCTGCGGCGTTGCGTGAATTCAGGCCACTGGCCGAGCAGGGTAATGCCTTTGCGCAATTATATCTCGGTGTTATGTATAACAATGGCTACGGTGTCCCGCAGAACTACAGGGAGGCGGTGAATTGGTGGCGCCAGTCGGCTGAGCAGGGGGTTAGCGTTGCTGAATTCAACCTCGGTGTTATGTACGAAACGGGACGCGGTGTTCCACAGGACTCCTGGAAGGCGGTAAAGTGGTATCGCATGGCAGCCGAACAGGGGGTTGCCAATGCACAAGTCAATCTTGGCAGTATGTTCGCCAAAGGCCAGGGTATCTCGCAGAACGACAGGGAAGCCGTGAAGTGGTTCCGCAAGGCGGCCGAGCAGGGTGATGCCCGTGCACAAGACCATCTCGGCGGGATGTATGCCAAAGGCCGGGGTGTCTCGCAAGACGACAAGGAGGCGGCGAAGTGGTTCCGCAAGGCGGCCGAACAGGGTGATACCCATGCGCAAGTCAATCTCGGTGAGATGTATGCCAAAGGCCATGGTGTCCCGCAAGACGACAAGGAGGCGGCGAAGTGGTTCCGCAGGGCAGCCGATCGAGGTGATGCCCTTGCCCAATACAGCATCGGTATTATGTTCGACAATGGCCAGGGTGTCCCGCAGGACTACCAGGCAGCGGTGCGGTGGTATCGCAGGGCGGCCGACCAGGGTAATGCCCTTGCGCAATACAATCTCGGTGGAATGTACGCCAAAGGCCTGGGTGTTTCACAAGATGACAGGGAGGCGGTGAAGTGGTACCGCAAGGCGGCCGAACAAGGTGATGCTCTTGCGCAATACAACCTCGGCGGTATGTACGACGAAGGCCAGGGTGTCCCGCAGAATGACGGGGAAGCGGCGAAGTGGTACCGCAGGGCAGCCGAACAGGGTATTGCCAATGCGCAATACAACCTTGCCCTTATGTACCACGATGGATTGGGTGTCCCGCTGGACTATGTGCAGGCATTTAAGTGGTTTGATATTGCCACCAGGGGTGGCGATGAAAATGCAGCCAGTGGACGTGAATTTGTAGCCAGGAAAATGACATCCGCCCAAGTCGCCGAGGCACAGAGGCTTGCCAGAGAATGGCGGCAGAAACCCGGAGCACAGCTGAATCAGAAACGTCCTGCAAGCACCCGGCCCCGGACTGACAATGAAACGACACAATATTGACGACCTGTAAGCAGCAGGATAGCTAAGGTTTTATGTATTTATAACAATAAGATATAGCTTTTCAAGCTTTGCGGCTGGCGAGATTTATTCTTTCTGGATGGACTCTCGTTTTTACGAAAAGTCTGAATGGGTGTACAATAAGGGGATTATTATATTAGGCAATAGTAATGTACAAGGATTTCTATCATCTAAGCACTAATCCCTTCAGGCTTGCGCCCGACCCGGGGTTCTGTTTTAGCCATTCTGGCTATACACGAGCCAGGGAATACCTCGAATACGCACTTGATCAGGGAGAGGGTTTTGTCATGGTGACCGGCCGACCGGGCACCGGCAAAACGTTGCTGCTGGAAACATTCCTCAAAGAAACCGACAACAACAGGGCGGTTGCAAGGCGTATCGCCGTTTCCAATTACGGGGCGGATGACCTGTTGCATGCTGTGGCTTATGCCTATGATATTGATACGGCGAATCTGGGCAAGGCAGCGCTGCGCCAACAGATACAACAGTACTTTTTAAAGCAGGAGCAGGCTGGCCGCCGCGTACTGTTGATTATTGATGAGGCCCAGGCCCTGCAGCACACCGCCCTGGAAGAACTGAGGATATTGGCAGACCTGCAGACCCAATCCCGCCTGATGCTGCAACTGTTTCTTGTCGGGCAGGAATCGTTGCAGGATCTGATGCGCTCCCCGGACATGGAGCAGTTCCAGCAACGCGTCATTGCAAACTATCACCTCGTGCCATTAAGCCTGATAGAAGTCAGGGCTTACATTGAACACCGCTTGCTACATGCCGGCTGGAGTGGAGCCCCCGAATTCACGAGTGCTGCAGTGTTGGCCATTTACCAGCTTAGTAAGGGTGTGCCCCGGCACATTAACAAGATATGTAACCGCTTACTGTTGCTTGGTTTCGGTAAAGGCAGTTATATATTTGACAAGGAGGACGTGCAGGAAATATCGGCTGAAATGCATGAAGAGCAATTAGCGCCCCTGGAGACCAGCCAGGTACCCTTCACCGATTCTGAAAGTATCACGAGTATCCCTGAAATCCGTGACGGCTTGATATCCGTTGCCGATCTGGCTATTCGGGCGGACAAGATGGATGCCCGTGCGTCTACCATTTCCGGGGTGTCTCGACTGGCGGCACAGAATAAAGAAGCGTTCAATAATCTCCATCATGACGATCCCGCTACCTGGTATCCGCAACATCCCTTACCTGCGGGCCGGGTGGCTGGTCCTGTAGCACACCGGAACCATGAGCGCTTCAACTGGAAAGGAGCTCTTGTGGCAACGGCCGCGATGCTGGCTATCTCGACGATCTTCATCGCAGCATTGCCATCGATTCTTGATAAGGTTGCAGTCAAAGACATGCTGTCATTTACAGATCGTCAATATCAGGAAACGCAGGATACGATCGCTACCGGCTCACCCGGCCTGTCTGACGATGAAATGGTCACTGATGAGTTGCCTGTGGAGCTAAGCAGTACTCCCGTGGAGTTCGGTGAACCTGCCGAGGATGAAACGGGTGCCAATGACCTCGCTCCTGATTCACCAGCGACAAACAATAAGCACTTGCTGACGATTGAGGAAGATAATGCCGATGCTGGCTACCAGGCAACTGCCAGTGAGGCAGACAGGCACCCACCGTCGGAAGAGGAGCAGCCTCCCGTGACTACAGCGTCTGTTCTGACAGCCCCGATTGCTGAAGCCGTAGAGCAGGGGGGTACTACGCAAGAGGAACAGCTTCCCGTGACTACAGCGTCTGTTCAGACAGCCCCGGTTGCTGAAGCCGAAGAGCAGAGTGGTACTACGCAAGATAAAACAATTGAGAAACTGCTTACACAGGGTCAACAAGCGGTAGATGAATACCAACTGGTGACGCCTGACGGTGATAATGCCTATGATTACTTCCGTGCAGTCCTTAAGCTGGATCCTGCCAGCGAAGATGCACATGCAGGTATTCAGGAGATTATAGATCTGTATATTATCTTTACACGAAAAGCGGTTGATCTTCTTGAGTATGACAGGGCGGAACGATATCTCGAGCGCGGGCTCAGTATTCAGCCAGATAATAGTGAATTACTGGCATTGAAGGACAGCGTCAATAATAAGAAAGGCAGTGTGCCTGCAGCGCAAGAGGCAGTGAGTGCCAGGCGACGGTTGACACGCAAAGGCATGATGCCACAAACGTTCCTGAATAAGCGGCAAGCCGAGGACAGAAGGCGTGAAGTGAGTGTTCCAGCCGGTCTGGATGGCTAGGAGCCTGTCGGACTTAGGGGTTCGTAGCGAGGCGAGTGGGAGAACGAGAACAAATGGTCACAATTTTGAGGCGCATAGTGGGCCTACGTAACGAGAAATTGGGGGCATTTGGGTCGCTCTCCCGCCGCCGTAGTAGAATCTTCCTAAGTCCGACAGGCTCCTAGAACAAGGTTATATCTAGCAAGACCAGGTCTCAGACTGACGAGACATGAAAGAGATCATTTTCTCTCGCCAAGACGCCAAGACCGCAAAGGTTTTTCTTGGCGAACTTTGCGCCTTTGCCTACAGGGATGTAGGTAAGGGGCGTTAGCAGGAGCGGTAGCTTTGCGAGAGTCATTATTGAAATTTGACTCATTTGTGATGTTGGCGACTCAAGGATTCCTAGTACTAGTAACGGACTGCGGGTGTTTCTATCCTGAGACCATTGGAGCGCGACATGATATACAGCCCCAGCAAATTGATCTCATCGGAGTCCGCAGCAAAAGGTTCGGCGCGCATTAAGTTAAGGCATTGTTGTATCCGCTGGTGAAGATTTGTTATTTCTCCGGTTCCAAGCCGGTAGGCGGGAAAACCATTACCCTGCCCCTGACTGATTTTCTGTCCCCGTATCATTTGTCCGGGGTATACGTCATGGCAATGGTGGCAGGCCATATCGATCAGGCCAAAGCGTGTGTTATAAAGCTGTTCGCCTTCTTTCAGCAACTCAGCCATAGCACCGTCTGTTTGCACATTGACGGCTTCTCCGATTGCCCGGTTACGAACGAAGGTCTCCAGGGCAACAAGATCCGGATGGTCGGTCGGTAGTGTTTTGCTGCCAGTGGTATTGTCACGACAACGGCTGATCCTCTTCTGCAGGGTCACGATTTCCGCGGCATCCTCACTATAGACAGGGTAGCGGGCAATGTTCTTTGTATTCAGACTTGCCCCGTCCTTGCCATGACATTCAGCACAGGCCTTGCCGGAGCCATTCTGTATGTTGTTAAACAAGAGCTGGCCCCGCTCAACTGCAAGCATCCCCGGATTCTCGAAGTCATCATCCTGCATGGCACGAGATTCCGGTTTGATATAGTCGTAACCGGATTTGGCTTCACCGGCCAATACGGCTATTGCCGGAACCGCCAGCAGGAAACCGCAGAATAACAGGGTGGTTTTGTTAAAGGGAATCATTTGAGTGTGGCCAGGTAGGCAATGACGTCCTCGACCTGCTGGGCTGTCAGGAAAGTTCTGCCCCGATACTCTTTCCCTGGACGGTTGATCAGGCGTGGATCACGATAAAAACCGGGCATGATCGACATCGGGTTGATGTGGCGCGTATCGACAACACGCAGACGGATCATGGGCACTGACAGACGCGCAGCAATGCCTGCCAGTGGCGGCCCGATGGTGCCGTAGGCTTCGATGCCAGGGATAGGCAGTTGATGACAGGCAAGGCAATTGCCACGGCTGCCGTCAGATGCGATCTCTCTGCCACGTTGCGCGTCACCTGCAAGGCTGCATAAGGGCTCCACAATGGCGTAATCTGCGACTTGCCAGCGACAGTAATCATCTGGCAAGGCGTCCTGTGCGCTTGTTATCCCGGAAAATGGTATGTAGGCTAACAGAAAAAGGATCGATTTTTTATGAGGTTGCATCGTTGTGATGGCGTAATTCAACTGTCTGGAATAGGGATACCGGTTTCCGCGACTCTATATTGCAGGGAGACGGCATGCAACTCGTGCTCGCGAATGACAGCTTTGTCATTTTAGCGGTCGGGCGGCATCGTCACCCCAGTAATTATAATAATTATGCATATAATTAGTAAGTAACAGTTTCTTGTTGATGCCAGCCATGACAGAAACGGATCACTCAACGCTAACGAATGCACCTGCGCCGCGTTATACCCTCATCTGGGTTGGTGTACTGATTGGTGTTGCTTTTTATTTTTTCGACGTCTGCATCGATTCCATGGCGTTCAACAAGGGAACACTGCGCGACCTGTTGCTGCACCCAACAGCGCATGAGCTGTGGATGCGGCTGAGTGTCCTCACGTTTTCCACGGGTTTCGGGATCTACGCCTACACCGTATTGCTGCGCGAGCAGGCCACCAGCGTACGCGCACATAAGGCGGAGAAGCGCCTGGAAGTATTGTTCAATTCGGCGGCCGAATTCATCATTCTCATCGATGCTGAAGGTACTATCCTGCGCGCCAATCAATGTCTATTCACAACCACCGGTTACTCCAGTGGCGAAGTCATCGGCAAGAATATCAAGGAATTTTTCACCCCGGATTCTCAACACACCTGTGACGGCAACTTTTCCGTTTTGCGGGAGCGCGGTCACAACCGGGTGGATATCGACTTTGTCCGCAAGAATGGCCGCATCATCAATATGGAGTGCTCGGGCACCGCCATCCCCGATGAGCGCGGCGCTTTCACCACATTCCTCATCATTCAGCGTGATATTTCGGAGCGCCTGCGGGCGGCTCACGAGCTTGAGGAGAGCGAGCGTCGCTTTCGTGCCATTTTCAATTCCACCTACCAGTTTATTGGCCTGCTCGACCCGGAGGGAACGGTTCTCGAGGTCAACCAGACGGCGCTTGATTTCGTCGGCTGCAGCAATGCTGATGTCATCGGCAAACCGTTCTGGGAGACACCCTGGTGGACACATTCACCGCAGCTACAAGAGCGTCTCAAAGAAGCGCTTATCGAGGCGTCGCACGGCAAGCTGGTACGCTTTGAAACCGAGCATATCGGCAAGGCAGGACAGCCAGCTGTTATCGACTTTTCACTGAAGCCGATTTTGAACGAGCAGGGCGACACCGTGATGATCATCCCCGAAGGCCGCGACATCACCGAGCGTAAACACGCCGAGGAAGAGGCGCAGCGCATGCACCTGGAATCTGCACATGTGATGCGCATCAGCACCATGGGTGAGATGGCGACCGGCATGGCCCACGAACTGAACCAGCCACTGACTGCACTGGTCAGCTACTGTGGCACGGCGCTGCAACTGGCGCGGGAAACGCCAGCACTGCCGGAGGGGTATATCGATATCATCGAACGCGCCTCCGGGCAGGCACACCGCGCAGGTGCCGTTATCCGGCACCTGCGCGAATTCCTTAGCAAGGACAGCAGTAACAAGGCCAGGGTTGTACTGGATGAGTTGATACAAGGCGTGATCGATTTCACTAGCTGGGAAGTACGCGACAGTGACATACAGATTACTTTTCTGCCGGGATCACCCGGGCGTGAGGTATTAGCCGGCAAGGTCCAGATTGAGCAGGTGTTGATCAACTTGATAAGAAACAGCATCGAGGCCATCAGGCAGGCCGGCATTTCCGGTGGGCAGGTGGACATTGTGACCCGCCCGGCAGCGGCGGGCTCAATCGAGGTGACGGTTGCCGATAATGGGCCCGGAATTGATCCAACAGTGGCTGGCTCGCTGTTCGAGCCATACCAGACAAGCAAGAAGGACGGCATGGGTATGGGACTCTCTATCAGTCGATCGATCATCGAGGCCCATCATGGCAAGCTGTGGAACGATGAGCAACGCCAGCAGGGCGCATTGTTCGGCATGACTATACCGGGGTGTGATTGATGCCTCGCCGTAAACGATGACAAACTAACCGGGTTCGCAATTATCAAATGGATAAAGCACTAGTAAACAGAACCATTTTTCTGGTGGATGATGACGCGGCAGTATGCCACTCACTTTCTGTATTTCTCCAAACCTCCGGGTACCGTGTGAGGTCATTTTCCTCTGCCGAGGCCTTCCTGGAGAAGGCGGATAGCACGGTGGAGGGCGTCATGCTGCTGGATCAGCGTATGACCGGAATGTCCGGCCTGGAATTGCAGGCTGAGCTTGACAGACGTGGCACTGATCTCTCGATTATCTTTATTAGCGGACACGGAAATGTGCAAATGTCTGTGAAGGCTATCAAGGCCGGTGCGATAAACTTCCTCGAAAAACCGTTCAGCAATGAAGACCTGCTCACGAGCATCAGGGAAGCTTTTTTACGCAGTGATGACAGTAAAAAGGACCGCGACCTGGCTGCTGGGTTAAGAAAAAAATATGCCAGTCTGACGGATCGTGAGCGGGAGGTTATGCAGCATGTTGTTGCCGGCATGTCGAACAGGCGCTTGGCAAAGCTGCTGGGCGTCAGCGACCGGACCATTGAAGTACATCGCTCCAGGGGCATGAAAAAGATGGGAGCGGAATCGCTTCCGGACCTGGTCCGAAAATATGCAATGTGCCAGAAAGCGGCGCTGAAGTAAACCAATGTAAACGGCACCCAAAAAAACGGCAACCGGTTTGCGGTTGCCGTTTAGGAGCCACTATGAAATAAAAAACTCCATCCCCCCCTGCAAATTAAATATATTCTATACATCACCTCATTACTATTGGGGAAACCACGTACA
>Ga0316187_10002897_pt1 | contig 14978 bp, 13 predicted proteins | sample CroRivburrow1_MG_FD_204927 | JGI IMG/M metagenome (GOLD analysis project Ga0316187, IMG submission 204927) | Coastal sediment microbial communities from Maine, United States - Cross River worm burrow 1 | ecosystem: Environmental > Aquatic > Marine > Coastal > Sediment | place: USA: Maine... | reverse complement strand
GGAGTTGTAGAAGTTGAGGAAATAGATCAAAAGATAGCTATATAGTTATTTTTTAATAAACTTTTCTTTCCTTCCATCAATAATAAGATAGTACAATCCGGGATCAAGATAAGCAAGCAATATGTCTTTTTCCCTCCCAGATTCAAGAATCTTCCCTTCTATATCCAAAACTTCATAGTAAGCTTCCCTGGACATGGTGATTTTATTATTTACTCGTGAAGGATAAAATGATACAGGTTGTTTTGCAGAAGAAAAATTTACAACTCCTGAATTATAGATTTTTCCTGATTCCATTATGCATTTAATACGGTACTGGTTGTCACCAAAATTATGCCGGGAATCAGTCGAATATCTCCCATAGGGATTTTCCGGATTACCTTCAATAGAAAAAATAATTTTCCAACTAGAATTAATTCGTTTTTCTATGAAGAATATCGGCTTATACATTAAACCTCCCACCTTCCATATAATACTATCCTCATAAATCTCTAGTTCAGTAAAATCAAAACTATTTGCAGGAATTATAGCATCAGGATTTAATATTTGGGGGATAGCATCATCTCTGTGATCTATTTTGATATTTATTGGTGTGTCAAGTTCAATCCATGATAAATCTATTTGATAGATGTTATTTTTCGGATCGGTTGCAATTAGGGATTCATTAACATACACTTTCTGAATACAGAAGTTTTTCCCATCATTAGAAATTGGATTATGAATTTCTAAATTATCGCCTAAGTAAATTCCAACTATTGAGATTTCACCAGCTGTTGTCTCATAATATGGTAAAAAACAAAAAAGATAGAATATGTAAAACAGCCCTTTTGACATAATTTGGACTAAACAGCCGGCTCCTGATTTTAGAATTAAAAATGCGTTTTTTTTAAGACATCCGCAACTTGAAATAAAATTAATCCTGTTTATCTATTCAAATCGCAATGCATCTATTGGATCTAAACGAGAGGCTTTAAAAGCAGGATAAGAACCTGAAATTAAGCCCACAACAATACAGATAGCAAAACCCACGAATACCCACAACCACGGAATGATAAAAGTGCCAGCCTCAATGAAGTTTGATATCAGGTTACCAATAGTAATTCCTAATATTACTCCTCCCAGGCCTCCCAGAAGACAGATAACAATTGCTTCGATCATAAACTGCTCCCTTATTTTTCTAGGATTCGCTCCTATTGCTTTTCGAATACCAATTTCCCGGGTTCGCTCCGTTACTGAAACTAACATGATATTCATCAAACCAACTGAAGCACCAAGTAATGTTATAAATCCAATAATAAATCCTCCAATTTTCAGATAAGAACTAATTCTATTTAATTCTTCTTCAAGGGTAAGATTTCTTGATAATTCGAAGGAGTTTTCCTGCCCAAGGGGGTCCTGTCTTATAGATCGCATCAGTCCAGTTGCTTCTCCCTGAGCATATTCAAGATCTTCAGGTTTATCGACCCCAACATTAATATAATAATTGAAATTGGACCACCCTGTATTTAAACGTGTGGCACTTTCAATTGGGATAATGACCGAGCGATCAGATCCACTATCCCCCCCCAGAGCACCTTCTTTCTTTAGAACTCCTATTATCTTGTATTTATTTCCAAAACAGGAGATTTCCTGATTTAATGGATCTTCATTAGTATCAAATAATTTGCTTACCACCTGATTGCCTATTAATGCGACTGGTCTACCGAATTTCACCTCATAGCTTGAAAAATTCCTTCCGTCAGCTAGATTATATCCTTCAAGGTTAAGGTATCTCTCATTTCCACCGATTATTCGAATATTCGGATCGGTTTTCTTGGATAATCGTTTTACCTCTGCGGTACCAGAAACATAAGTGGTGATACTGATATTCTGTGTGTATTTGAATAGGTTTTTAAATTTTTTCGCTTCGTGATATTCCAGTTTTTTAAATTTCTTCTCCTCTATGCCAGATACATTACGGCCTCTATCAGACCTTTTTGACCTTATCTCAAAGGAATTTGCTCCTAAATTTGAAAAACTACTGTTAATAGAGGCTTTCATGCCATCAATAGCCGTCAATATGCCTACCAATGATGTTATGCCAATAGCAATAATTAACGCAGTAAGGATGGATCGCAATAAATTAGCAGATATTGATTTCAATCCTTCCTGAAAATTTACGATTATATTCATAACATCTTTGGTTTTTAAAAGTTAAATATACTTGTCTATTCTTATTCTATTAAGTATAATTACTTAAATGTGGAATAATTTATGTGAAAGGTTATATAAGATGGTAAAGATGAAATCATTCCTATTAGTTTTGTTTCTAATTCTTGTTTTAGCGAGATCAGGCTTTGCATCCTATATACTCATTCCAATGGATGATACTCAGGCCAATCATTTAAAAGCATATGGTATCGCATACTGGACTTTAGAAAATGAGGTTGAGATCGACTGGTTGCTTAATTATCGCGGTGGCAGCTTCATGGTAAAATACCTTCAAAAGTTTGAAAACGAACTTATCATAAGAGGTGTAAGCTATAGCGTTGTATCAGATGCTCAATACAATTCAATTCTGAATGATATTTCAAGTCCTTCTTCTAATACTGATGTTATGAAACTTGAAAAAGCTCCCAGAATTGCAGTTTACTCACCTAAAAGCAATCAACCCTGGGATGATGCTGTCACACTGGTACTCACTTACGCTGAGATTCCTTATGATGTAATCTTCGACGATGAAGTTATTTATGATGAATTATTAAAATATGACTGGCTACATTTACACCACGAGGATTTTACAGGCCAATATGGTAAGTTTTATGCCAATTATCGTAATTTTCCCTGGTATATCGAACAACAACGGGAGTTTGAGCAAAGTGCAAGAAAACATGGATTCAGCAAGGTTTCTCTTTTGAAATCAGAAGTCGTAAAAAAGATCAGAAACTATGTTTTAGGTGGTGGATTTCTATTTGCCATGTGTTCTGCAACAGATACTTTTGATATAGCCCTTTCAGCTGAAGGTGTTGATATATGTGAAGTAATGTATGATGGTGATCCGGCAGATCCAATGGCTCAGAAAAAATTAAACTTCGATAACACTTTTGCGTTTCAGGATTTTAAACTTGTCAGGGATCCTTTACAATATGAATTTTCAAATATAGACCAGAATCCCCAGGAACGAAATGTGAAAGCTGAGAATGATTTTTTTACTCTTTTTGAGTTCTCAGCAAAATGGGATCCGATCCCTACAATGTTAACCCAGAATCATGAAAAGATTGTAAAGGGATTTATGGGTCAGACCACAGCCTACAAAAAGAAGCTGATTAAACCCGAAATAGTAATCATGGGAGAAAATAAAGAGATTAATGAAGTTAAATACCTTCATGGTGTGATGGGCAAAGGCTTCTTTACATTTTATGGAGGACATGATCCTGAAGACTATCAGCACCTTGTGGGAGAAGAACCAACAGATTTGAATATACACCCAAACTCAACGGGCTACCGCCTGATTCTGAATAATATACTTTTCCCTGCAGCAAAGAAAAAAAAGCAGAAAACCTGATCCGAATCTCTATATGGAAATCTCGTTTATTCTAGTAGAACCTGCAGTACCTGAGAATATAGGTGCTTCTGCCAGGGCGATAAAGACTATGGGATTTAATAAGTTATGCCTGGTACAACCTGTGGAATATAAGAAAGGAAAAGCAAAGATTGTTGCACATGCATCTGGAGAGATCTTAGATGATGCCAAAACTTATAGCTCCTTTGATGAGGTGGTTGGAGATTTTGATTTTTTAGTAGCATGTTCAGCAAAAAAGAGACGCACCAATGAAGAATACCTAATTGTTAACGAATTATCAAATTTCTTACAATCAAAAGGGGACCTTATCAATAAGATTGGAATTGTATTTGGTAGGGAAGAATCCGGGCTTGATAATGAAGAGATCAAGAAATGCGATATCGTATCCTATGTGCCCATGGCAAACCCCTACCCATCATTAAACCTTTCCCAGGCAGTGATGATCTTTGCACATCATCTTTCAAAAATCAAAGAGCATGTAAAAATTGAAGAAACAAGTGCTGTTGATGATGCCAGCTTAGGTGCATTAAAGAAAAAAACCAGAAAAGTAATAGAGGTAATTAATCTTAAACAGTCTCATATTATTGGCCCAAGAATATTGGAGCGGATGTCTTATTTAAAAAGGGAGGATGTAAATCTTCTGCATTCTATATGCAGCGCTATTCTGGATAAAGAGAAATAATATTCATTATCTTTCAATTTCACTTTTCTTTTCGTTATTCCGGGTTTTACCAGGTAAGGCTGCATATACTTCCAAACCTCTTCTTTGAGTTGATGTCCGATCCCTTCCCGGCCTCAATGCCGGGATCTTTTTATTGAAAACCACATAAATATTAAGTTCATCAGCATTAAATATCATAAAATAAAAATTACAATTGTCACAATAATTATAAGATCCTTGACAGGATGACAATAAAGTTGCAAGGAAGGAAAATATAGTTTATCAAAATGGTGATTATAAAGAATTAAGTGATATGTAGAAGTTAACAAGCAAATTATACTGAGCCTAATGCATCCGGTCACCTCGAACCTCAAGATTCTTCATGATTTCAGCCTCTTCTTTCAGAAACTCATTCCACCGGGACATTACATATTCTTCTTTCATATAATTTTTAGCCAAATCTATAAAGTTGGCATAGTGTCCGGCTTCTGATATCATCAGGTTGTAATAAAATTCCTGTAATTCAGGATCAGGTATATTTTTCCATAATAACTTAAATCGTTCTGCACTGCGGGCTTCTATTAAAGCATTCAACAGACTTTTTTCAACCAATTGCTGTTCCCTGCTACCACCTTTTTTTACTATTTTCTGTATTTGAATAACATACTCATCCCGCCTGGGTGGTCCTAATTTAAAGCCTCTTTTCTCCAATTCCTTTAAAACCATCCTGAAATGACCCCATTCCTCAGCAACGACAGGTGATAATACATCAAGCACATCCTGATAATCCGAAAATTGTATTATCATGGAGATACAGGAAGAAGCAGCTTTTTGCTCCGCCCAGGCATGATCTGTTAAGATCTCTTCAATATTCATCTGAACAAGTTCTGTCCAGCGTGGATCAGTAGGCAAATTCAAGCCAAGTACTGTTTTTTTTAATTTTTCTTTTTCATCGTTAGTCATAAAACATCCAACTTAGTCCCAAATCAAGGTTCTTAGGTTGCCCTGGATAATCTGGTGTAGCGAAATATCCTTTCTGATTTTTCTGATTGATATACGACATTTTTAAAAATAATTTGACTGTTTTTATCTGTATATTAACATATACATCTGCCAAAAAATATGAGGGTATTTCAAAATCATTTTGTACATAAAATTGCTGGGTTACAGGATCATATCCATCAGCAAAATAATTGCTTTGATAATGAGTATTTAATCCAAAGGTCATAAGCATTTTTTCATTAAACATCATTTTTGAAAAATACAGGTTCGAATTAACAAAAATGGAAGGGATCCTGAAAACATCCTGTGCCTCTTCTTCTCCGGTTTTAAAAGTATAGATAAAAGTATTGACCCAATGAAGATATTTACCAAAATCTATATTAAAGTCAATACCCGGAGAGTACAACTGGGCAAATCCTGTGGCCTGGCTGGGCATTTTATCCGTGTCAAAATAAATATAATTTTTTACCATACTTAGATTGAAATAGGGTTTGATAGTGATCATTTTCAAAGGGACCTTGAATAGGGCTTTGAAATTATCTGATTGTACTGCACCAAAGTCATTGTACCATTCATAATGATTACTGAAATATCTCTCATGAATGGAGCCCGGATCGTACATCAATCTTTTATAGGATAATTCCCAGAAACGGTTTTCATAGATAGCGGATAATTGATGATTGCCATTATTCATTAACTCGCCGGCAACCATCAAATAGTAGGAGCTGTCATTGTCATATCGTAAGCTGCCTCCAAGATATCCTTCGGTTCGTTTTTCTATCTCAGGAAGGTAAGGGTGAACAAATTCAATATATCTGTATCGGTAATAGGCATTATAAAAAGCTTTCTTAAGGTCTCCCTTAATACCAGCCTCATTTGTTAAATCCCTGAATTTATTCTTTTGATAAGTTTGCGTTTCATTAAATAGTATTTGGTCAAAATAATCTCCATCTTCCGAAAGGTTTTCATCTGTGAAATAATTGGATGTAAGTGTTCTTTCAAACTCATTATAGATGGCAAAAAGCTTCTTTACCTGGTATTGCTGGTACAAATAGTATTGAACTTTTAATTCCGAACTTTTGGCATATTCAAGGTTTACATCAATATTGTCGAAATCAAAAAAATCATTGATATTTTCAAAATCCGTAGTGTCAACTCCTCCCGATTCAGCAATTTCATGATTCATTCGACTAATAGCACCCATGATAAAATAACTGCTATCCTTATTCCAATAGTACATATATCCGTTATAGGACAAACCCTCTACCTGATTATCTCCCCTTCCTGTTGAGCTATACTGTTTGTTCATAGTCAGCCATTGCAGATTCAGACCAAAATTCCAATTAGGTTTAATACTTTGACTATGATTTATACGGGTAATATTTCGGTTCCCTCCAGCAAATATCGCATATATACTCGTGTATGGAGACCGTGTATCGTAAAGGTGAATATCTTCAACGGGTAAAGAATATAAATCATACGAATAAAATCCTGAAGTTCTCCCAATAACCGAGGGAGGTGTATAATACATTGGTTTGGTCGATGTCGCAATATTCCCCAGATCTTGCAGTTTGTTGTCATAAACGCTCATATAAGTAAACTTTTCAAAATCTATAATACTGGTATCAGGATAGAACTTTGTCTTGCGATTTAACTTTATATCATCAATATATGTATAGGTAGTAGTAGTGGGGCCATAGACATTTTGGGTGGAATCATCAAGTATCTGTGAGAACAGACTGAGACTCACCAGTTGAAACAGGATTAGAAAAAAAAACTTCACTCTCACCTAACCTTCAGTGTTTTTTAAGACTCTGTATAATACTTTTGATATAACTATCAAATTCCAAACCATTTTTGGCAAATTTATAGGTTATAGGCTGAAAAAATACCGGAATATCGATTAAAATATCTGAGATAGGCGTATTTGTAATTCGAACCACGTCTTTTTCAGTAAATAGTATTGATATTTTATTAGATTTTAAACTTTTATAATAAGAAACAATGTCTTCTATTTCTTTAGGAGAAAAATAATGGTGATCTGGGAATTTAAAATGTTTAACTAAATTATATTTTTTAGAAACTCTGTTTATCAAAGGCACGGGATCAGCAATTCCAGTTACTAGTATTACATTCTCTGACATTAATTCTTTTTTACCAGAAATAGACAGAGGCTCTTCATATTCAATAAATGTGAAGTAAACAGGAGTTGAGTCAGGAACATATCTTCTTATACGGGTTATTATCGCTGCCATTTCAACTTCCTCAATGTATGAAGGACATTTAGTTACTATCACCAAATCAGCTCTTTCAGCATTCACCCTGGATTCCCTTAGAAATCCATACGGAAGAATATAGTCGTTATAGAAAGGCCTGTTGTAATCTGAAAGAAGAATATTGGAAGAAGGTATTATTTGTCTTTGTTGAAAAGCATCATCAAGCAAAATAACATCTGTATCAGAATGGTCAATCAATATATGTGGAATAGCATATAAACGATCTTCTGATACAGCAACGATTATTTCATTACCATGATTTTTCAGAAACTGGGCAGGCTCGTCTCCGATTGTCAATGCATTATCATGATGGTCTGCAATTCTCAATCCTCTTGTCTTCCTCTTATAACCTCTGCTTAAAGTAGCTATATTATAGTCATTCTTCAGCAAACAAATGATATATTCAACCATTGGCGATTTCCCTGTTCCACCTGCTGTTAAATTGCCAATAGCGATAGACGAAATATCTAATTCAAATGATTTGAAAAAACCAGAATCATATAAAGTATTTCTGATCTTGGTAACCAACAGGTAAATCCATGAAAATGGCAATAATATAAATCTCAGAAATTTCATTTAATTAATGATTTGAACTGAATTTTTATAAATTTACTCCAGCAAAATATATTAAAATGGTAAAAATAAAAGATATTGTAAGATACCTTGAAAATATTGCCCCGCGGGACTATCAGGAAAGTTACGATAATACAGGGTTATTAACAGGGTCCCTTGAAAGTAATATTAATGGTATTTTAATCAGTTTAGATGCTACCGAGGCCGTATTAGATGAAGCAATTGAAAGATCTTGTAACCTGGTTATTGTACATCATCCCATTATTTTTAAAGGTATTAGAAAAATAACAGGTAGTAATTATGTTGAAAGGACTCTTATTACTGCTATTAAAAATGATATTGCCATCTATGCTATTCACACCAATCTTGATAATATCATAAAAGGAGTAAACAGCAAGTTGGCTGAGAAACTAGGCATTATTGGCACTCGAATTCTATCTCCCGGGAAATCAAACCTATCCAAGCTTGTCACTTTTGTCCCAAAGAAAAATACCGGTATAGTATTAAAAGCACTTCATGAAGCTGGTGCTGGAGAAATTGGAAACTATGACAATTGCAGTTTTGTTATTTCGGGATCCGGAAATTTCAGACCAAATGAATCAGCAAGTCCTCTTATTGGAAAAAAGAATATTCAAGAAACTGTCGAAGAAGAAAGGATTGAAGTTATTCTTCCCAACCACCTCGAAAACCAGGTATTAGACGCATTAATGAGATCTCACCCTTATGAGGAAGCTGCCTATTTTCTTCAAAAAATTGAAAATATTAATCGTGAAATCGGGAGTGGGTTGATCGGGGAATTAGAAAATAAAATGGGCGTTGTTAAATTTCTAAATTTTGTTAAAGAAAAATTATCTTTAACATATCTCAAATACACTCCTGTAAATAAGGATTCTATTCTATCAGTTGCAATATGTGGCGGGTCGGGATCATTTCTTTTAAAAACTGCAATAAAAGCTGGTGCTGATGCTTTTATTACAGCTGACGTTAAGTATCATGATTTTTTTGATAGTGAGGGTAAAATCCTTTTTGCGGACGTAGGACATTATGAAAGTGAAGTGTATACAAAAGAGTTGATTTATGAGTTAATAAACAAAAAATTTAGTAATATTGCACTCCAATTATCAGGAGTAAATACAAATCCTATACATTATATCTAATAATTATAAATGGAAAGTACGGTAGCCCAGAAGTTAGATTCACTTGTAAAACTTCAAACCATAGATTCTAATCTTGACGAATTAACAAAAGTAAGAGGCGCACTTCCTAACGAGGTGCAGGATCTTGAAGATGAACTTGCAGGATATCAAACAAGGATTTCTAAGTTTCAGGATGAAATTGTAGAAGTTGAAAAAGGAATTGAAGATAAAAGAACAGCAAAGAAAAATGCTGAAAAACTCATTGCAAAATATGAGGAACAGCAAATGAATGTTAGAAATAATCGGGAATATGATGCAATAACCAAGGAAATTGAATTGCAGAACCTTGAGATGCAGATTTCTGACAAGAAAATTGGTGAATCATATGAATCTTTGAAGGAGAAAGAAGCATTGATTGAAGAAACCAAAACTCTCATGGATGAGAGGAATAAAGACCTTGGAAGCAAAAAAGGAGAATTAAGTGTGATTATTGCTGAAAGTGAAGAGGAAGAACAAAAACTTTTAAAAACGAGGGAAAAGGCTTCTAAAGGTATTGAAGAAAGATTATTGAAGTCTTATAATAAGATCCGTAATAATGCAAAAAATGGACTTGCTGTTGTTTCTATTAAAAGAGGAGCTTGCGGTGGATGTTTCAACGTCGCCCCACCTCAGAGACAAGCTGAAGTTAGAGAAAGAAAGAAATTGATAGTTTGTGAACATTGCGGTAGAATTTTTGCTGACGTTGAAGAAGTAATGGAAGAACCGGAAAAGAAAAAGCGCAGCAGGGCAACAACAAAAAAAACAACTGCAGTAAAAAAAACAGCTACAGTAAAAAAAACGGTAAAAGCTAAGAGTTAATAGTAAAGTAAAATATACTTTGTTTAAAATATTTAAAAAATGGGTAATGATTTTTTGTTACCTATTTTTTTTGCTTTTTTTATCTCCCACAATATCAGCTCAAAATTTTGATTCAAAACTTCATGAGGCATATCTGGATGTATTATCCTTAAAATTGAATAAGGCACGTGCAATAAAAAACCTGACATTTGACCATAATATTGATAAAGCATTCCAAGTATACATTCTAAGTTTGAGTGACGTTCTTGAATTACTCCTTGTAAAGAATCAAGTACAATATGATAAGTATCGCAGCCATCAAAGAGATTATCATAATGCCATTAAAGATATTAGCGATGAAGATGATTTTATTGATTTTGTAGGTACTGAAATTCAGGTTCACACAAGCCTTGCCCGCATAAGATATGGTGATCAAATATCCGGAGCATTTAAATTAATAAGGTCTTACAATACAATTAAAAAATTCGATTCTGCTTATTATGATTCTAATCCATATTTTTTAAAAACAGCAGGGCTATTAAATATTATGCTGGATTTATTCCCGGATCAATATAACTGGATTTTAAGTATGTTTCAGGTAAAGCCAGATATTTCTGAAGGATTTAAGCAATTGGAAAAGCTTTCAAAGCTAAATTCGGTTTTTAGATTAGAAAGTATGATGCTATATGCTATTTCTGAATCCTTTTTTGGGAACAATAAGTCGGCCGGATATAATATATTTAAAAATCAATATGAAAATAATTTTAACAACCTGTTATACAATTATTTATATGGTATATCTTCAATTAAAACTCAAAATAATGACCAAGCTATTATATGCTTTGATTCCTGTATAAAGTTTGAAGGCAATTTCTTGAACATACCGTTAATCAACTATTACAGGGCCGAATCATATCTTAAAAAACGAGAATATAATAAAGCATCACTCTTATATTCTTTTTATCTTGATAGACCTAATGGCAATGAGTTTATCAAAGATACTTACTACAAACTATTTCATATAAACTTATTATTGGGAGATTCATCAACAGCCTTGAGAGACCTGGAAAATATTAAAAGCAAGGGTGGATTAGATACTGGTGCAGACAAATATGCCTATAACAGGATTTCAAATAATTATTCACCGAATCTATTGTTATTTGAATCCCGCTTGTTGTTTGATGGTGGATATTATGATCAATCACTAAAGATTCTTGAATCTTTTAAAATGAGCAAACCATACAATCAGGAAGACCAGGCTGAATATTTTTACCGAAAGGCTCGAAATTTACAAAAAACCGGAAAATATGAAGCGGCTATCGAGAGTTATCAAATCGTAGCAGATAATGAAAGTATTTCACAATATTATTTTTGGGCAAATTCCTGGATTCAATTGGGGAATATTTATCGCATTAGAGGTAATACCGAATATGCATCTGATTGTTATAAACGTGCTGCTTCCTATAAGGGGAAGGAATACCGGAATAGTATTACAACTGAGGCCAAAGCTGCATTAAAAGAACTAAACTAAATACTAAAAAGGAGCATCTCCTTTTTTACCTGACCCTTCTTCTTTCTTATTGATACGACTTTTAAAAGTTAAGTATCCATCATTAGCATCTTGATTGTAATCATCCCCCTGGAAAGTTCCAAATCCCTCCTCCAAATCAACAAATTTAGTAAGATGGCCTATAAATTTAAGCTTAACTGTACCTATACTACCATTTCTGTGTTTTGCAATATTGATCTCTCCTACTCCTTTTGTGCTTTGTCCATTCTCGTCTTCCGTGATTTTGTAATATTCTGGCCTGTATAAGAAAAGTACCATATCAGCATCCTGCTCGATAGATCCGGACTCCCTTAAATCTGAAAGCTGAGGTCGTTTGTCTCCTCCCCTTGTTTCAACAGCCCTGCTTAACTGTGAAATGGCTATTACTGGAATGTTCAACTCTTTGGCAATGTTCTTTAAGGCTCTGGAAATTGATGCTATCTCTTGTTCACGATTACCACTATTTGAAGATTTAGACTTGTCACCAGACATCAATTGTAAGTAATCAACTATTATGAGTTCAACATTATGTTGTCCAACCAACCTTCTTGCTTTGGCTCTTAGTTCAAGAATGGTAAGTGCCGGAGTATCATCAATGAAAATGGGAGCATCTGTTAACCTGGATGTTTTATATACTAACTGTTCCCATTCATAATCTTCAAGGCTTCCCTTCTTAATCTTTTCACCTTCTAATTCAGCTTCTGCTGATATGAGTCTATTTACCAATTGAATGGAAGACATCTCCAATGAGAAAATAGCAACGGCTTTATTAAATTCAACTGCCGCGTTTCGTAATGCTGAAACTACCAAAGCAGATTTTCCCATTCCAGGTCGAGCTGCAATTATCACCAGGTCTGATTTCTGCCAACCTGAGGTGACCCGGTCCAGTGCAGTGAATCCAGAAGGAATTCCTGTAAGGCCATCGGTCTGGTTTTTTTTGTATTCAAGCTCCTTAATCGCATCGTTCATTAAAGAACGCATACTGTCAAAGTTTTTCCTGATATTTGTCTCTGACACATCGAATAAAGCTTGCTCTGTTTTATCCAGCAATTCAAATACATCAGTCGAATCTTCATAAGCATCTTTCTGAATCTCAGAAGATATTCTAATAAGCGCCCTTTTTATTGCCATTTCTATAATCAGGCGAGCATGATATTCGATATTAGCGGAAGAATTTATTTTAGAGGTTAAATTGGTGATATAGTAAGCCCCTCCAACTAATTCCAGTTTACCTTTTTTACGAAGCCGATTTGTTACTGTTAATATATCTACGGGCTCAGAATCTTCAAATAATTCTTTTATAGCTTCATAAATTTCACTGTGAGCCTCTTTATAGAAAATCTCAGGTTTTAATATTTCAATCACTTGAGACAATGCATCTTTTTCCAGCATTAATGCGCCTAAAACAGCCTCTTCGAGTTCAGGGGCCTGTGGAGGCAATTTCCCAAGGTGTGCACTGATATCCAAATTGGCGATAGACCTGCCCTTTGGACCGATTCTAATATTCGATGGTTTTTTTGACTCCATTAACCCTTAATAAAAATATATTTCAATACAGCAAATTTAGAAGTTATCTAAGTTATAAAAAAAATACTCATGATTAGTTTTAATGTTTTTTTCCACAACCGAAATAGCTATTATCAACATATTATAAACATCATTTCTTACAGACCCTTTGGGCGGCTAATACTTTTGTTTTAACTTTGAAATATAATATGACCCAGCACAAAAGCCAAATTCATTTTATTGCTATCGGTGGTAGTGCAATGCACAACCTGGCTATTGCCTTGAGAAGCCTAGGTTATCAAATTACCGGATCAGATGATGAGATCTTTGAACCCTCAAGATCACATTTATCACAAAACGGGATCTTGCCTTCCAAAATGGGATGGTTTCCCGATAAATTGTCAGGTTCCACTGAAGCTGTAATTCTTGGAATGCATGCAAGACCAGACAACCCGGAATTGCTTAAAGCTCAGTCACTTGGATTAAACATCTATTCCTTTCCGGATTATATATATCAAGCTTCTCAAAATGCCAAAAGGGTTGTGATTGCCGGATCTCATGGTAAAACCACAATAACTTCCATGATATTGCATGTAATGAAGTATAGTGGAAAACCTTTTGATTACCTGGTTGGAGCTGGTATTGAAGGTTTCGATAATATGGTTCAAATTTCAAATGCCCCTGTAATAATTTTAGAAGGAGACGAATACCTCTCCTCCCCGCTTGACAGAACACCTAAGTTTATAAGGTATAATCATCAGGTTGGATTGATAAGTGGAATTTCCTGGGATCACATTAATGCTTTTCCAACAAAGGAATCATACATAAACCAATTTGAAAAATTTATTGATAACACTCCTAGTGATGGTGTAATTATCTATAATTCTGAGGACGGGATTCTTGCTGGATTAGTGGAAAAGAAAAACCGTATTTTCAATACTCTAGCTTATCAGACTCCGGAGTATAAGATCGAAAACAATAAATATATTTTAAAGTATGATAATGATTGGATTCCACTATCAGTATTTGGGAAACATAATATGCAAAACCTGGCTGGTGCAATAAAAACTCTCGAAGTACTTAATCTGGATAAATCCATCATTAAAAAAGCAATACAATCATTTAAAGGTGCAAAAAACAGACTTGAACCAATCCTGGAAAATGACAAAATTTCAATTTTTAAAGACTTTGCCCATTCTCCTTCAAAATTAAAATCAACAATAGAAGCAGCCAGTGAATTATTTCATGGAAAAAGAGTTATTGCCTGTTTTGAATTGCATACGTTTAGCAGTTTAAACAAAAAATTTCTTATGGAATACAAGGATACCATGAACAAGGCAGACGTAAAAATTGTTTTTATAAATGATCATACTTTTGAGATTAAAAAAATGCCTCGCCTGGATGATGAGTCAATTAAAAATGGATTTAACGATCAGGAAATCATTATTGTTAGAAAAACAGAGGAACTTAAATTTTTATTAAGAGACAGTATAGTTGACAATTCAGTATCTCTCCTGATGAGCTCAGGCAATTTTGGAGGCCTGGATATAAAAGAATTTGCCAGTGAATTTACTACCATTATATAATTACGCATGTATTTAAAACTTCGAAACCCATTAATCTTTTTTGATCTTGAGACAACAGGTATAAATATTTCAAAGGATAAAATTGTTGAAATAGCAGCCGTAAAAGTAATGCCTGATGGCACTCAAATTGAGAGGATGCATAGAGTTAATCCATTAATCCCGATTCCAGTTGAATCAAGCCTTATTCATGGTATTTATGATGAGGATGTAAAAGATGCTCCACCATTTAAAAGCCTGGCAAAAGACCTGGTTCAGTTTTTTGAGGGTAGTGACTTAGCGGGATTCAATATAAT
>Ga0316187_10002896_pt1 | contig 14983 bp, 14 predicted proteins | sample CroRivburrow1_MG_FD_204927 | JGI IMG/M metagenome (GOLD analysis project Ga0316187, IMG submission 204927) | Coastal sediment microbial communities from Maine, United States - Cross River worm burrow 1 | ecosystem: Environmental > Aquatic > Marine > Coastal > Sediment | place: USA: Maine... | reverse complement strand
CGGGCCTACTCAGCACATGTGACACTGAAACCCAAGCAACGCCAATGACACTCTGACCGGTCAGCCGACGACTCTCCGAGCGAGCAGATCCTCGTTCAACGTAACCCCCAGGCCCGGTCCCTGCGGCACTCGGGCCCGGCCCGAATCGTCGAGTTCCAGTCGTTCGTTGAACAGGTTCACCGACCAGTCCATGTATTCCAGGATCTGACAATTGGCGGTGGCGGCCGCCAGGTGAACTCCGATCTCGGGACTCAGGTGGGTGGCCACGGGGATATGGGCCAGGTTGCAGACCGAGGCCGCTTCGAGCCAGGCCTGCATACCCCCGACATGGTGGGCATCGATCATGACCACATCGGCGGCCCGATCGGCGGCGATGCGAGCGAAGGGCTCGGTGTCGAAGTGATATTCACCATGGGTGATGGGGATGGCGATCTCTGACACCAGGCGGCGGTAACCGGCGAGGTCACGGTAGTCGATGGGGTCCTCCAACCAGGCCAGGCGGTAGGGCTCAAGCAAGGGAGCCACCTCCTTGGTTCGGGCGATATCCCACCCCTGGTTGACATCGACCATGACGGCGATGTCGTCACCAACGCTCTGGCGCATGACCCGGGCCCGCTCCGCCTCGTCAGCGGCCAGACGGTTGGCTCCGATGCGGAATTTCATGGCCACCCAGCCCTCGTCGACCAGAGCGGCCGCCCCGGAGGCCAGCGCGTCGAGATCCCAGTCACGCCAGAGATGTTGGCTGGCGTAGACCGGCACTGCGCCCACCCCGCCACCGCCCAGGAAAGCGGCCACCGACACCCCAGCAGCCCGAGCCGCCAGGTCGTGCAGGGCGACGTCGATCACGGCCTGGACATAGCGAGTGAGACCTGGCCCCCAATAGCCGACCAGGCGCTGCACCCGGGCGTTGATGCGGTTGATATGGCGGGCGTCGGCACCAACGACATCGCCGACGATGGCGTCGAGAGCCGAGACCAGAGCCGGGATCAGCTTGGGATCGAAGGCGAAGGCCCAGCCCAGTCCTTCGGCTCCGCCGTCGCCACGCAAGCGCAACACGACATGGCGCATGTCGGTGAAGCCCATCCAGCGGCGCTCCAACGGCACGTCAACCACCACGATCTCATAGGACTCGACGATCATGGCGTGAACCTAGCTCGCCGGGCCGCGGCGCACGAAGAGCCGCCCCCGAAACCTTTCCTTGCTCGGCGGCCGCCGCCAATTCAACTTGCTCAGCGAGCGTGCCCGAAGACATAGGGATCGAGGGTCTCCTGGGCCTGGATGCGGAACTTGTGCCAACGGCCGCCACCGTAATAGGCCAGACTGCCGGGCTCGGCGTCGCCATGACCGTTGTAGTACGAGAGGCAATCACGCAGCGGGGCGGTAGCGGTATCGGCCTCCCGGCAATGTTGTGCGTAGGCCTCCTCGGGCTCAGCCTCGATGTCGACGATGTTGGCCCCCTGGTCACGCATGGTGGAAAGCATCCACACGATGTAGTCGGCGTGGGAGTCGATGGCGTCGGTGAAGTTGAAGCTTCCTCCCCCACCCTGGGGGCCGGTGACGATGAACAGGTTGGGGAATCCCCGACTGTGAATGCCGAGGAAGGTCTTGGTCCCCTCATCTGCCCATTTCCTGCTCAATGTCTGGCCGTCGCGACCGGTGACCATATTGAACGTCGAGGTCGCCATCCACTGGAACCCGGTGGCGTAGATCAACACATCGAGCGGGTACTCGGTGCCGTTGTGCACAACACCCCGCTCATTGATCTTGTTCACCCCCATGGGTGCAGTATCAACCAGGTTCACATTGGGGCGGTTGAACGCTGGCAGGTACTCATCGTGGAACGTCGGCCGCTTACACCCGTAGGGGTAGTAGGGCTTGAGGGCCTCGGCCGTTGCCGGGTCTTCAACGATGGCGTCGACCCGGGCCCGGATCTGTTCCATGATCCGGAAATTGGCACCAAGCTGCTTCTCGACGTACTCCTCCGGCGCCAAGCGGCCAGCGTGCTGTTTGCGTTCCTTGAAATCGGCGACCTTGCCCGCCAGGTAGTCGTCGTTGGCCTTGATGGCGGTTCGTCCCTCGGAGATCCGGGCGAAGCGGGCTCGACGGGCCCGGGCCCATCCCGGCTCCTCAGCCCAGGTCTCGATCTCCTCGGGCGAGGTTTGCCGCTGATCGCGCACATCGATGGTCGAAGGGGTGCGCTGGAAGACGAAGAGTTCGCCAACGGTCTTGGCCAGCTCCGGGATGACCTGCACCGCGGTGGCGCCGGTACCGATGACGCCGACCCGCTTGTTGTCGAGGTCAACGTTGTAGTTCCAGCGGGAGGTGTGGAACGAGTCGCCCTCGAACGTCGACATACCTTCTATTCGGGCCAGTTTCGGTGTGGTCAGGATGCCGTTGGCCAGGATCACGTAGCGGGCCCGGATGGTGTCGCCCCGATTGGTATAGACGGTCCAGCGCCCGGTGGCCTCGTCCCACTCGGTCTTCTCAACGGTGGTGTGGAACAGACAGTGGTCGTAGAAGCCGAACTTCTCGGCCATCTTCTGGCAGTACTCGAAGATCTCGAACCCCGAGACGAACTTCATCGTCGGGACGTACCCCATTTCTTCCAACAACGGCAGATAGCTGTAGGACTCGACATCGCAGGCGATGCCGGGGTAGCGGTTCCAATACCAGGTGCCACCGACGTCGCCTCCCTTCTCGGCGAAGCGCACGTCGATGAAGCCGGCTTGGCTGAGCTTGTGCCACAACAACAGCCCGGCGAAGCCACCACCGACCACAAAGATCTCGGTCTCGTCGGTGAGCGCCTCGCGGGGCACGGGGTCGGCGGAGTAGACGTCCTCCAGGTACTTGGAGAACTCACCCTCCATGGCCATGTAGTCTGCCGCCCCCCGCCGATGCTCCTTGTACTCCCGGTACTTGGCCTGCTCCTCAGCGTCGAACACCGCACCGGGAGGAGCGTCAGGCAGGCTGGTCAGCGCCTCGTCCTCGATGACCGAGTAGCCCTTGCCCACTATCTTGTCGGTGGCCTTGGCGGCGCGGGTGGCGAATACCTTGAGCCCGGTATCGGGATCGATCCTGATCGACATGACGGTGACTGCTCCTCGTGTTGGCCCTCACAGGGAGGACAGGAGAATCTTGCCGTGTCTCATGCCGACGACGCAAAGCCGACGCTCGTTGCGGCGCGGCGAATCTCCCGGTCCAAACCAACAATCGAGGTCGGACGAACCGGGAGACCTTACCGGCAGGCGGATTGGGGGATCGACGATGACGCCAGCTGGCGGATCCGTATGGATTGAAAGCGCACAACCTGGATGATCGTGGCCAGACCAAGGGCAATACCCAGCAGGTACATCCCCGACCCGATCCGCCTGGCACCCTCAAGGAGCAGGAACCACTTCTCCGAGGTGAGGAGGTCTGCCTCCACATCCGCTCCCCCATCTTCTGAGGGGTCGTCGCCTCCACCGATCCGGTGGACACATCAATACTGATATCAGCCGGCGTCGCCGGTGCCTGTTGGGCCGTCATGATAGTTCTCCTCTTCCTGTTCGATCTCGGGTCTCAGCCACTGGTCCGTGCCAGTTGGCGAACACGCCCAAACTGGAATCGCAGAACGTCGCCGATGGTGACAAGGGCCAGCGCAATACCGGCCAGGATGATCCCCAGTGCGAATTCACGCAAAGGTCCGACCCAGGCAACGAGGGATCCGAAACCGGCCGGATCGTCGGCCCTTCCGGCCAGGATGATCGATGCGATCGCCTGGAAGACGCCGAGGCCGAGACCGGTCATGGCCAGGGCGATGAAGGCCTTGGCCGTTACCGGCATCTTGAGCACATGGACCGGATGGCCGTTGGCCGCCTGGACTTCGCTGCCCCCTGTCGGAGGCTGGCCAGGATCGTCCCGAGAAGGAACGTGACACCGGTGAGCAGCATGGCCTCACCCAGGAACTGCGTACCGGGACCCCAGGCCGCCACTTGACGGAAGCTCTCGGTGCCTCCCTCGGCGCTGGAGGCAAAAAAGCGGATGATGAGGCCAGTTGTGACCAACATCGCGCCCATGAGCAACATCGGCTTCCACATCTTGCTGGCCATGACGTGCATCTTCAGCGGTTCGGGGACGACGTCGCTCTCGGTCAGGGTCGACGGGGCCGTGGGCGTGACATCTGAGGCCGCACCCGGCTTGACCCGCAGAAGGGTCAGTGTCGCCTCGATGCTGTCAACCCGGATCCAAAGTCGAAGGATGATACCGATCAGCACGGTGGCGATACCGATCTTGATGGTTCCCAGACCGAACACCCCAAGCCCGCCTGCCCACATCGTGGTTTCGGCCACCGCCGCGCCGTCTGATCCAACATCACCAATACTGACCCAGTTGGCAATCGAAGCAATAACGACGAGGGTCATGCCGATCAGGCCCAGGAGAGGTCCCAGCCTGCGCTGCTTCGATGGCGTCAGAGGGTCGTGATCTTTCAGGTTCGGTAGCATCACACCGTTGATCAATGGCATTTCTTGGCGCCTTTCGCAATGCCGACTGCCAGACGGCAATCAGCCTTCCCCAATGGGATAGAAGGCTGTCAGAGCACGGGGTGACCTGACCTCACCTTGACGGGGTGAGATTGTCCGGTCGCCATGACTCACCCGTTTCGTCAAGCATTCGAGTGGATGTCTTTGGTACGCTCGCCCAGCTCATTCGACGCAGGAAGATCCACTGACCGAAACAGAAATTGTCCTGGGGTTGGGCACGATTGTGGTTTGTGGGGTTTGGAGCCCAGGTGCTGGCAACATAGCTTCGCCTGCCCAGTGTGCTGATGCTACTCGCTGCTGGTTTCGTGGCCGGGCCGGCAACGGACATTTTGAAGCCCGATGAGCTGTTCGGCGAGCTGCTCTTCCTCAGCGTTTCGCTGGCGGTGGGTCTGCCGCTCTTCGACGGTGGTCTCCAGCTCAAGATCCGTCGAGTAAGGGCGTGGCAGGGTGTCATCACCCGACTCGTCACCGTCGGGGTCCTGACCACCTGGATCATCGGTTCGATTACGATCACGCTCGTCACCGACCTGACAGGGCGCACGGCGTGGCTGTTGGGAGCAGTTCTGGTGGTATCGGGGCCAACGGTCGTCATCCCCATCCTTCGCCGCCGCCACCGTCGGCCTGCTGTTAGCCAACCAGCGCCTGACGTCAACCGATGACATTGCCAACTTCGAAGAAGGGGTCGGCGTAATCGCCCTCGGCTCCCTGTTTGTGGTTCTCGGAGCCCGGATCACCCCGTCGGAATTGTACGGCCAGATCATCCCCGGCTTGATCATTCTGGCCGTACTGGTCCTCGTCGCCCGATCGCTGGGTGTGCTGTTCTCCACCATGGGTTCCGGTCTCGACCGCCCCAGCACGCTATTCATGATTGCGCTCGCACCACGGGGGACCGTTGCCGCCGCCACGTCCTCGGTATTCGCCCTCGAACTCGATGCCCATGGGGTGCCCGGCGCTGACGCACTAGTCTCGCTGACCTTCGTCATCATCGTCGGCGCCGGGCTCCTCTACGGACTGGGCGCAGGGCCGGCAGGCCGCCGCATCGGCGTGATTGCCCCGGCCATCGGCCACATCCGGCGGCCAAGCGCAGCCTGCGCCAGGTTCGGCCAACACTTCAGGTTGAGGGCTGCGGCATCCCTTGACCAGCTGTACGGTGCGACCCTGACCATCGGTCAGACGACCGTCGTCCATCATCGGTAACAGCCCTTGACGACCGACTGCAGCAGCCCTACGGGCTGGTTACACCCCGCCCCAAAGGTCGGTGGCCGTGGCCACCACCAGTTCGAGCTTGGCCCGCTGATCGGCGGCGGTGATCTCGTTACCCTCCTCGGTTGAGGCAAAACCGCACTGGGGAGCGATTCCCAGCTGGTCCATGTCGACAAAGCGTGAGGCCTGATCGAAACGCCGCCGCAGTTCGTCGGAGGACTCCAACGGTCTGGTCTTGGTCGAAATGAAGCCCGGCATCACCCGCTTGGGGCCCTTGGGCAACAAGGCCAACGGTTCAAGACCACCGGCCCGGTCGGTGTCGTATTCCATAAGGTAGACATCGACGCTGGTTCGGTTGAAGATGGCGTCGACCGCAGGGTCATAACCACCCGAGGCAACCCACGTCGAGCGGAAATTGCCGCGGCACATGTGCATGGCGATCGTCATGTCGTCGGGACGGTCGGCGATCGAACGCTCCAAGGTGTCGGCGTAGGCCGTGATCAACTGGTCGGGGTCGAAACCCTCGGCCCGTTTGCGGTCGCGCTGGGTGTCGTCACAGAGGTAGGCGAAGAAGATGTCGTCGAGTTGCAGGTAACGACATCCGGCATCGTAGAAGGCCTGGACCGCCTTGGCGTAGGCGGCGCTCACATCGCTCAGCAGGACCTCGACGTCGTCGTACTCCGAGGGCGCGATATCAGCCGCCGCGGTGCGGAAGTGGCAGGCGCTGGGCCCCGGGATCGAGATCTTCGGGGTGACATTGCTGACCGACGCCAGGTGGCGGAAATGGTCAAGCATGGGATGATCGTCGGGGAAGTCGATCCGCCCGGTGATCTCGGGAAAGAATGGCCGCAGTTGGGGTCCGGAGAATTGCAGCCCCGAGCGTTCGGGATGTTCAACGATGTTGACTCCGGTCAGCCCGTCCATGAAGTCGTAGTGCCAGAACGATCGTCGGTACTCACCGTCGGTGGCGAGGCGCAGTCCGACGTCTTCCTGCATGGCCACCGCCTCTGCGATGGCGGTGTCCTCCACCGGTTTCAACGCCGGAGACGAGAGCTCACCCGGCCCCAACACCGAGGCCCGGGCCTCGGCCACGGCGGCAGGCCGCAACAGGCTGCCGACGTGATCGGCCCGAAAGAGAGGATTGCCGCGCTCGCTCATTGTTGGTGCTCCGTATCTCGTGCCATTGCCGGTACCGGTGATCGAGCTGCGACCCGAGCGGCCCAGCGGACCAGGCCGACGATGACCAGACCCGACAGAGCCACCGAGACGGCCAACGGCGTGACGGTGCCATCGAAGCGGGCGTCGACCAGCGCCCCAAGCAGCGCGCCGCCTGCGGTGGTGATGGTGGCGACCAGAGCCGAGGCCGTGCCGGCCACATCGCCAACGGGCTGCAGGGTCAGGGTGTTCAGGTTTGGGCTCAGCAGCATCTGGCCCCCGAGGCCGAGCGCCAGTAGCGGCATGAACACCCAGAACTCGGGGCGGCCCCCGGCGAGGACGGCAACCACCACCAACGCCACGCCTGCGCCCAGGTGCCAGAGAGCGATCGGTTGCATCAGCTGATGGATGGACCGGGTGGCCAGCAGCCTCCCGTTGAGCAGCGAAGCGGCGCCCAGAACCAGCGCCACCCCGCCGAAGATCCAGGCGAACTGGCCGTTGCGGTTGAAAACGTCGGCGATGATGATCTGGGAGCTGGCCAGGTAGGTGGCCATGACGGCCCGGATACAGACCATGGCCAACAATGGGGCCAGGACCGCAGGATTGGAAACGAGGCGTTTGGTCGTGTGACCAATGGTCGACCAACGCATCGGCTGGCGATGGGCTTCGAGCAACGTCTCCTTGAGCCGTATCGACCAGATCAGCACGGCGGCCCCGGCCAGCGCCCCCAACCAGAAGACCCAACGCCAGGGACCAAGCGCCACCACCACCGTGCCCAGGGCCGGAGCGATCACCGGCACCAGGATGAACACGGCCATGACGTAGGACATGGTCCGGGCCATCTGCTCGCCCTCCTGGGTGTCCCGGATGACAGCCAAGGCAACGACCCGCCCTCCGGCCGCGCCCAATCCCCACAGGAACCGGGCGGCCAGCAGCAGACCGAGGGTCGGGGCCAGGGCCGAAGCCACGGCCCCGATCACATAGACCGTGCCTCCCAGCCACAGCGCCGGTCTGCGCCCGAACCGGTCGGCCAATGACCCGTACAGCAGCGGCCCGATGGCCATTCCCAGCAGGTAGGCGGTGACGGTACGGGCCAGTTCGTTCGAGTCGGCGGCCAACCCGAACGAGCGCCGCATCTCCTCGAACGCGGGCAACATCATGTCAATGCCGACGGCGGCCAGGGCCATGACCATCGACAGGAAGGCCACAAACTCCCGCCGGCCAAGACCCGCCGTGTTCTTCTCTTTGATCAACAACGCGCCATTACCTCGCCGTGGGACCGCCGTGGGACCGCCGTGAGTTCGTCGCCAACGGCTCAATCAGTGCGCCATTGTCCATCATCGACCGCGCTGCGGTCGATTCGGCCAAGTCACGATGGCGCGTCCGGGGTCTCGCCCAGGAGGTCGTAGAGGCGGTCGACGTCGGCCCTCAGGCGGGCCACCTCGGCCCGCAACACCGCCGTCTCGCCATCGCCCGCCGCCGAAGCGGCGGCGTTCGGCGCCGTGGTGCGAGCCGACACAGAACCCGGGCCCGGCCCGGTGCGGGCGCCGTACCCACCCTCGGCGGCAGCGGGCGACTCGGGGCCCGCCAGCTGACGCCAACGTCGTTCCTTTTGCCCCGGCTCCCGACCGAGCTGTTCGACCAGCGGTTGCGATCGTTCGGCCAGGCTCGCCAGGGTGGCCTCCACGGCGTGGAGGCTCTCGAACTCGTGCATGCGAGCGGTCCTGGTCCTGAGCTCGCCAACGGTCTGGGGCCCTCGCAGGAACAGCACAGCAATCACGGCCAGCTGGGCCGGGCTCAACGACCACGCCTCGCCCAGAGTGTGGCGATGCTTGTTGGTCCGGCCGCTGATGTTGGTGCGAGCCATGCCCTCGGCCCGTAACTCGAGCAGGGTGTCCGAGACGGTCCTCTCGTCATACGCCACCACCGGATGGCGGTTGCTCGACTGATTGCAGGCATTGACCAGGGCGTTGGTCGACAACGGGTAGTTGTCGGGGGTTGTGGTCTCCTTCTCGATGAGACATCCGAGAATCCTGATCTGCACCGGATCGAGTTCCATGGGGCCATCATGCCCGACACGGAGGCGAAACTTGAGCGCCGGTGGGCGCGACCCGCACTGTTGGGCTGGGGAACGGTGCCCGCCCCTGGGATGATGGCGAGATGTTGATCCGAAACCACGACGATGCTGGCGACGACGAGACCCGCTGGCGATCGTTCGTCCAAAGCCAGGGGTTTGGCCATTTTGTGGCCTCCGGTCGGGACCGGGACATTCCCGTGATCGTTCCCACCCAGTTCCTGCTCGACGGGGACCGTCTGGTGTTCCACCTGGCCCGTGCGAACCCGGTGTTCGAGGCCCTGGCCGAGAATCCCCAGTGTGTGATGAGTGTGGCCGGCGACTGGGCCTACATCCCCGGCGCCTGGAAGGCCATCAACGATGAGGATCCGGCCCTCGGGATCCCGACCACCTACTACGGAGCCGTGCAGCTCACCGGATTGGCCACCATTGTCGACGACCACCCGGCCGTGGCCTCCATCCTGGCCGACCAGGTCGCCGATCTGGAACCGCACACCGCGTCGGTCCACCCCTCCGGGCACGGAGCGATGCTGGGGGCCATCCGCGCCATCGTGGTCGAGGTGACAACGGTGCGGGCCAAGATGAAGTACGGCGCCAACGTCGATCAGTCCCACCGCCGTCACGTCGCCCAACTGCTTGGCGACCGTGACGGGCCGGGTGATGCCGCCGCCCTCCGCCAGCTTCAAATCTGAGCGAAACGGCAAACACCAACGGTCTTGAGCCAAGCTGTCGGGTAACGCAGGCAGAGAGGCAACCAATGAGGAGCAACCTGTGAGCGACAGCAGCACCGTATCGGAGATCGGCCCCCCGGACCCCGACGACATCTTCACCGACAATCACCGCTGGGGTGATCTTGAGGAGTGGAACCGCACTGCGCTGGCCCTGCACGACAAGGGCGGGATCCATCGGATCGAGCGCCAGGGGTTCCAGCCGTTCTGGGCCGTGATCGACCACGCCGCGGTGCACGACATCGAACGCCAGCACGAACTGTTCGCCAACGGCCCCCAGCCGGTACTGGCCGGTGAACAGGCCCTGGCCGAGCAGCAGTTCGAGATCAAGACGCTCATCCACATGGACGAGCCCGATCATGGCAAGTACCGACGTCTCACCAACGACTGGTTCAAACCGGCCAGTGTGCGCCGCCTCAACGACCGCCTGACCGAACTCAGCAAGCAGGCCGTAGCCAAGATGGAGGAACTCGGCGGTCAGTGCGACTTCGCCCGCGATATCGCCCTCCCCTACCCCCTGCAGGTCATCCTCAAGATCCTCGGCCTGCCTGAGGAGGACTACCAGCGGATGCTCATGCTGACCCAGGAGATGTTCGGCGGCGAGGACCCCGATCTGCAACGGGCCGAACCGGCGCCGGAGGTCATCGCCGAGGTCATCGGCGACTTCTACAACTACTTCACCGCCCTTACCGCCGACCGTCGGGCCAACCCCACCGAGGATCTGTCAACCCTCATCGCCAACGGCCTCATCAACGGCGAAGCGATGCCCGAGCTGGAAACCATGGGCTACTACGTGATCGTGGCCTCGGCCGGTCACGACACGACCTCGTCGGCCATGGCCGGTGGCATGCAGGCCCTGATCGAGAACCCCGACCAGCTGGCGAAGGTGCAGGCTCAACCCGACCTCATTGCCAACACCGTCGAGGAGATCATCCGCTGGACTGCCCCGGTGCGCCATTTTATGCGGACAGCCCAGGCTGACACTGAGATACTGGGCCAAACGATCGCCAAGGGCGACTGGGTCTACCTGTCGTACAAGGCGGCCAACCTCGACCCCAAGGTGTTCAAAAACCCGCTCAGCTTCGATGTCGAGCGGGCCAACGCCGATCGCAACATCAGCTTCGGCTACGGCGTGCACTACTGCCTCGGGGCCCAACTGGCCCGCAACGAGCTGCGCAACCTGTTCAGCCACCTCATCCCCCGCATCGACAGCATCGAGCTGGCCGGTGATCCGACGACCATGAAGACAACGTTCGTCGGCGGCCACAAGACCCTACCGATCCGCTACACCCTCACCCCAGGCTGATCGTGAGCGAGGCGGAGCTCGACGACCTCGACGACCTCGACGAGGCAACCGGTTTCGATCTGAGCCGGGTCGATGCCGCCCTGCTGGGAAACCCGGTGGTCATTCGAGCCGTTGGCGCCATTGCCGTCGCCAGTCTGGTGCTGCTGTGGCCCCTGCGCAGCGATCGCATCCTGGCCCGCCTGATCGGGTTGGCGGTGCTGGTGCTGTCATCGACCTCGCTGTGGTCGGCGCTGCGTTCACGGCCCCGGCGCCCGATCAACGCCACCGTGGCCGTGGCTGGACTGGTCGTGGGGGGTGCCCTGCTCGCTTCGCCCAACCAGTCCGAGACGGTGTTGGCCCGCCTCATCGGTCTGATCATCGCTGCTGTCGCCGTCCGCGATCTTGTGCTGCTCGTGCGCCGTGGTGATGACGAGGGGTCGCGGGACTGGATCGTGTCGCGGGCGGTGGCCCTGTTGGCCGCCGCCGCCCTGTTGCTGAGTTTCCCCGCCGAGGTGCTGTCGGCGGTGACGACCGTGGCCGCACTGGGCTGGATCGTGTTGTCGGTGCTGGTCATCGTCATCTCCCTCGACGCCAGGACCTCGGGGGTGACCGGCTACGCCGAGTCGACCCGTCTGATCGGACTCTGGCTCAATGATCGATCCCGTTCGGTCAACGACCGGCAGGGCCTCTACGACAAAATCCTCTATGAGGGCCCCGTCACCTCGCGCCGACTGGCCCGGTTTTTCACCCTCATGGGGTTCGCGTCGGTGATCGCCTCCATGGGTGTGATCACCGATTCAACGGCCGTCGTCATCGGGGCCATGTTGATCGCCCCGCTCATGACCCCGCTGATGGGTATGGCCATCTCGCTGGTCATGGGTTGGCCGCGCCGCCTGGGCCGCAGCGCCCTCGTCGCCGCCGGTGGCATCGTCTTCGCCATTGCCATCGGTGCCTTGCTAGGCCTCATCGCCCCCGGCGCCATCGACCCCGCAACCAACAGCCAGATCGTGGCCCGCTCAGCGCCAACCACGCTCGACCTCATCACCGCCCTGGCCGCAGGGGCGGCCGGGGCCTACGGCCTGTCCCGACCGGATGTTTCGGACTCCCTACCCGGTGTGGCCATCGCCATCTCGCTGGTACCACCACTCAGTGTGGTCGGCATTGCCTACTCCCAGGCCGACTGGTCCTCGGGCAACGGCGCGTTGTTGCTGTTCATGACCAACATGTTGGCCATCCTGGTGATGGGTGGGCTCACGTTCATCGTTACCGGGGTCACCCCTGTGCGCCGCGCTGCGGAGAACCAACGCCGGGTCCGTACCTCGGTGGCAGCAGTGGCCGCCCTCGGTGCTCTGGTTGTCGGCGCCCTGATGCTCAACGGCACACAGATCGCCGCCAACCTGTTCGAACAGTCATCAACCGAAGCCGCCGTCGACCGCTGGCTCAGTGCCCATCCCCGCCACCTGCTGGTCCGGGTGCAACTTGACGGCGACAATGTCACCGCCACGATCATCGGCCCGGCCGAAGGGGCGCCGACGGCGCAGTCTTTGGCCACCGAGTTGTTCAACGACCGGGATCGTCCCGTCACTGCCGACGTGCGACTCATCGTCGAGGAGCGCGACCGGGCCACCGTCGGCCAAACTGAACCATGATTGGTCTCTTCACCCTGCTACGAGTAGTTGGCGTGGCCGCCCGTCGCCTCTGGGCCGACCCCGAGGGTCGAGGTCTGGTGCTACTCGTCGGGGCTGTCATCAGCGGTGGTGCGGTCTTCTATCGCGTCGTTGAGCAGCTGTCGTGGGTTGACAGCTTCTACCTGACGGTCGTGACCTTGACTACCGTCGGCTACGGCGATATCTCGCCCCAGACGACCGCAGGAAAGATCTTCACCATGTTCTACCTGCTGATCGGCATTGGCCTGCTCGTGACCTTCATCACCGAAATGGCGGGCAAGATGGTCGAGGCCAGAGCCAGTATCCAGGAGAATCGCTCGAGCCGCAGGCGCAGCCTGGGCCGGTTCGGTTCAAAGCAGGACCAGCCCTGACCCTCGGAGCAGCACTGGCTGGTAGTTCAGCCCTGACCCTCGGCACGGCCCTGGCTGGTAGTTCAGCCCTGCAATTCCTCGGCGATGGTCGGAACCGCACCGCCGATGGCGTGGTTGCCATGGCTGATGATGGCGTCAATGATCAGGGGCCACAACGGCCGGGGCAGGTCGTGGCCCATGTCGTGCAGCAACAGGAGGTTGGCCCCGGGGATCAGTTCCGCCGTACGTTCTCCACCGATGGGTTTGATGAGGGTGTCGTCACGACCATGGATCACCAGCGTCGGAACCCGCAGCGCCCGCAGCCCGTCGGCCCGATCACCCGACACCCGGACCGCGGCCATCTGTCGGGCCATGCCCCCCGGGTCGATGCCACGGTCGAAGGCAGCCGCCGTCCTGGTTCCCAACTCGAGCGGGTCGAAGTAGCGGCGGCTGCAGTACACCGCCGACTTGGCAACGACATCGGCGATGTAGGCCTCGCGCCCGGTGGGTTGCTCGCCCATCAGCGCCTCGGTGGCCGACGCCGTCGACTGGAGATAGTCAGGCTCCCCGGTCGACGACATGATCGAGGTGAGCGTCAGCACCCGACCGGGGTGGTCGATGGCGATCTGCTGCACGATCATGCCCCCCATCGACGAGCCTGCGATGTGAGCGGCCTCGATTCCCAGATGATCGAGCAGACCAACGGCATCGTCGGCAAAAGTGGCCAGATCGTAGGGGACGGGCGGAGGTTCCTCCCCGGTGAGCAGCGCAGTCATGATGGCGTCAACGTCAACGCCAACGCCATCGAGATGGGTCGACAGGCCGACATCACGATTGTCGAAACTGACGACAAATCGCCCCTGGGCCGCCAGGCCCTCCCGGAAACCCTCACCCCACTGCAACACCTGCGACGAATAGCCATTGACCAGGAGCAGGGCGGGATCGTTTGGATCACCATGCGTCTCGTAGTACAGCTCGATTCCGTTCGACGCAGCAATGACCATGGCCGCACCCTAGTCCGCAGCCGCAAACGGGTGCCCACCCTGGTTGGGGCCGTGACGGGCCCCCTGGGCGTTCATATTCTACAGATACTTGACGATTATCGACCAAAGTGTAGAATGTACTCACGGCGAGCTCCGGCTCGGAAACCGGAGGACCAAGCAACCACCATGACCGAGACCATCATCGACTTCGAGACCCACCCGAGCCGATACCGCCACTGGCGCCTCGTCATCGAGGCCCCGGTGGCCACCCTCACCATGGCCGTCGATCCCGACGGGGGACTCGGCGATGGCTACCAGCTGAAGACGAACTCCTACGACCTCGCCGTCGACATCGAGCTGCACGATGCGGTGGAACGGCTCCGCTTCGAGCACCCCGAGGTACGTGTCGTCGTTGTCACCGGGGGCACGGAGAAGGTCTTCTGCGCCGGGGCCAACATCCAGATGCTGGCCGGATCTTCTCACGGACACAAGGTCAACTTCTGCAAGTTCACCAACGAAACCCGAAACAGCATCGAGGACGCAACCGACCATTCGGGCCAGGTCTGGATCGCGGCGGTGAACGGCACGGCGGCCGGCGGCGGTTACGAACTGGCCCTGGCCTGTGATGAGATCCTCCTCGTCGACGACCGCTCAACCGCGGTGTCCCTACCGGAGATTCCCCTACTGGCGGTGCTGCCCGGAACCGGAGGCCTCACCCGGCTGGTGGAGAAACGCCATGTTCGCCGCGACCTGGCCGACGCCTTCTCGACCCGCTCCGAGGGGGTCCGGGGCCAAACCGCGGTGAGCTGGGGACTGGTCGACCAGGTGGCCCCGGCCAGCACCTTTGACCAACTGATCGCCGAGCGGGCACAGATCCGCTCGGCCGAATCCGATCGCCCGGCCACGACGAAGGGCATCGAACTGACCCCGCTGGAACGTGATCTCAACACCGACCGCCTCCACTACCGCCACCTGTCGGTGGCCATCGACCGCAAACTCGGCGCCGCCACCATCACTG
>Ga0316187_10002895_pt1 | contig 14984 bp, 9 predicted proteins | sample CroRivburrow1_MG_FD_204927 | JGI IMG/M metagenome (GOLD analysis project Ga0316187, IMG submission 204927) | Coastal sediment microbial communities from Maine, United States - Cross River worm burrow 1 | ecosystem: Environmental > Aquatic > Marine > Coastal > Sediment | place: USA: Maine... | reverse complement strand
AGAATAAGATTTGGTCGGATCTAATTGTATTGATGAAGCTCCTCCTACAGGTATAAAGATCAGGATAAGATCATTATTATTGGTTAGGCAATAATTCGAATTTGGTGATACCAAATTATCAGATGGTTCCATTTCCTTAATGGGGATATGATCCTTAAAGAATTGAATCGCCACTGCAGTTTGCTCCCACAATTGCTCCCTGGATCTGAAATTTTCACAATTTAAATCGTTGTGATCATACTCGTATCCAAAATACCATTCAACACCTCCGCCTCCTGCCATAAGATTACCCCACAATACTTCTTTCCTGATCTTGTCATGATTAATATCATTTTTATCTGGTTTGGCACCAGTTTTAGCCGGTCCTATTTCATCACTGCACACTACCCATTTTTTTCCCTGCTTTTCAGATAAAGATCTCCACTTTATTGTTTCAGAGTGCACATCCTGAATTTCTGTTTGAAGACTTGGGCCATTGAGGTATGGAAATCCTAATAGCTTTGTTAATATTTCGTCACGCATTTCATGATTTGGAAGTGTATGGACAACAAGAAAATTTTCATAAGGATCTGTTTCTTTTAGATATTTAGCCATATCTTTTCTTTGACGATCATTTTGTCCGTAACCAACCCACGGAGCAGGTCCATTCTCTTCTCCCAGGTTCCAGGTAATACCTAAATGATGTGAGAACCTGGCGATCAGCTCCCGATAATATAATTTCCTGGTCAATCCAAGACTGCCACTATCCAACAACAATTCGTTTTCCGTTTCCTGAGTTACAAAATGACACATGAGGCCAAGATTATCCATATGTGAAAATACGATTTCCCATTGTGCAAGCTTGCTTACGTCGAAACGTGTAAAATCACTATCATAAGCAATCCAGGGAAATACATCCATTCCATCACCTGCCACGTTATTGGTAAGCATATAAATTGAATTGATGTTCTTAGAAGCGAGATAATTAACTGCTCCTATAATCCCCTTCCCTTTAGTCCCGTTTTTCCAGGTAGGATCTCCGCTTTTCCAATCATCAATATGAGGCAGATAATTATGGAGGCTTTGATTTGGCCCGGCTTCACCAATACGACGATCTCCCTTCCCTCCATAATAGGTGTTGTCAAATTCATTGTAAGCAAGAAAATTCTCAGGACTATCAGCTCCGCCTTTTAAAAAAACCTCTCCAGTACCTTGAAACTCAAGATGATGTTCATTTACATACTTGATCCTGCCTTTAGCTCTGAAATCTTTCCCTGTTTTATTTGTTGGATTTACTAGAAATTCGCCAATGGCACCATTGAAAAATACCTCCTCTCCCTCTGTCATGAATTCATCAACTGCAATATTCGTTCCTTTCATAAAAGAAATTTCATAGTTCCACAGACCATAATCATCAGGACAAAATATTACCTGCCATTTGTTACCGCTATCAGCACTGGATTCTGAGGCATTTCCATCCGCTGCATAATATCCGGGAATAATATAAGTTTTATCCTTATTGGTAAATGTAGCTTGTAAGCGATAATCAAGGAAAGGATTTATTGTATCCTTCTCATTGGTCACAGGTCCTTCGAAAGTAAGAACTATCTTATGCCATTGCTTAAATTCCCCAGTTATAATTGGTGTTCTTTTGGAAGTATTGCTATCGCAAGATTGGATAAAAAATACTGGAATAATAAAAAGTCTGAAATACTTAAAAAATGGTATCATAATGGAATAATAAAAAGTCTGAATATGAATTAATGAGCCTCAAGCCAATTGCTCCCGGTACCAGATTCAACTTCTAAAGGTACATGTAAAGAAATAGCATTTTTCATTAATTTCTCAACATTTGATTTCATTATTTCTAACTCAGGTTTATAAACATCAAAGACAAGTTCATCATGAACCTGAAGAATCATTTTTGATTGCATATTTTCTTTTGCCATAAACTCAGAAATATGAATCATTGCCACTTTTATGAGATCCGCCGCACTTCCCTGAATAGGTGCGTTAATTGCGTTTCTTTCCGCAAATCCGCGCATAGTTGCATTTCTTGAATTGATATCTCTTAAATATCTTCTTCTTCCCAAAATGGTTTCTACATATCCACGCTCCCTTGCTTCATTGATGACTTTATCCATATATTTTTTAACCCCTGGAAATTCATTGAAATATGCTTCAATGATATCACTGGCTTCCCTCCTTGGTATATTCAATCTTTGAGATAAACCGAAAGGTGAAATTCCATAAATAATTCCAAAATTTGCGGTCTTCGCCTTTCTTCGCATGTCTTCAGTAACATCGGCTAAATTTACCTGGAATATTCTGCTGGCTGTAATTGAATGAATATCCCTGCCATTAATAAAGGCATCAATCATGCTTTGGTCCTGAGCAAAATCAGCCATAATCCTCAACTCTATCTGAGAATAATCTGCAGATAATAAAATATGTTGATCATCAGAGGCAACAAAAGCTTTTCTGACCTCTCGTCCCTTGGCCGTACGTATGGGTATATTTTGAAGGTTTGGATTGGTTGAGCTTAATCGCCCGGTTGCTGCAATGGCCTGGTTGAAAGAAGTATGTACTCTCAGGTCCGTACTACTAATCATTTCAGGTAATGCATCTACATAGGTTGATTTTAGCTTTTGGATTTCTCTGAATTCAAGAATCTTTTTTGCAATTTCATTTGTAACAGCTAATTTAGAAAGGATTTCTTCTCCCGTAGCATATTGACCCGTTTTCGTTTTTTGAGGTTTATCATCCAATTTAAGTCTGTCGAATAATACTTCTCCCAATTGCTTTGGAGAGGCAATATTAAATTCCATTCCTGCCAGGTTATAAATCAATTTTTCCAGATCTATAATTTCATCAGCCATTTCAATAGATAAGACTGATAGCGTTTCTTTGTCAACCTTTACACCATTGTATTCTATGGTTGCCAATACAGGAATCAAAGGTATCTCTACTTCATTGAAGAGTTTTTCAACTTTCTTCTCTTTTAGTATCGGAACAAACAGTTGCTTAAGCTGAAAAGTAATATCAGCATCTTCACCAGCATATTCAACAACTTTATCAACCTCAACATCACGCATACTCCCCTGGTTTTTTCCTTTCTTTCCAATCAGTGTTTCAATAGATATTGCAGAATAATTTAAATAGTTTTCTGCCAGAAAATCCATATTATGTCTTATATCAGGTTCGAACAGGTAATGAGCAATCATCGTATCAAATAAAGGACCATTTACCTGGATGTCATATTTTTTAAGAACCAGAATATCATACTTAATATTCTGCCCGATTTTTAGAACCTTTGGATCGCCAAGTGGCTTGCTCAAGGGTGCGATTAAATTAATTATAGCTTCTTTTTCCTCAGGAACAGGAATATAATAAGCGGTTCCCGCTTTGAAAGATATTGCGATACCAACAAGCTCTGCTTCAATAGGATCTTTTCCGGTGGTTTCAGTATCAAAACAAAATTCAGTAACAGAGCTTAGGGTATGTGCCAGATTTTCAACATCTTTTTTAGATCGCACCAATTTATAGTCATGCTTTAAATCCTCTATTGTTTTAGGAATTCTGATAGAGGATTCTTCTTCCTTCAGACTACTATCTGATGATCCTGAACCAAACATAGATAACTGACCGGAATCATCTGAGCTACTAATTACCTGTTCTCCAAAAACTCGTTTTGATAAAGTTCTGAATTCTAAATCATCAAATATTTTCTTGAGTTTTTCTGCATCAGGTCCTGAATATTCAAGATCAACTGAATTAAAGTTCAATGGGACATTCAAATGGATTGTTGCAAGCTCTTTTGAAAGCAATCCCTGTTCACCAAATTCTTCTACTTTCTCTTTTAGTTTTCCTTTTAGATCAGCAGTGTTTTTAATTAATTCTTCAACACTACCATATTCCTGAATAAATTTCACGGCTGTTTTAGCACCTACCCCAGGTATCCCTGGTATGTTATCAACTGAATCTCCCTGCAATCCAAGAATATCTCTTACCTGATCAACTTTATTTATTTCAAACTTCTTGAGTACCTCTTCCACTCCAAGGATATCAACCGAATTACCCATATAGGCGGGTTTATAAAGAAATATTTTATCTTCTACTAATTGTGCATAATCTTTATCCGGTGTCATCATAAACACTTCAAATTCCTCTGCGACAGCCTTTTTGGCAAAGGTCCCGATAATATCATCTGCTTCAAATCCATCAAGTTCGAGAACCGGAATATTGAATGCCCTGACAAGGTCTTTTGTAATAGGTATGGCTACCTGTATGTCTTCAGGTTGTTTCTCTCTATTGGCTTTGTATTCTTTAAATCTTTCATGGCGAAAAGTAGGTGCATGAGTATCGTAAGCTACCCCTATATGTGTCGGTTTCTCCTTTTTAATTATATCTAATAGGCTATTTGTAAATCCAAGTACAGCGCTGGTATTCATGCCTTTTGAATTAATTCTAGGATTTTTACTGAATGCAAAATGAGCCCTGTATATTAATGCTAGTGCATCTATTAAAAATAGTTTTTTCTCCATGTGATTTTATTTTACCTATTAATTTATAGTCAGGATTAAAGAACAGATATTATAAATTAATATGAAACTTCGAATGATGAAAATGACTTTTATTATGTTTTATGAGTTTGATTATCGGCTCATTTATTATCTGCTTTACATGCAGGAAATAAATTTAAAAATAAGGTATTTTTCAATAACAAATTAATGATTGGTATAGATATTACAAACATACTATCAATTCCTGCGTTTATAAATTACGCATTACTCAAATTCATACATTTAATTACTATTTATGTCATCAGTCCTTGACCTTATTGGAAATACACCATTGGCTGAAATATCAAGAATAATAGAAAAGCCTGGTGTTCGAGTATTCTGTAAGCTGGAAGGTAATAATCCTGGTGGTAGTGTAAAGGATCGCGCAGCTTATTACATGATTAAGAATGCCCTGGAAAAAGGAGAGATCAAAAGTGGAATGAAGCTCATAGAAGCCACTAGTGGTAATACTGGTATTGCTCTTGCTATGATTGCCCGTCTCTTTAATCTAGAAATAGAACTGGTAATGCCAGAAAATTCAACTATTGAACGTGTTTTGGTGATGAAAGCCTATGGTGCTAAAGTTACTCTAACACCTGCAGAAGGTTCCATTGAAGCATCAATTGATTATGCCAATAAGAAAGTGGAAAGTGGGGGATACCATATGCTGAATCAGTTTGCTAATCCAAGCAATTATAAAGCCCATTTCCATACTACAGGTCCTGAAATCTGGCAGGATACTCATGGTAAGGTCACTCATTTCATATCATCGATGGGAACTACCGGAACCATAATGGGTGTTTCCAGGTACCTAAAAGAACAAAACCCTAATATCAAGATTGTTGGAGTTCAACCAAAAGAAGGATCCAGAATACCTGGTATCAGGCGCTGGCAAAAAGCTTATCTGCCTAAGATATTTGATCCTGACAGGATTGACCAGATAATTGAAGTAAGTGAAAACGAAGCTGCAAATATGGCCAGAAGACTTGCAGCTGAAGAAGCCATTTTTGCCGGAATGAGTAGTGGTGGTGCGATGGCCGCCGCAGTTAAACTCTCTAAAAAAATTGATCAGGGAATCCTCGTAGTCATTATTTGTGATAGGGGAGATCGATATCTTTCTTCCAATCTATTCTCAAGTACATAATAAATTCGTCTGTGAGAATTATCTTATGAGTTATTGAATATTGTCTTCAAAATCATAAAAAAGACTCATCAATCTTTGTGTTACAGGACCAGGTTTGCCTTGATTATAAATATGATCATCAATAGAAGTAACTGGTAATACCTTTTTTGTAGTACCTGTCATAAATGCTTCATCAGCTTTTAATACTTCATCAAGCGAAACCTCCCTTTCTTCTACCCTATATAATTCCTTTGCTAAAGCAATTACTGAAGCTCTTGTGATCCCGGATAAAATATTTTTGTTCGGAGTAATAATTACACCATCCTTAATGATAAAAAAATTACTTCTTGAGACTTCTAAAACAAGATTATTTGAATGATACAAAACATCATAAGCATTTTCTCTTTGCGTTATTTTTCTATTGGATATAGGGGAAAGATAGTTTATAGATTTGATATGACTTAATTCACGCTGATGTTCATAAAAAATCAGTTTTACCCCTTTATCATATAATTCCTGCTCAGGGAAATTAATTTTTTCAACTAAGATAAAAAAATTGGGCTCGCCGGGAGTATACCCATTTTCAGTATATCCTCCAGTAAGCACCATTCTAATCCCTGATTCAATAATTTTATTTTTATTCAGTAATTCGTTTACAGCATTCTTAATAGTCTCAGGTGAATAGGGTATTTCAAGATCAATATGCTTTGACGAATTGAAAAACCTGTCAATATATTTATCCATAAGAAATGGAATTCCATTATGTGTTCTGAAAAAATCGAAAATCCCAAAACCTCTTAATAATGCCAGATCTGTAACTCGCAACCATGCCTCCCTTGCAGGAACGATCTTACCGTTAAGAAAAAAGTAATCTCCCATGATTATGCTATTTAAGCAATATTAAACCTTTTTATCAGTGAAAAAACATTAAGGAAGGATAAAAATGCATCCTGAATCCGGATCAATCTACTCTGGTGAATTCAACAATAAAATTAGCTCCTTTTCCAAACTCACTCTCACACCACACTTTACCATTCATTGCCTCCACATACTTTTTAACTATGGACAATCCAAGGCCTGTAGAATGTTCGCCACCAGTGGGTTTGGCACTTAATCGTTGGAATTTTCCAAATACTTTTTTCATATCTTCAGCTGTTAATCCAGGTCCTTCATCAATGATCTCGGCTCTTGCCTTACCATTTTCCTTGCCCAGCTTAACTCTGACTTCCTTTTGTGGTGGGCTGAATTTAATTGCGTTGGATATTAGGTTCTCAAATACCTGAACAGCATAATCCGGATCTACATGCGCATATAAGTCTTCCGCATCAAAACATAAATTTATTTTTTTTCGGCTGATCTCATTGCTAAGGTTACTATTTACATCGGTGATGATCTTTACTAGATTAACTTTTTCTAATTTTAATTCACTGATCTTATCTTCTATCTTACGAATATCTAATAACCTGTTGATCATATTATTCATCCTGTTCACTGACTTTTCAATCACTTCTACACATTGCTTCTGTTCTTCCTCCAGACTATCACTATCGCTCTTTAATATATTCGCCATGGTGAAAGCACTTGTTAGTGGATTCTTTAAGTCATGAGCTACAATTCCTATGATATTATTTTTTTCGTCATTTAGTTCAATAAGTTTACGATTGCTGCTTTCGATTTCAGACTTCTGCCTGGAAATATCCTGATTGGCCAGACTCAGTTGATTTCTTTGATCCTGAATCTTTTCATAAGCATTTGTGTTCTCAAGAGCTATTTTAGCATATATGGCTAAATTTCTCAGTATGTTGAGATGATATTCAGTATAAGCATTCTTTCTGGAACTTTGTACAGTTAATATTCCCAGTGGTCGGTCACTATAAACCAGAGGCATAAAAACTATGGAAACCGTTTTCTTTCCTTTCAAAGGTGCATTCCAGAATTCAGGCTTGTGCTCAAACTCCTTTTTAAAATCATGAATGACAATTTCTTCGTTCTCCTTAAGACATCTAACCGCCAGACTGTACTTTTCGTCATATGATACACTTATCTCATCTATCTTTCTTCCTTTGCTTATTATTGAAGGAAAATCAATCACCCGTTTTTCGGAATCAAGAATCCCAAAACCCATAATCGAGGCATCCATCAAAGAATTAAGCTTTTGATAAACCGACTCAAGCAGGGATTCTATAGTAATATTTGCTGTGATATCTCTTCCAATATTACTCAGGAGTTCAAGGTTTTCATACTGGGTTTTCAAGGCTTCATTTTTTTCAAGAATCTCACTTTTTTGCCTTTCCAGTTTTTTTGTTTTAAATGCTACCAATTGCTCCAGTTCCTCCCTTTTCTCCTTAACAAATTTATTTTTTAACCAGAAAACTATCAGAACAATAGTTACCAGGAACAATAATACCATACCGCGGAACCACCAGGTTCCCCAGAAAGGAGGCTTTATAACAAAGGAGAAAGATGCGGGAACTTCATTCCAGATCCCATCACTATTACCAGCCCGAACCATAAAAGTATAATTCCCGGGAGATAAATTCGTATAGGCGGCATCAGTCCTGCTAGAGGGTGGGGCCCATTCACTATCTACTCCTTCCAGCTTCCATTGAAATTGTACTTTTTCCGGAACAGTATAGTTTAATCCTTCAAATTCAAATGATAAATGATTTTTATTGTAGGGCAATTGCAAATTTTCAGGTAATCCAGTCCATAACGTCAACTGGTCGTACCGGCTATTATAATCTTCAGATGACCATTCTACATCTTTGTAGAAGAGTTTCAGTTTTGTAATATTGGTCTTAGGTGGATTATCATTGACAATATCCATGACAGGATTATAAACCATGGCACCCTTAATTGTGCCAAACCATAATTGACCATCTTTATCTATAAAGTTCGCTTTTCCATTATTTTCGTATCCGATAAATCCTTCAAAATTATCATAATTCCTTATTTCTATGATTTTTCCGTCTTTGTCTGTAATGATCTTGTCCACACCACGCTGACAACCTGCCCAAATCTGGCCCTTTTCATCAGTTAAAATCGAATAAACATTGTTGGAGGTTAAACCCGAATCCGTATCAATTTTTTCAACATGCATTTCATCATTTTCATCAATAAAAACGCGACAAACACCTCCACCATAAGTAGCTGCCCAGATATAACCTGAATCATCTTTTGTAATCTGCATGATGGCGTACAAACCATATTCATTGTTAACAAAATTTTTAATCTCGCCATTTTTATATCTACTTATACCTCCTCTGGTAGCAAACCATATTACTCCTTCATCATCGATTAATATATCATCTACCGAATTAGATCCCAGGTCAGAAGAACTTGTATTGAAATTAATGGTTTGATTTCCATCATAGTAATAAATTCCATTGTTAACAGTTGCAAACCAGATTCTATCATCTGAAAGATAAATATCATTTACACCTGCAAATTGTGGAATATCGAAATCATCATTTATCCTTTTTATCGATTTTCCGTTAAATTGCCATATCCCTCTACTCGAACCGATAAGAAATCCATCCTTATATTCAATAATCTCTCTGATAATTCCCAAAGGTTCTTTTTCAAGATCCTTATAATTTATCAAAGAATTTCCATCATATTTCAATATGCCCTGATCTGCTGTACCAAACCAGTAATTTCCCTCCTGATCCTGACTTATCGACCATATAAAATAGTCCTCAAGATTTTGGCTGGATAAAAAAGAAATGAATTTAGTGCCTCCGTATTTAAATAATCCATTGCCATCCGTTCCGATCCAAATATTGCCTTCCTCGTCTTCAAGCACGCATCTGATGGTAGTAATTGGTAAACCACTATTTGATTTAAACCTCTCTACTGAATTATCTCCAGACAGTCGGTCCCATCGGTATAATATCTCCTTTTCAGGATTTAAAAGCCAGAAATTGCCTCCTTTATCTTCATAAAAATATGAGAAAGGTTCATTACTGATTTTTTTTGGAATATTCAGATCTCTCAATCCGGTGTCAGGATTATATAGATAGGCTTTGCCATCCGTTTTATTCGATAATGTAACAACCAAAATATCTTTTTCTACGGTTAGATGCATGGTGGATTTAATCTTTCCTTTCACTTCCGGAAAATCATTAATAGGATGCAGACTGATTTCTTCATCAATAATTTGATATAAATTTTCCCCGGCACTAATCAGAACATTACCTTCACCATCAGTAATAAGGTGATTTTGAACAGTGATTTCTTTTAACTCTTCATACTGGTCATTTATAAAATGATATCTTTCACCATCAAACTTATAAATCTGTGGAGGAGCATCATTTTGAAACACGCGGAACCAGAAATGTCCATTCTTATCTTTCCAGAGGTTATCAGAAAATAATAAATTACCATTAGGAAAAGGATAATTCTTAAATTCATTACCATTAAAAATACTAATTCCCAGATTTGTTTTAATTACCAGGTTCCCTCCATCATCTCCAGTGATTTCTACAATTAAATCACTTAATAAACCATCTTTCCTTCCATAAACTTCGAAATCATTACCATTAAACCTGGCAAGGCCACCACCATTCGTTCCCAACCATAAACTTGACCTATTATCCTGATACAAAGTAAATACCTGAGATTGAGGCAAACCGTCTTCAACGGTATATTCCTGGAAATTATAATATTGAGCAGTGCTATTAATTGAACAGAAAAATAGACTTGAAAGTAATATGAAAAATACTTTCTGCATGTAATTAGATTTTGGCATTAGGTTTCGTTTTCTAATTAACGAATTATTTCAATTAAGAGTTTATCCCTTGACTTAAGAATTTGTTAATTAATATAAAATTACTAAACAAAATACGCTCAACCCAAGTCATGGATACTTTTAACATTTTTTAATATTTCAACTTTATCGGCCAACTCCGGATATAATACCTGCGAACCCTCCTATAGCTAAACCCAAGCCAAAACCAATTGCAAGATTATCCATTAAGAATCCAATTGCTAATCCTGCTATTATCCCGACTGATAACCATATGAAAAACCGATACTTCGACTTTTTTCTTTTTCTAGCCATGTTATAATATAAATGACGGAATGAATTTAAAGAAATTTTCTTATTATATGTACAAGTGCTGTTAAAATCAGACTGAGTAAAATCATCGTGGTTATCGGGAAATAAAAATGAAAGTTTTCTTTTTGGATTCGAATGTCACCGGGCAATTTCCCGATCCAGTTAAAATAATTGCCCCTGAAATGTAATAGGAGGCCAATTATTATTGCCAGGATTCCCAAAAGAATTAAATACTTTCCTGCGGATTGCATATTATCTGAAGTTTAAATTATAATACAATTCCATTTTCACAATTTTCGATTTACTATCAATAAAAGTCTCCAACATTATTATTTTGTCCCATATATTAGTATACGTTTAAATTTTTAATGTCAGGCAGAATACAGAAGACGTTATATCACTACATAATTTCATCTAATTTACTAAATATGACGTTAGATTTAGAATCTATTTAAAACCGGAAAACGCAATTTATATTTTGTACCGTGCTCATAATACAACATTTTATGAATAATTTTATACTACGTTTTACTAGAAATTCAATTTTTTTTATTTGGTTATTTTTATTTATATCTATGAATATGAAAACCACCGGCGAAGGACAAGATGAGTGGATTAATCTTACAGATGAAAATCAGTTAAATGAAATTATTGTAGAATCCAGATCAAAGCCTGTTATTATATACAAACACAGTACGCGTTGTGGCCTGAGTACTGTGGCATATCAAAGATTACAAAATGGCTTGGATAAGCTCACACCCCAGGCCAGTCTTTATTATCTGGATCTGATACAATACAGGGAAGTGTCAGCGAAAGTTTCTGAAATTTTTGGTGTCAGGCATCAATCCCCTCAAGTATTAATAATAAAAAATGGAGCAGCTGCATATATGGCGAGTCATCATGAAATTGTAGTCAATGATATTCTTCAATACTTATAAATTGACTTTATGAGGAAAAAGATAATCATAGTATTTTTCATTTCAGGAATTCTACTTGTGAAGAATGTATTCGCACAGGATCCATTTAACAACAAAGGCTTTGACCTCAGTAATCTGACAATATCGATGGAATATATGAAAGATGGAGGCCCTCCCAGGGATGGAATTCCTTCTATCGACAATCCTGAATTTCTGATTATACAAGAAGCAGGTTTTATGCAGGACGAGGATCGAATTCTTGGGATTAGTTTTAATGGAGTATCAAAAGCTTTCCCGGTAAAAATCCTTAATTTTCACGAAATCGTAAATGACAAATTTGGTGATCACCCTGTTGTTGTAACTTTCTGTCCATTATGCGGAAGTGGACTTGCTTTTGATGCGCTTATTGAAGATGGTAGAAAAACCTTTGGCGTTTCGGGACTATTGTATAATAGTGATGTTTTATTATATGACCGGCAAACTGAAACTCTTTGGTCACAGATTATGTCCAAAGCTGTCTCTGGTCCACTTGTGGGTCATAAGTTGAAAGTTTTCCAGACCTATAATACCAGTTGGAAAGAATGGAAAACCCAGCACCCAAATACTCTCGTACTAAGTACAAATACAGGATATGATAAAGATTATTCCCGCGATCCCTATCCAGACTATTATGAAAGTGAAAAGGTTTGGTTTCCTGTTGCAAACACCAATGATGCGATGCATGCCAAAACCAAAGTAATTGGTTTGGACATAAACGGCACCTACAAGGCATACCCTTTTCCGGAATTGAAAAAAGCAAAAAAACCTATCCGCGACCAGGTTGATGGAAAGGAAATCCTGATTCACTTTAACAAAAAAGAGGAATCAGCCTATATAACAGATGCCAATGAAAAGATCATTCCATCGACCACCCTCTTCTGGTTTGCATGGGTGGCCTTTCATCCAGGTACGGAGATTTATTCCGCTAAAAATTAATAATTAATTCTTTTATTCGGACGTATAAGATAGATCTCTGCGAAACCAGAACTCTATCTTATCACGATCTCGTAACAATGGGATAAACTTTTGGTACATCTTATCACCATCTTCGCCAAAAGCATCCCACATCTTTTTATTCTCCTGTAAGAAATCAACATCACTTTTTCCATATAACACTCCGATATACATAGGTGCTTCTGTCCCTATACCCCCCTGAAGAAATAAGATCGGATCTCCATATTTATATTCATTTACCTTAGGAAGGAAGTCATTCTTCAAACTTTCAAAATATTCTTTTTCCTTTCCAAGCTTAACATAATGAACATCCCAGATTGCATAATTCATTTCATCCATTTCCATTCGCGGATTTTCAGGGAAATAGCTATATTCGTTTAAGCTGTTAATGGTAAACCTCTTGAAGGATTGAATACAATTTAAATAATTATCCAAAACAGCAGGATCGATCTTTGTCCAGGCTTCATTAGACGAAGCTGTGATTTTATCATAATCTGCAAGGTTCTCCATTTCCATAAAATAATAGAACTTCAAACCTGTGCTCTGGAAAACACTCCAGCTATATTCATAATCCTGTTCTTTAAACAGCTTTGCAATTTCCACTAGTGACTTTTCAAAATTAGCAACCTGGTCTGATCTTACAGTAACTTCAGTCGCCATCCAGAGTTTGTCTCCGGTATCCTGGGCAACAACGGGCCATGCCCATACGATAGCGATAACAATGAGTAAAGTGATTTTAAATTTTTGCATGATGTGCTTGATTTTGTATGTATATAAATAAACATACCCTGATATGAAATCGTTCCAATTCTTAAAAATTAATTAAGAGAGGAGAATCCTTCATATTATGCTCGGCTTATAACCGTCTCTTATAATTCAAAATCTATTGGCTAGTCAACACTTCACCCATAGACTATTTAAATTAATACTATGAGAATGTTTGAACAAGACTCCGCTATATTAAGAGGAGGTGAGATGGTTATTAATTTCATAAATTTCGTTACAATAAATCAGCCATACTGATAGAGGGGATTTAAGCTATTCAAATTATAAATCTTTAGTTAGTAAGAGTTTTCCAAATTCCGTAAATTGTATATCCTAATGGTGTAACTATAAAATTAGCATCAAATAAACGATTCATATTTTAGTTATCTATTCTATTATTCTCAACTTAACATACAATAAAACTGATTTTTATTATGAAAACAGCAATCATCACAGGTGCTTCTTCAGGAATAGGAGAAGCAACTGCTCACGCATTGGCGAAAGAAGGTTTCGCCGTAGTATTATCTGCCAGGTCATATGATAAACTTGAAGCTCTCAAGAACGACCTGACCTCCAAGGGACATAAAGCAATTGCCATAAAAGCAGATGTAACAAATCGTTCTGACATGAAGGCAGTTGCAAAAGCAACCTTAGATGAATTTGGACGAATTGATGTTTTGATCAATAATGCAGGAATCATGCCTTTATCTTTTTTGAAAAATCTGCACGAAGATGAATGGGATCAAACAATTGATGTAAATATTAAAGGAGTATTGAATAGTATTGGTGCAGTACTACCAGCCATGATGGATCAAAAGGATGGGCACATAGTAAATGTTTCTTCTATCGCAGGAATTGAAGTATTTCAATCCGGTGCAGTTTACTGCGGTACCAAATTCGCAGTTGAAGCTATTACTCAAGGTATTCGGAAAGAACTAAGTATTCCTTTTAATATTCGGGCCACAACTATCAGGCCTGGGGCTGTTGAAACTAATCTTCTAAGTACAATTACGGATGGAGAAGTTATGACAGCATTTCAGCCAATGTTTGAATCGGTCAAGTTTCTTACTAGTGAAGATATTGCCAAGGCCATTGTATACTCTGTGAACCAGGATCCTAATGTAAGTATAGATCATATTTGTGTGAGACCTAGTAATCAGATCATGTGATTTGAATTTTAGATTTTAACCATATTTGGAACAAGAAAATCCTTGCACCTATGGCGTTTCCTCCTAGATGAAAACCTTGTTTAGAATGGATGTGATTTATATTTTGAGAGACTTGTTTTATGAAGGTATTATCTCATGAATTTAGGTAGCAAGTAATGAGAATGGGAAAGGGATATTAGAAGCAAACGATACTGGTTATCCATATAACTGTCATTCATAAAAACAAGGATTCTATTTCTGTTTATTGTGATTCTTGAGATTCGTGCTTTCGCAGGGATGACAAGGTTTAACGAATTTGATTTTTTTAAACCAGATCTATCCTAAATGACATTTTCGGGGAAAGCAGGGTAAGTTAGTGTAAAAGCATTATAGAAAGGAGCTTTCTGCCATCACCTTTCCCCATCTGCCAAATCCCCA
>Ga0316187_10002893_pt1 | contig 14989 bp, 16 predicted proteins | sample CroRivburrow1_MG_FD_204927 | JGI IMG/M metagenome (GOLD analysis project Ga0316187, IMG submission 204927) | Coastal sediment microbial communities from Maine, United States - Cross River worm burrow 1 | ecosystem: Environmental > Aquatic > Marine > Coastal > Sediment | place: USA: Maine... | reverse complement strand
AACCTGTTTTACCTGATTTGGACTATTTTTGGTTTCTGCCATCTTATTATCCCTGCCCCGCTTCTGCACTGTTCTCTTTCACCATCTCAATGGCGTAGCACGGACACTGCTCATAGCAGGAGGCACATCCTGTGCATTTGTCGTAGTCGTAGAGGTAACGTTTGCCTTTGCCAAGCTTGATGATCGCATCTTCCGGGCAAGAGCCGTAGCAGCCATCACACTCAAAGCAGTTACCGCATGAGAGACAACGTTTGGCTTCAAACTTGGCCTCTTTTTCCGAGAGCCCCTGTAGAATCTCATCGAAGCTGGTAGCACGTTTTGATGCCTCAAGTTCACCCTGCTCCACCTGAGGTGCTTCGGTACGATACCATAGGCGCAGCTTCTCATGATCGACAATCGGATGTTTGTCAGCAGGAATGTAAGGCTCACCACGCAGCCAGCCATCAATATAGCGGGCAGCCTTTTTGCCATGTCCTGTAGCAATAGTCACCGAGCGTTCAGCCGGCACCATGTCACCACCGGCAAAAATGCCCTCTGCTCCGGTCATCATGTGATCATTGACGGTTACTGTGCCGTCCCAGTTGATTTCAATGCCTTCAACGCTTTTTAGGAAGCCGGTATCGGTATCCTGGCCGACGGCCATGATCAGAGAGTCAGCCTCCAGCTCCTCAAATTTACCGGTGGGTTGCGGACGGCCTGTCTCATCAATCTCCATCACTTCAACCTTGAAGGTGGTGGCATCGATCTCTTTAATCGTACGCAGCCAGTTGATCTTCACGCCCTCTTCCATCGCTTCATCAGCTTCAAACTCATGCGCTGCCATGTTGGCGCGGTCACGACGGTAGATAATCACCGCCTCCTCTGCACCGAGGCGTTTGGCGGTACGTGCCGCATCCATGGCAGTGTTACCGCCGCCATAGATCGCCACTTTGCGGCCCAGTTTTACATCTTCTCCGTTTTCCACACTGCGCAGGAAGCTCACGGCATCCAGCATCTTGCCTGCATCACGGCTCGGGATATCGATCTTTTTGCCCAGGTGTGCGCCGATCGCGATAAAGACAGCGTCAAAGTTGCCATCGGCTTTCTCTGCATGAACATCTGATACACGATGGTTCAGGGTGATCTTCACGCCCATATCCTCAACGCGCTTGATCTCCTGCTGCAGCTCTTTTCGGGGCATGCGGTAGGCGGGAATGCCGAAGTGAATCATGCCGCCGGCAACAGGGCCCGCCTCACGAATCTCTACCTCATGGCCCAGACGGGTCAGGTGGTAGGCTGCGGAGAGGCCACTTGGGCCGCCGCCAATGATCAGAACTTTTTTGCCACCCTCAGGCGCTGTGAACTCGGGTTTCCACCCCTTCTCCATGGCCAGATCACCAAGGAAGCGCTCGACAGCGTGGATGCTCACCTCTTCATCGGTATAGGCGCGATTGCAGGCGGTCTCACATGGGTGGTAGCAGACGCGGCCATGAATGGCAGGGAACGGATTGTGCTCAATGAGTGTCTGCCAGGCGGCTTCATACTCTCCGTTCTGAGCCAGTGCGAGCCATGCCTGAATATCTTCGCCGGCAGGACATGCATGATTACACGGCGGCAGGAAATCCATATAGACGGGTTTACGTGAACGGTGTGCACCTGTACCTGTATCATGTTTGGTCAGGTCCAGATTGGCGGTCATATCTTTTGTTTTCATATGCATGTTCTCGCTTTCAGTTCATCTTAATTTTAAGAGAGCCGCTATCTGAATCAAACGGCGTTGAGCAGTCAATGAGGAGGGCAATTTTATATACCCTTCTGATTTATACAATCTAAATTCCCCGGCTGTTGCAGTGGCAGCTCTGTGAGTCAGCCGCCGGCGAGCTTGGCTTTGTACCCCTGCTGCTCCAGTAGCAGCACAAGTTTTTCACGATGGTCACCCTGAATCTCAATGCAGCCATTTTTCACGGCGCCACCGGTGCCCAGTTGCCCTTTCAGCTTTTTGAGCATGGTTTTCATCTCCTTCGCATCGAAAGGGAGTCCATCAATAACAGATACAGACTTTCCACCGCGCCCTTTTGACTCGCGACGGATGCGAATGCCCTGCTTGTTCGGGTTTGTGATAGCAGGGGCACAAGCGTTGGCAGCTTTGCCTTTGCCGCGTTTCTTACCGGCGCCTCTCTTCTCCATCGGCTTATCCAGCTGCCCATGCTCCGTGGAGTAAACTACCCGATCATCTTGACCCATTTTCCAGCTCCATAACCGATCTCTATCTTCACAATTCGGGAGTATGAAACAGAGGTTGCCAAGGCGCAATTGTTGGCCCTCTCCGCCCTTCCGTGGTTTAGGGCGGGATTGTTGAAAAACATAGCTTTTATGGGGGCAGAAAACAGATGTAAAATGATACCCACAATTTGCCATTGGTTGCTGCTATGATAGGGCTACGGCATGATTCGCCGTTACTACTTCCTAAATGGGGGTGCCATGGTGGCAACAAAGAATCAGGAGAGCAGTGTCGGGCTGACATATGAGGGGCGCGACTACTCCGCAGAAGCTCTGTATCAGATGCATGACATGATGCTCTATATCCGGCGCTTTGAAGAGAAGGCCGGCCAGATGTATGGACTGAAGAAAATTGGCGGGTTCTGCCATCTCTGTAATGGGCAGGAGGCGATCTGTGTTGGCATGGAGGCCGCTGCTGAACCCACCGACTATATGATGACCAGTTATCGTGATCATGGACATATTCTGGCACGCGGCTCTGAGCCAACGGCTGTCATGGCTGAGCTACTTGGTCGTGCCGGTGGTGTTGTGAAGGGTAAGGGCGGCTCGATGCATATGTTTGATATCGAGAAGAACTTTGCCGGCGGTAACGGCATTGTGGGTGAGCAGGTGCCGATTGGGATCGGCTTTGGATTTGCCAGTAAATACCGCGATGATAAACGTGTATCCATTACCATTATGGGCGATGGCGGCATTAATCAGGGTGCAGTGTATGAGGCGTTCAACATCGCATCCCTATGGAAGCTGCCGGTCGTGTTTGTGATCGAGAATAATCAGTATGCAATGGGAACCTCTATCGGCCGTGCTTCGGCCGAGACACATCTCTTTAAACGCGGCATCTCCTTTAAAGTGCCCGGCATGCAGATCGATGGCATGGATGTGCTGGAGGTGGAACGCAAAATGGGCGAGGCCATTGAACATGCCCGCTCTGGTGCCGGCCCGATCATTGTTGAGGCGATGACCTACCGTTATCGCGGCCACTCAATGTCCGATCCGGCCACCTACCGTACCCGTGCAGAGGTTGATGAGTGGCGCAGCGGGCGTGATCCGATTGCACGCCTGCAGAAGCAGATGATTGAAGCAGGGCTGGGTAGTGAGGCGAGCTTCAAAGAGAAAGACAGAGAGATCAAAAAGGCCGTGGCCAAGGTGGCAAAAGATGCCGAGTCACAACCTGAGCCGGATCCGTCCGAAGTGTGGACCGATATCTATAACGACCCGATTGAAGGCGCATATCCATATCCCGGAAAGGTGGGCTGAAATGTCTAAGATTACTTACCGCGAAGCGCTGAATCAGGCAATGGTTGAGGAGATGGAGAAAGATGATCGCGTCTTTCTGATGGGTGAAGAGGTGGCCGAATATAATGGTGCCTATAAAGTCTCTCAGGGCATGCTGGAGAAGTTCGGACCCGGACGTGTGATTGATACACCGATTACCGAGCTTGGTTTTGCAGGGTTGGGCGTGGGTGCGGCGATGGCCGGCCTGAAACCGATTGTCGAATTTATGACCTGGAACTTCGCCATTCTCGCACTTGATCAGATTGTTAATGCAGCTGCGAAGATGAAATATATGTCTGGTGGCCAATACAGCTGCCCGATGGTGTTCCGAGGTGCCGGTGGTTCGGCAGCCCGTGTGGGTGCACAGCATTCACAGTCGCTTGAAAACTGGATCGCCAATGTGCCTGGCCTGAAGGTGGTGATGCCATCAAATCCGGCTGATGCCAAAGGGCTATTGAAAGCAGCCATCCGTGATAATGATACCGTCTGCTTTATCGAAAATGAGATCAATTACGGCGATATCGGTGAAGTGCCGGATGGTGAGTACATCATTCCATTGGGCAGGGCTGACATCAAACGTGCAGGAAACGATGTTACCATTGTTGCCCATTCACGCATGGTTGGTTTTGCACTCCAGGCAGCCGATGAGTTGGCCAAGCAGGGCATTGATGCCGAGGTGGTTGATCCACGTACCATTCGGCCACTCGATGAGAACACCATTCTGGCGTCGGTAGCTAAAACCAATCGTGCCGTTGTGGTTGAAGAGGGCTGGCGCTTCTGCGGTTTTGGTGCGGAGGTTGCCGCACGTATTATGGAGCGTGGCTTTGATGATCTGGATGCACCTGTCGCACGTGTGACAGGCAAGGATGTGCCGATGGCTTATGCAGCCAATCTGGAATCGCTGACACTGCCGAGTGTTGCTGAAATTGTTGAGGCAGTTCGTGTGGTTTGCAACCGTGCATAACCTGAATAGCAGAACTCTTTTCCGCACATGGAAGTGCGGCTTTAGTGAGCAGGGCGAAACCCGCGCGTTTTGGACTGCGTCCAAGGCCGAGAGGCATGGATGCCCGAGACCGTTTCTAAGAGGAAATTATGCCAATTGATCTATTGATGACTCAGCTCTCCCCGACTATGACAGAGGGAAGAATTGCCCGCTGGTTGAAAAAAGAGGGTGATGCCCTTGAGAGCGGCGATGTAATGGCGGAGATCGAAACCGATAAGGCGACCATGGAGATGGAGGTGGTCGATGAGGGTCTGCTACACAAGATTCTTGTGCCAGAGGGTGCAACCGTTGCCGTGGGCACAGCGATTGCCGTGATTGCCGAAGATGATGAAGAGGTTCCGGGCGATTATCAGCCGGCAGCCGAATCCTCTGCGGAAGCGGCAGTTGAGCCGGTCGTGGAAGCTTCGCCAGAGGCGACACCTGCAACCGTAGCTCCAACACCCGTAACTGAAGCTGTTACAGAACCTGCTGTGGATTCCAAACGGATCAAGGCAAGCCCGTTGGCACGCCGATTGGCCAAACAGAAGGGCATTAACCTGGCAGCAATCACCGGGACCGGCCCCAAAGGGCGCATTACCAAGAGTGATGTTGAGAAGGCGGTGAAACGGGGGATCAGCCTTGGTGGTGGTACAGGCGCTGTTGTTCCACCTGCGCCGCGGCCGGTGCCGACCGGCCCGTTGCCATACCATGAGGACGAATTTGAACGTATTGAGAACTCGATGATGCGAAAGGCAATTGCCCGTCGTCTCACCGAATCCAAACAGCAGGTGCCTCACTTCTACCTCAGTCTGGATGTGGAGATGGATCGCCTGATGGATCTGCGTGCGCAGCTAAATGAAGCTGCTGATGGCGCATTCAAACTGAGCGTGAATGATTTTGTCATCAAGGCCGTTGCCAAAGCGTTGATGGATGTGCCGGCGGCAAATGCCAGCTGGACGGACAGCGACACCTTGATGCACAAACATGCTCATGTCTCGGTAGCGGTTGCCATTGAGGGTGGATTGATCACACCGGTGATCCGCTTTGCCGAGCAGAAGGGGATCGTCGACATCTCCAATGAAGTGAAGGAGCTGGCAGGCCGTGCGCGTAAAGGGGAGCTTCAGCCGGAAGAGTATTCCGGCGGCACATTCTCTATCTCGAATCTCGGCATGTATGGCATCAAGCAGTTCTCCGCCATCGTGAATCCGCCGGAGGGAGCGATTCTTGCCGTTGGTGGTACAGAAGAGCGGCCGGTTGTGAAAAATGGTGAACTGACTGTTGCCAAGGTGATGACACTGACACTCTCCTGTGATCATCGCGTGGTGGATGGCGCTATTGGTGCCGAGTATCTGGCGGCATTGAAGAAGCATATTGAAGCGCCTGCTTCAGTTCTGATTTAAGTTGCCCCTATTTTGCTATATGGCGGCGTTACTGCGATGCTCAATCCTCGACGTATTTGAATACGCCTCTGGTTTGCGCTTCTCGTGCCTTGCCCTACAGTAAGATAGTGACAACCTGTGACCTGAGAAGCCCACCCAAGGATGGGTGGCAATTTGGAACAAATTGTAAGAAAGCAGGAAACCGCGTTTTTTGCTTTCGATAAGTAAAAAGTCCATGGATGGCACTTTTTTACGGTGATAACAATAAACGAGGAAACCCATGCCGATAGATCTCTTTATGACCCAGCTATCCCCGACCATGACCGAGGGCAAAATCGCCCGCTGGTTGAAAAAAGAGGGGGAAGAGCTTGTTTCCGGCGAGGTGCTGGCAGAAATTGAAACCGATAAGGCCACCATGGAGATGGAGGTGATTGATGAGGGTGTATTGCACAAGATACTCTCTCCGGAAGGTTCGATTGTACCGGTTGGTGCTCCGATTGCCGTGATCGCCGAAGAGGATGAAGAGGTGCCTGCCGATTACGAGCCGGAAAGTGTCTCCATGGAGATGAGTTTGCTGGACGATTCCGGAAGTGAAGAGGCGGCTGCTCTGGCTGCGGAGGCTGCACCTGCCGCGCAGGCTGCTCCGATTGCAGCGCATGAAGACGATGAACATGAGTTGAACCTGAAGGCTGCCGGTATTTTCAATGCGGACGGCGAATATGATCTGGTGGTGATTGGTGCAGGTCCCGGAGGTTATGTGGCTGCGATTCGTGCAGCCCAACTGGGTTTCAAGGTTGCGTGTATCGAATCGACCCATCTGGGCGGCATCTGTCTGAACTGGGGCTGTATCCCGACCAAGGCACTGCTCAGAACGGCAGAGGTGGTCAATATCATCAAACACCACGGCAAAGAGCTTGGTCTGGGAGTTACCGAGGCCAATCCTGAACTTGATCAGGCAGTGGCCCGCTCCCGTGGTATTTCCGAGAAGCTGAACAAGGGCATCGGCTTCCTCTTCAAGAAGAACAAGATCGAACATATTGAGGGTTATGCCAAATTCGAGGCTGGCAACAAGCTGATGGTTGAGAAAGGCGGCGAGGGTGATTCAGAAAAGATACAGGTCACTGCCAAACATGTGATTGTGGCGACCGGTGCCAAGGCACGTGCCTTCCCGGGCATGGATGTCGATGAAGAGGTGATTATCACCTACAAGCAGGCACTGGTTCCGTCCAAACTGCCTGAAAATCTTGTCGTGATCGGCAGTGGTGCGATCGGTATGGAGTTTGCCTACTTCTACAACGCGATGGGCTCCAACGTCACTGTGATCGAGGCAGCTGACCAGGTATTGCCGCTGGAAGATCATGAGATATCCAAGGTGGTGGAGCGCAGCTTCAAGAAACAGAAGATCAAGGTGGTGACCGGTGCCATGGTCTCTTCAGCCAAAAATGTGAAGGGCAAGGCTGTTGTGGAGTATGAGGCCAAGGGTAAGAGCTCCACGATCGAAGGTGATGTATGCCTTGTGGCCGTTGGTGTGCTTGGCAATACGGAGAACATTGGTGCTGAGAACACATCCATGAAGGTGGAACGCAACCAGATCGAGGTGGATGACTACTACCGCACCGATCATGCGGGTGTTTATGCCATTGGTGACGTGATCGGTGCTCCGGCACTGGCACATGTGGCAAGTCATGAGGGGATTGTCTGTGTTGAAGCGATAGCAGAGATGCATCCCCACCCTGTGGACTACGGCAATGTGCCGGGCTGCACCTATTGCCAGCCGCAGGTGGGATCATGTGGCCTGACGGAAAAAGCCGCCAAGGAAGCCGGGCATGAGATCAAGGTGGGCCGCATGTCCTATGCGCCAAACGGTAAGGCGATGGGTCTGGCTGAAACCGAGGGCATGGTCAAAACCATCTTTGATGCCGAGACCGGCGAACTGTTGGGTGCCCACATCGTAGGTGCAGAGGCGACCGAGATGATTGTATCCCTTGGGCTTGCACGGACACTTGAGACAACGGAAGAGGATCTGGCACACCATATGTTCCCGCATCCGACGCTCTCCGAGATGATCCATGAATCGGTGCTTGATGCCGATGGCAAAGCAATTCACATTTAACTTAACGGCCCTTCGGGGCCGTTGTTATCTGTTATCAGATCAAAAGTTATAGGCTATGATTGGTTTAACCACGTAACCGGGGGCAGTTGATGGAAACAATGATTTTGGGCCTGGCAATATTTTTTGCGATTCACCTGCTACCGTCTGTTCCAACGCTACGCAATGTGCTTTTTTTAAAGCTGGGTGAGAAGCCCTACAAAGGCATTTATGCCCTGATCTCCTTTGTCGGCCTCTATTTTATAGTGACAGGCAAGGGCGATGCTGAATATATAGATATGTGGGAGCCGGCTACTTGGAGCTATGTGGTGACCAATGTCTCAATGATCGTGGCGCTCTACTGTCTTGTTGCGATGCATATGCAATCAAACCTGAAACGATTCACTGCTCATCCGATGCTCTGGGGCATTACATTCTGGTCGTGCGGGCATCTCTTCACCAATGGTGACCGGGCCTCGATAGTTCTGTTCGGCTCATTTCTGGCCTACTCACTGATTGCGATGGCTTCGGCGAATTGGCGTGGCGCAAAGCCAGCGGGCAAAAAGATATCGCTCAGACATGATGCGGTGATCGCAGTTATCAGCACGATTGGTTACGTCGCGCTGGCGAACCTTCACCCCTATTTTACCGGAATGGAACTGGTTCGCTAGAAGGCCGAGCCGGATTCGGAAACAAAAAAGGGACTGCAATGCAGTCCCCCGTGCCAAAACAGACGTTTTGGTGAATATGACTTATTCGGCTCTGTCTTTGGCTTCGTTGATGCGCAGTTTGCGGCCACCCATATCAACGCCGTTCAGTTTCAGAGCATCCTTTGCTCCATAAGCATCCATCTCAACAAATCCGTAACCCTTAGGGCGACGGTTCGGTCCGCCGGTAACCAGACGAACATCCTGGACAGAGCCGTATGGACGGAACAGGTCTTCAACCTCCTCCTTCGTGGCCGTGAACGGAAGATTGCCGACATAGAGTGTTACGACATCACTGTCCGAACCATGTGAGACAGAGCTGTAGAGGGCGGTTGCGACACCGCCAACGATGGCGCCGAGAAACAGGCCGGTACTAAAAATGGATGCCACTGGGGCATTGCCGAAGGGAATAAATGGCAATGCAAAATAACCCAGCACTGAAAGAGCTGCTGCACCGAGAGCCAATTTGATAAAACAGGAAAAACCCATGTTTGAAAACTCCTGAAAAAAGATCTGCCAAGCATGCCAAGAATCGCAACACAATGAAAACTTTTATATTTTCCCCGTCTTGAATCAGGACTATCTGCTTGTTGAACAGGTGGTTGGCCCTTACCCTCCCGTCATGAAAGATGGAGCGGGAAGGTTTAAATGCCCAAGAGAGTTATGACCACGATAGCAGTGACTATTGCGATTCTATTTCTGGCGCTGATGGTGTTGAGCATTGCCTCCCATTATAGCAGCCCTGAGCTGGGTATTGTCGACGGCAAACTCAAAGCCTGTCCCGATTCACCCAACTGTGTCTGCAGCGAGACCTACGCCGAAGCAGATGCAGCCCATCAAGTTTCACCAGTCAAATTGAATGGACAGAGCATCGAGACACCTTGGAAGCTGCTCAGAGAGTCGATTATTGATCAGGGCGGTAGCATCATCAGTGAAGATGATAGTTACCTGCATGCTGAATTCAGCTCTTCGATTTTCCGCTTTGTTGATGATCTGGAGCTGAGGATGGATCGTCGGGATCAGGTGATTCATCTCCGCTCAGCATCAAGGGTTGGGCACTCTGACCTTGGCGCCAACCGCAAACGCATCGAAGCGATCTGGAACGGGCTGGGAGAGGCGGATTGAGTCGTTGCCCATGTTGTTCCGGCGTTGATCTTAGCCTGTGTTGTGGTCGTTATCTGGAGGGGGAGCCCGCTCCAACCTGCGAGGCACTGATGCGCTCCCGCTACTCAGCCTATGTGCTTGATCAACAGGAGTATCTGCGCAACACATGGCATCCCGACACCTGCCCCGAACATCTCGGTGGTACGGCACTGAAGTGGATCGCACTTGAGATTGTCAGCACAGAGCTGGGCCAGAAGGATGATGAAGAAGGCAAAGTAACGTTTGTCGCCAGCTTCTCGGATAACACCAAGGGAAGAAAGCTCCACGAAACCAGCCGCTTTGTTCGCCAGGGTGGCAACTGGGTCTATCTCGATGGCCGGTGCAAAGTCACCGATATCGGCAGGAACGATGCCTGCCCATGTGGAAGCGGCAACAAATTCAAAAAGTGCTGTGGCGCACCCTCAAAAGGCTAACTTAGAAAAGAGACTTGCCGACCTGCTCGACCTCTGCTGATACCGCCCTGTCCGAACAGGAGAGCGTAATACCGGTATAATCGATAGGCATGGAGAGGGTCGTGGTGAGATTGAATGTGCCACTGATTGCCAAGACACCATCAGCCACCACCGAGTAGGGAATCGCCTTGCAGTTGCCATTGGCCTGAATCACCAATCGAGCCTTCTCCGTACCACTGGTAATTACACCAACCGTACCGTGATCAATCGTATAAACGAGCGACTTCGCATTGGCTGAAGCGGCAAAGGCAGTGATAGAGATAAGTAGGAATAGAATCGTTTGAATGGGCTTTTGCATGGTGTTCTCCGTTGGATCGATCTATTGAAAATAGGACGTTGAGACTATGAGCTGAATATGACAGCGGCAAGACATCAGTCGGGATGAAGCAGTCTCCGATGGTCGATAGCGATACAACGATCCATGATCGCAACAGCACCGCCCTCGTTGGCAATCTGCCAGCTCTCCTCATTCACAATCCCCAGTTGCAACCAGAAAGCTCCGGCACCGATCTCGACTGCCTGCCGAGCTACATCAGCGGTGAACTCAGCCTTGCGGAACACATCAACAATATCGATATGCACCGGAATATCGGCAAGCTTCACATAACATTTGCGACCAAGAACAGTCTCCGCTTGCGGATGTACCGGATAGACCTCATACCCCGCCTCAATTAGAAATGCAGTGATCTGGTGGCTGGTACGATCAGGCTTGGGTGAGCAGCCATAGACAGCAATGGTCTTTGCATCTTTCAGCAGTTTGGTGAGTGTTTCATCATCAGGGTTTTGCCAGTTCATATCAGCTCCTTAACAGGTGTTCTGTTGAGTCTTCCGGTGATTCCTGTTCATTACAGTGTTGGAACGCTGTTTACTCGCTGACAGGTCGGTGCTGCTTAAAGCAGCGGCTGCTTGGATATAACAATGCCATCTTCATCGGCATAGAGATAATCACCCGGATTGAATTGCACATCAGCAAAGCGAAGCGGGATATCACGGACACCCTGATCACGTTTCACTGTCTTTCTGGGAATGGTGCCCAGTGCCTTCACACCGATATCGACCTTGGCGACATCGGCGGAGTCGCGAATACAGCCGTTGATCACAACGCCCTCCCAACCATTGGATGCACCGAGAGCTGCCATCACATCACCCATCATGGCTGCCCGCATGGAGCCTGCGCTATCGACTACCAGCACCTTGCCTGTGCCATCAGTTTCAAAGGCAGCTTTCAGGTAGGTGTTATCTTCAAGTGCTTTAAGCGTGACGATCTGGCCGTGGAATTTCTGTCTGCTGCCGAAGTCACGAAATAGCGGGGCAGCCACCTGCAACGCTTCAAGATGGTCGTCGTACAGATCGGTGGTTTTAAAACTCATAACTGGCTCCTCTGGCTTAACAGCCGCTATACTGTAAGTGGATGAACCATTTCTCCAGAGGCGTGGCGTAATATGCTCCGACATACGTGAAATGTGCACTTTGCTATGCTGGCTTAGTCATGGAATGGTTCAGAGTAGATTGTTTGTCAGAAGAATGAATCGAGGTGAGTCGCTATGGAACTTGAACAGATTGCAGCAATACTTGCTCTGACGATGGGAGCGGCCTGGGCCAGTGGCATCAACCTTTATGCCGCGATCTTTATGCTTGGAATCATGGGGGCAACCGGGAACATGGAGCTTCCGCCCGGGCTCGAAGTGCTTGAAAACCCGTTGGTTTTGATGGCAGCAGGAGCGATGTATGTTGCCGAGTTTTTCGCTGACAAGATCCCCGGTGTTGATAGCGGCTGGGATTCGATCCACACCTTCATTCGCATACCGGCAGGGGCCATGCTGGCTGCCGGTGCTGTTGGCGAAGTGGACCCTGCCGTTGCCGTTGCTGCCGGAATCCTTGGTGGTGGACTGACCGCTGTCACCCATGCCACCAAGGCCGGAACGCGCGTGCTGGTCAATACGTCACCGGAGCCCTTCTCCAACTGGGCGCTCTCAGTCGGTGAGGATATCGCGGTCATTGCAGGGCTCTGGACAGCACTTAATCATCCGATCCTGTTTCTTGTTGGGCTCGTGATTTTTATTCTGCTTCTGATCTGGTTTTTGCCGAAATTGTGGAGGGGTATCAAAGGACTCTTCCGGCAAATTTACCTGCTGTTAGGCGGGAGTAAAGGTGATAGGGGCGAGAAGGGCGAGGCTTTAAAGTCGGTGGAAACAGAGGATGGTGAAGGCGCGCCGCCGCCTCAAAAATAGATGGCATCAATCCGTTTGCAGCTGCTCCCAGGCAGAGAGGAATTGTGTGAAGTGTGGACGGCTTGATGCTTCAGTTTCAAGATAGTTGCGGACGCCGAGTATTGAGCGTGCATAGGCCCCTTCAGAAAGAGCACCACTAAACAGCTGCCAGCGAAGAAAGGTAAGCAGTGTGGTGCAGACATCGGTTTCGCAGTAGTTACGGATCGCTTCGATCTCTCCTGCTTCAAACATGCCTCTTACATCATCACCGGCTGTGTCGAGTTTGCCCGGGATAGCAAACGCTGATGCAACTTCATGCATACTACACCGTGCGGATGCACCAAAATCGGAAAGCACTTCAAGCAGATCGATATGATACTGCTGTGAGTAGCGGGCATCGTAATTGTTCCAGCGATCACCCTCCGAAAACCAGCGCGGGCAGGCGAGAGAGTGAACCATGGCCCGGTATTTCAGAACAGGGACGTCAAAGCCCCGGCCATTGAAGCTGACCAGTCTTGGCGCACGCTTTTCGATCAGGCTGAAGAAGCCGTCCAGCAGCTCCGCCTCGCTACTATCCCGGCTTCCACCTGATGCAATACGTCGAACCACCATCTCAACACCCTCTTCACCGGGCTCGCAGATCAGGTGGGCGTAGCTGATGGCCACCACCTGATGATAAGGCTGGCGAGGGAAATCGTTGTTGCCGTTGGTCTTCTCAAGAAAATAACTACTTAGTGCATCGCGCGCTTCACTGTCGGTCAGCTCCGGTTCCCCCAATAGCTGTCGGGTTGCCGTAGCATCGGGCACGGTCTCGATATCAAATATAATCAGGTCACGCTGCATTTTCCGTTCCTCTTCCACTCCCTTTAAGCAGACTCTTTTCACCAAAAAGAAATGCTGCACCGAAGAAGATTATAGCAGCAATCGGAACAGTGGAGCCGAGCCAGAGAACCTGCATCCATTTATCAGTTGCTGGGAAGGCCCAAAACTCGGAGATGCCGATCAGAAAACCAAACATCGGCAGGCAGGCAAGCAGGGCGCGTAGCATGCGCTGAAGCGTTCTGCCATCCATGATCGAACCCTGCTGTTTGCGAACATGTATAATCAGTAGTACAACATTGAAGAAGGCCGCCAGTGATGTGGCCAGTGCCAGTCCGATATGGGCCAGCGACTGCATCAGAATAATCGACAGTACGATATTGATAATCACGCTGATGAAGGCGAATCGCATCGGGCTTTTGGCATCTTTGTTGGCAAAACAAGCTGTGGACAGCACCCGAACCCAGCAGAAAGCAATCAGGCCAAGCCCATAGGCCTGCAGAGCCTGAGCGGTGGCAGTGGTGGCGGCATGTGAGAATTTCCCATGTTCAAACAGCGTGGCAATTATCGGTTCTGCCAGAACAAAAATGCCGATCATGGCTGGCAGGGTGATCCAGGTGAGCCATGCCAGGCCGTTTCGAAGGTCCTCTTTTGCATCATCAATGCGCTGGTTTGCCATATGTTCTGAAAGGGCAGGCAGTAGTGCTGTACCCATGGCGATACCGAACAGGGCAAGTGGCAGCTGAACAATGCGATCGGCGTAGTAGAGGTATGAGACTGAGCCGGCGGGCAGCAGTGTGGCCAGTATGGTGCCGACAAGAATGTTGATCTGAACTGCGGCAACACCGAGCAGGGCAGGCCCGAAGAGCCTGAGTGTTTGAGAGACTGCCGGATTTCTGAATTTGAATGAGAGTTTCGGTATCCAGCCGATCCGTTTCAGCGCAGGGATCTGGATGCCAAGCTGCAGTATTCCACCTAGAACAACACCGATAGCCAGAGCCTTTGCCGGGTTTTGAAAGGATGGTGCAAGCACAATGGCGGCAAAGATCAGAGATATATTGAGCAGGGCCGGGCTGGCCGCAGCCAGAGAGAACCTTTTATGTGCATTAAGAACTGCCCAGGCCATGGCCGAGAGAGAAATCAGTAGTAGGTAGGGAAACATCCAGCGGGCCAGCAGCAGCGCTTGGTTCCAGCGTTCCGGCTCGCCATGAAAGCCGGGGGCAAAGCCGAGCAGCAGCCATGGCATAAAGATAATGCCGGCCACTGTAAAAAGCAGAAGTGTGATTAACAGCAGTGTAGCCAGAGCATTGAGGTAGAGATGGGTTTCGCTCTCACCCTTTTTCTTTTCATCAGCCAGTACCGGCACAAGAGCTACGGTCAGCGTGCCCTCGGCAAACATGCGGCGGAAAAAGTTGGGAAGTTTGAAGGCTACAAAAAAAGCATCTGCGAGTGGTCCTGCACCCAGCACACGGGCGAGCAGCACATCACGGATAAAACCCAGAACACGAGAAAGCATGGTCCAGCCGCCTACGGTAGAGGCAGCGCCAAGCACACTTTTCGGTGCGTTTTTATTGTCACTGTTTGACTTAACAGCTCTGTTGCTCATAATGCGCGACCCTTTTTGTAAACCCCTGCATCAGGTTGATTAGCCAA
>Ga0316187_10002892_pt1 | contig 14990 bp, 13 predicted proteins | sample CroRivburrow1_MG_FD_204927 | JGI IMG/M metagenome (GOLD analysis project Ga0316187, IMG submission 204927) | Coastal sediment microbial communities from Maine, United States - Cross River worm burrow 1 | ecosystem: Environmental > Aquatic > Marine > Coastal > Sediment | place: USA: Maine... | reverse complement strand
CGTCAGGCTACCGTCGTCGTTGAGGTCTATATCGATTCGAATGAAATTCTCGCCGGTTTCCTGGCGGGCGATCGAGTAGTGGTGTTGCATTGGAACCTCCTCGTGGGGGAGGGTGGATATCGAAGGTCCCAGTGCCGATTGTAGCAGACGCGGCGAAGAAGTGGCACGCGCACAGAGCTTGCCGGTAGTATTGCAACAACCATGCGACTAAGAGGCAAGGACTATTCATGAAAACCTCACGACGAAGTTTTATCCTTACTGCATCAGCCGTTGGCGTCCTCGCGGCGTTACCTGGGTCGGTTTTTGCACAAGCCGCTGCACGGTCACGTGGATCAGTACATGTTCGTTTCCAGCATCTCTGCTTATGCGGAATTGTTGAGCGTCGAGGATGATGAGTTTTTTGCGGAGTATGCAGGCAGGTAACGAGATATTGGTTCCCGGCAAAGACATGATTGCGAATTTTGACAACCACATCGTGCAGGAACAGCTGCGAAGTGGCTTCGATCTGGAAACGGAAGCCGCGCTGTTGAAGAAGTGGCACGCGGAGAAGGGATGAGGTCGCTGATTGCAATTGCCACAACATGAGTAGGGCTGATGAACACTGAACTGCGGACTAATATTGTTGAACTGCTTCGCGAGACAGGACGTGCACATCACGAGGCCTTCGCAGCGACAGACGGTGCGGACCCGGATTGGCCGATCTGGTATGCCGACTATCTGATGCAGCCGTTTACCGAACGATTGGGCTTCGATTTTCACAAAAGCCAGTTAATCTACTGCCTGATGAACGCGGATTTCGAGCATCAAGCGAGATCACCGGACAGCGATTGGCCGGAGTACTACGCGGATCAGTTCATGGATCGATGTGCGCCGTCTGAGAGCCCCGCGGAAGACAAGCTGGCGCTCTATCAATACTACGGGTGTCCGTTTTGCTCCATGGTCACGGCCGGCATCGACCGCCTGGGTCTGGATGTCGAGCTGCGGGACATCTTTGAGAATCCCCAGTACCGTAATGAACTGATTGGGGCTCGCGGGCGTGCAACGGTACCTGTGTTACGGATAACTTCGCCGAACGGTGAGGAGCATTGGATGTCTGAATCAAGAGATATTCTTAATTATCTCGAGAAGAGCGTGGAATGAAAATACATGAGCACGACCGCAGTTCTATTCGTGCGTGCATTGGTCAAGCGACGCTGCTCGTGCTCGGAACGGTCGTAGCGATCTCCGTCAGTGCGGTCGTGCAAGCCCAGGGCGTTCCGTCTCCGCCATCGGCATCCGCGAAACCCTCCCCGGTGTCACAGGAAGTCCCAGCGCCCGTTCGGAACGCACCGATGTCCGAGGCCCTGAGGGCATCAATCACGAAGGTTGTCCTGATGCCGGGCGAGAGTCCCGTAAACGAAGAGGTCGATGGTACTTACAAAAAGTCCACGCCCGGCCTTACAGGCGGGATGGTAGATGGGTCGGAAGCAACCACGATTAAGAAAGAGGTTGGCCCTGTAAATCTCCGCATCCCGATCCCAATCCTGCAATTGCCCGGCATGATTGCCGGCGGCATTGCCGGTGCAACCCAAAATGAGATCCAGGAATTTCGGGACGCGCTAACAAAAGACCTGGTTGAGGCATCAAGCCAGCAACTCGTCAATGAGAAAATCGCATCGGACGTCTATTTCGAAATTAGAGAGGCGCCGAACCTGGAGCCGGAGTTGTTCGCACGTGAAACGCCGGTGCCAGATAATACCGACGCAATTTTGTATGTCGGCATTCGAGACCTTACGATCGACGTTGACGGCAATGACGCGATCATTACCACCACGGTCATAGCGACGATGCATCGCCGCAGTGACGAAACGGATGTGTATAACACGACGATTCAGTACCAGGATCGCGACACGTTGAGTAACTGGACGAAGAACGACAACGCCGTGTGGCGCAACTATGCCAACTTCGCACGCCATTACATTGGACGCGAGATAGCGGCCCGGGTATTCGACTCGGCTGGGACCGTGCACGCTTTGATTCCAGAAAAATCCAGCAACGTCAGCGTGAGCAAGAGGAACCGATGGCAAGCGACCAGCAAATCGCTGGGTCCGACCCTGGCCTGGGAGTCGAGCTTGCCTGGCAGTGATACGGATCCTGCGTGGGCAGCGGGAATCGACGAAACAAATATCTACTACGACCTGGAAATCTACGATTTGCATCGGCCGGTGTACTCAGTGAAACAAATTCCGGATCCGCAGCACGCCGTTACTATGAAGCTCGAGGCATGCAAAGGCTATCGATGGTCTGTGCGGCCGTCGTATCACGTGGGCGGCGAGATTAAGTATGGCTCGTGGATGAGGTCCGACTCGAACCCGGATAGCGGCAACGGCAACGTGGGCCAGAAGGCGTCGGAGGCACCGGCATTTCTGTATGACTTTGCGTCACTTGAAATTAAGTGCGGAAGTAAATAACTGCGGCATTCCCATGCGTTCGCCCTGCCTGATTTGAAACTCGAAGGGTGTGGCCACAAGTTTTGCATCACGCAAATAACCGACTAATGCACCCGCGTAGGCTTTGACGGGGGCAGGTCCGAGTCGAGTTCGTCCGTCTTCCAGACGAGGCAATCGAGTTTTCCCTTCGACTTGTGACTCAGTCCGGCGCCCGATTCACATTTTGCATCAGGCCGAACTCTGCGGCGATCGCTTCGATTTCGACGAGCTCTTCGCTGGACACAATTCCGTCAGCGCGGGCGATGGCATACAGTGAATCCAGGAAATGCTCGGCGCGAATGTCATCGAGGGCAGGATTCGACATGCGAGTGTCGAGGCCGGACTTGGTGCGCTTCAACATCATCGATAACTCCATGATGAACGCCACCTCGGCGGGCTCCAGCTTGGCCACCTCGTGCAGTATGCGACGCATTTCACTTCGTTCGCTGTCGCGGACCTCACCATCAGCGTAGGCAATGCGAGCCAGAGCGAAAGAAAACGTCGCCAGGTAATTTGCCGAGTGTGGGTCATGTTTCTCCAGCAAGTTAAGCATGCGGCTGGTGCCCTCGGATACCACTTCACTCAAGGACTTCATGCGGCCGTCTTCGAGATGCAGGATGCGGTCTGCAATATCGAGAATACGGATGTCATGGGTCACGAGGATCACTGCCGAACCGTCCTCGCGCGCCAGGTCCTGGATCAGCTCCACCACGGCGCGGCCGGATTGTTTGTCCAGTGATGCTGTCGGCTCGTCGGCCAGCACAATTTGTGGGCGATTCACCAGAGCCCGGGCAATACCTGCACGCTGTTTCTGACCACCGGATAATTCACGCGGGAACTTGTGCGCATGCTCGCCCAAACCAACTCTGTCCAACACTTCGGCAATGCGGTTGCTTGCTTCGCGACCGTCGATGCCGCCGAGTTGCAATGCCATCTGCACGTTCTGGGAGATCGTGAGGCTGTCGAGCAGGTTATGAGACTGGAATATGTAGCCAATTTGCCGTCGCGCCTCGATGAGTGCTTTCTCGCCGGCATTTAGAAGCTCCCGGCCGAGCACTTTGACGCTGCCTTTCTGCGCTGACCGTAGCGCGCCGATCAAAGTGAGCAGGGTTGTTTTGCCCGAACCGGATGGCCCGGTCAGAATGACGATCTGGCCTGCGTCGATGCGGGTGCCGATATCAAACAGAATTTGCTTCTGCAGGGCGCCTTTGCCGTAGGAATAGGACACATCTTCAAGGGCGATTCGCGCATCGGTACTCATCAGAACACCTCCGCAGGATCGGCGGACCGCAGCTTACGCAGGGCCATCATCCCCGAGCCGGCGCACATCGCTACTGTCAGCATGAAGACCGCGAGTGCGCTTCCCACGCTCATCTCGAGTGGCAGGCGTGTCGCGTCGGCGCCCTTCGTAAACACCAGGTGAGCAATTCCCATCCCCGGTAGAAATCCGAGCACGCCCAGAATGATCGCCTGTTGCAGCACTACGTTACGCAGGTAACCGTGCGTATAACCCATGGCTTTGAGCGTGGCGTACTCTTTCAGGTGGTCCTGCACGTCGGCGAACAATATCTGGTAGACAATGATCAGCCCGACAATCAAACCCATCACGGCACCAAAGGCGAAGATATAGCCAATGGGCGTGGTCTTGTTCCAGTACTGGACTTCCACAGCCATGAACTCTTTTCGGGTAAGCAGGCGGACGTCCTGTGGTATTTCCTTCAGGATCCGCGCCTGTACTTCCTCCGCATCGTGGCCGGGTTCCAGTTTGATAAGGCCAAAATCGATGGCCGACTTCTTGCGGGTCGGTAACAGCCGCAGGAAATTCAGGTCGGAAGTGATGACACCGCCGTCCAATCCAAATGACGTACCCACCTCGTACATGCCGGCGATGGCGACTCGTCGATCGTTGATCTCGGCGCTCACTGCCTCGCCCGCATCCAATAGCTCCCGGACCGGGCCATATTCGTCACGGCCACGCCGGTCGAAAATAACCTGGTCGGGAATTTTGATGGCTTCTATTTGCTCGTCGTTGAGCAAGCGATCGAAGCCGGGTTCCGCGGGATCGAAACCAATGGCCAGAATGTTGCGCGCATTCGACGGGTCTACCGGGTTGCGCCAGCTGACCAGTCGCATATAGACAGCGGTTGCCGATTCGACCCCTTCAAAGCCGAGCGTTTGGTAGAGCCTGGCGCGGGGGAATTGCTTGGAGGACACCATGAAATCGGTCTTGGGGCTCAACATGGCGAGGTCGTAGTCCATGGCCGTGTGATAACGCACTGCGCTGACGAACAGCGCCTCGCGAAATTCGAGCTGCACGAATATCAGAATCACCGCAAACGTGATGCCCATGATCGCCGCGACGAGACGCAGTTTCTGCGCCTTGAGCTGTAACCAGCCCAGCGGTATCGAACCAAACATCAGGGTTGAATCTCTACCTTGACCTGCATATTCGTAAAGCGCGAAACCGCTTCACTGTCATCCAGCAGGATGAACACTTCAACCACCCGAGCGTCGGTCTTGGCGATAGGGTCGGTGCCAACTGCGTCAAGTCTTCCGACTTTCAGTGAGATGCGTTCCACTTTGCCGGTCAGCTCCGTGTCCATTGCAGGCGTATGGATGTTTGCGAGCTGGCCGACCTTTACTCTCGTGATGTCGGTTTCATAGACCTCCGCAACTGCGTACATACGATCTGTGCGGCCGAGCTCCATGATGCCTTCCGGCCCAACCCGCTCACCGGGATAGGCATGAATTTCGAGCACCTGGGCACGCAGCGGAGAACGGACCACCGCCAATTCGAGATTTGCCTGGGCCGCGTCAATATCGGCCAGTGCAACATCGAGATTCATTTGTGCGGTTTCGACGTCGGCCGTTCTGGCCAATGAGCGTCTTGCGAGGTCTTCCTGCCGTGCCAATTCGCTGCGGGAATTATCGAGTATGGCCTCGAGTTTGGCGACCTCGGCTTTTCGCAGGTTGTAACTGTCCAGGCGCGCAACAACCTGGTTGCTCTCCACCCAGTCTCCCTCGGCAACCTCCAGCGACTTTAAAACAGCGCCGGCCAACCCACCGCCGGAAGGCCCGGCAAGTTTTACCACACCATTCTCGGGTTCCAGCCTGCCCAGGCTCGATACCACGCGCTCTTGAGCAGACGCGCCGATCGAGAAAACAAGGCCGAAAAAAAGTATCGATCTCACTAAAGGCCGCATGAGTTCCCCTTACTTCTTGTTGTTATGCTTCTAAGTTACCGCGCCTTGCTCGGTTTGCGCAAACCGGTCCCGGGCTGTGTGAATTCCGTCCATCAGGTCGCGAATTTCCCCCACGTACTCCTCGAACCACAGGAATGCGTAGGATTTAAGGTCCTCCACCCTGACTTCGGTGGTGTTGTCGATCTGCATGAGCGATCGTGGCAATTCACCGTTGATGCGCAGGTAACGTTGGCCCAGCAGTTGCTCGCATTGGTGCGCGCTGACTGAAGAGCTGGCACTCATCATATGATCGAGCAGTCCGTTGGTCAGCCAGTCGAGTATGCCCCAGCCGCGCGACTCCTTGCCGATCTTGTCGCGCTCTTCCTGGCTAAGGTCATGCGCGGGCTTGCCCGTTCCCAGCGACAGCATCCAGATGTCATCAAGCAGATGTCCCATCGCTAACGCTTCACTGATAGCGCACTGGCTGGGATCGTTGGTTGCCAGCGCACCGTCTACCAGCCAGCGACGCTTTGGTGCGGTCGTCGCAACCGGCGGGTACAACGTGGGCGCCGCGGTCGCCGCGTCACATATTTCTGCCAGCGGCGGATTGTATACAGAGTCGTGACCGCGGTTATTCTTGAAGGTCACCAATTCCCGGCTGATAAAATCATAGGCGAGAATAAGCAGGTGCTTGTCGACTATGTCATTAATAAGCGCTCCATCAGCGTGCTCGTCAATATAGGCCCGTTTGTTCATGCCGTCGTACTTGGGTTGGTTTTGCATGCGGCCCAGCAACTTGTCCCAGATAGACTTATCAAAGATTCTTGTCATCGACTCAGCCGTGTAACCCTCAGTTACAAGCCGCTCCATGTTGCCGACATTGCGCGCCAGGTAAGCCGCCACCAACGCGCCGGTACTGACGCCAGCAAAGAAATCGAATTCTTTGCGCACGGAGAGTTGCTCTTCGCGTTCTATGAAGTTCAGTACATTGGCCGGGATGACACCGCGAGAACCGCCGCCATCAATGCTTAAAATAAAAATCGGACCTTTTTCCGACATACCCCCACTCCCTTATTCTTATTATTACTGATACTAATGTATATTCACGGCGATGCGAAACGCAGCACGCGGAGGTGACTCGATGGGTGAATATGTCGGCAGCGCAATAACCCTTGGCACAAAACCTTTATTCAGGACTGTGCCGCCTTCACCCCAGTTTCCGTCGTCAAGCTCGTTGATCACGACCCAGGTTCCTTCTGCGAATTCGTCTCCTCGCATACGGCCAAAGACATTCGTAATTTTCTCAATAATCGAGAAGCCGCTCGAAGAATTGGCCGACATGTTGAGTTCGGTCATTGAAGGTGGCATCGTCATGTCGAAAGTCCTTAACGACAGAAACGTCCTGCCAAATCAGATTTTGCAATTCCGGAACCACGTTCGGCTGGTGTTTGGAGATGTCTGAATGATTTGTCCTAAATGCCAGAACGATATGGAAGCCATCGAGTATGAGGGCATCGAGGTCGATCGCTGCAAATCCTGCCAGGGGATTTGGTTTGATGCCGGAGAAAGCGACTGGCTGCGTCATGAGGACGCGGCAACAGCAATAGATATCGGCGATCCATTAATCGGCCAACAAACGAACGAAATCGACCGCTACCGTTGCCCCCGATGCGATGGTGGCATGCTGCGAAGGGTCGATCTAAAGCAAGCGCACATTAAGTACGAAGAATGTACGTCCTGTAGAGGCTCGTTTTTTGACGCGGGAGAATTCGCAGATCTTCTGCAGTTGAAAAGGGTTGAGTGACAGGCCCCTGCTAGTGGAGGCGCGTTAGCGTTCGGCGAGACTCTCAAGGGCTGACTGGAGGCCCTTGTGGTCGGGGTAGAAGTACAAACCGACCTGGTAGGTGAGATCTGCGGTCTCGATTTTATCCGCTGCTTCGAATTCATCTCCAAGCTCCAGCAGCAAGGCGGAAAAATCATTTCGATACGAATCGGCTGATAGTTTGCTGTTCAGCGTGTGACGTTCGATCTGCTGCATATCGCCCCGACTTAGAGCCCCTCGCAGCAATGACTTCAGTGAAACACTCTCAAGCGATAGCGCAAGATTCAATGCGGGATCGTCGCCCGCGAAGTAGTCCTTCGATGTCCAATTCGCAACAAAGTCCGGGACGGTCGATTCGCGCTCATCGAATGCCATGTAGCTGCTCCAGTGAAGCCGGGATACGCGCAGGGTGAGGCCGCTGTTCTTGAGGCGTACCTTCCTGGGATCACCAAAACTGTCCGGGCGCGAACCCGTAGGCTCGCCAACGATGGTCACCCGTGTGTACTGCTCGAGTTCATTCACGAGCATCTGTGCGGCTGAGAACGTGCGCCTGCCGACTAATACAAACGTACGGCCGTACTGGTTGAGCGAATCGCTGCGGATGATTGACGTGACGAGAGTTCTGTTCAACCCACCAGAACCGCCGAAGTTGTTGCGCACGTCGATGATCAGCCTGGCGTTCTTACTGATTGCTTCGTTCAGCGTATTTGTGACGAACTCTGCGAGTGGAATATCGCCGTCGGCAATCTCGTCCATTTGCATATAAACGGCATTGCGCTCTCCAATGTATTCCGACCAGAACTTCGCCTCGGGATTTGCGAGCCGCAGTGGCGTCGCCCCTTTTATAAACGCTCCGCCCCATTCAAGCGGGCCACTTGGCAGTGGCTTGACCGAAACGCTGCTGGTGACGTCTTTTTCGTCGACTAACTCCAAATCAATTGTGTCGGCAGAGTGAGTGACACCGAGTGCCAATAGCGCCTCGGGAAGTGACAGGCGATCCGCGCCCATGAGTCCGTCAAGTTGATCATTCTCTGCAAAGGTAATGGCCCGAACGGCCTCCATCGCTGCAGCCGTAGGTGTGCCGTCAATGCTGGCGAGCCGATGACCGATCAGGTGTTCGTGCTTTGAGTCTGCGGCGACCACGTAAACCCCGTCTTCGAACTGCTCGAATGCAAGCGGCAGTTGCCTGAACCTCAGTGCCGGGTGCTCGGGTTCCGGCGTGGCGGTATGGCCAAACTCGAGACCAATTGCCGGGTGTTCGCGGGGAATAGAAAGACGCGTATGCCCGTCGTCGACCAACGCGACCAATGCCGCGAGCCGAACGATAATTTCCTTGTCAGACAATCCGGCTACAGCTTCGACGAGTTGCCTGGCGCTGTCATCAAAGGTGTTCTTGTCTATCGATCGAAAGGGGCGCGGGTGTGCGTCGTGAATTGTCGTTACAACCGTCTCGATATCCTCACGCCAGGCGGCATCGGTCAGGACTCTCGTATCTGCTGCAGCCACAGTGCCGGCGACGCTGAGGAGAACCAGGAAGCCGGTCTTCACGATGAAATTGCTTTTTTTCGTTCCGATTCTTTTAGTCATACCCCCCTTATAGTTGGCAGAATGGCAATTGGTTACATGCGTCAGCGTTGCGACCCGCTGACTCACTCGATCCGAATTCGGCCCGAACCGGTTTCGACAGCGAGAAGATTGCCGCCACCGCGAACTTCGCCGCGTACGTGCCTCTTGGAAATCTTGCCCTGAACGGTGAGTGGGTGATCAACCGTTATTCCACCCGAGCCTGAATGCGCGTCGAGTTTGAATGCGGCATCCTGCGGTAACCTGATCCGGACGGATCCCGATCCCGTATCGACGTTCCAGTCGCCTTGCTGCTGACCGTCAATATCAATTCGACCGCTTCCTCCCTTTACACGCAGCGCGCCGACCACACCATGCAGGGTGCTACTACCGGAGCCCAATGTGACTGCGACGTCTCCCGGTGCCACTTGCGTCAGGCTAACGCTGCCGCTGCCCGTATGGGCTTCAAAGGCACCGGCGATTTCATCGGCTTGAATGGCGCCGCTGCCGGTACGTGCTTTAATCGGACCGCCGATATCCGTGAGCGTAATCTTGCCGGATCCTGTTTTCGCCTCGACGGGGCCGGCAAGCTCTGAAATTGTCTGCGCGCCTGAACCCGTGTGCGATACCACTTCAGTACCGGCAGGCACGACGATTTCGTAGCTGATTGAGACATTGCCTTTAAACGCAGGCTTCTTGAGGTGGCCGACTTTGAGGCGACCGTCGACGAGGCTTATCGGTGGTTCGTTTTTCAGCTGGTCCACCAATTCCTGCTGTTCGCTGCGGCTGCTTCCGGAAAAGCCGAAGAACGACCCGTTGCCGACCTTGATATGTCCCGTGACTTCAACGCTTTGGGAGCTGCCCGAACTAATCTCGATCGAACCGCTGCTCGTCGAGACATCCAGGAGAAGCGGGCCATCGACTGCCAGTGTTTGGTGAAAAGTGCCGGTGGCACCAGCTGCGGTAGCAGCCCAAAAACCGCTCAGTAATATGCCGCAGATGGCCAAAATTTTGATGCTTTGTGTCGAGTTCATGGTCTGATCCTTCGGGGCAGGCGAGCCCTGCGTTTCGTCGTATAAAAATTAGATGCTCCCGAGCGGCGAATGGATGCAATGCAATTCAGGATTTTTTCTAACAATGGACGCACCAGGCAATAATGTGCCGGCGAACTACTTAGGCAAGGGGTGGCGAGTGCCCGTATTTACCAATCTTCCATCGGTGTTATTCCGGACATCCATGCCCACTCCACCTCAGTCATGAACCAGGTATAGGCTTCGAGGTCGCTAACGCCCCAGTCTTGAAAGCCTTTGACACTTTGGAAAAGCGCGTCAGCGTTTTCGGCGTCGGGTTTTTCCAGCAGAGCGTCAATCTGGGACAACAGTTCGACGGGCTTGTCCTCGACCGATTCCAGGGTGCGCGTCAGCCACTTGTGATACGGGAACAGCGTGCGGTTGTGAGCGAGGATCAGCCGGCCACTGAATAGCGCGAGTTGCGAAGCCGCCCGCGTAATCGTGTAGCGGTTGTCGTGTCGGATAGCCTCGTGCATCAACCATTGCTGCATAAACGCCATGCAATAGAAGGCCTTTATCCGACGGTCTCGGTCGTGCTCCGGATAGACGGGGATTTTTGCCAGCAGCGCGTCGAGGCCTGGAAGGTGTGAATAAGCTGCGAAGGCCCCCTCAAAAGCAGCCCGCGATGGCTCGTTGCCTTTGTCAGCGAGCTCTTCCAGGTATGAGTGGTTGACGATTTTTCCATCAACGTACCCGCCGTCGTAGTCACACAGGTCCGTGCGGTTGATGAACAGATCATCTTGCGCCCTGCGTCGATTGAATTCGTCATCAGTCGCCACGATCAGGAAGTCCACATCCGAGTCCGGACGAGCAAAGCCCTTAGCGACCGACCCTGCAATGATCAAGGCGTCGAATCGCTTGTCGTCCCTGTATTCATCCGTAAGCCGATCAATGGCGCGGCGGTGGTGAGCCTGGTATTCCATCGGGTCACTATACAAAGTACCCGCCGATGTGCACATCAATTCTGCACGCGTGCTGCGCCAATTTGCTAAATTATGTATCCGCCCAAAATAATAGATAACAAGAAGCAGGATATGCCCGACCAGCTCAAAGGCCTCGCCAATCGCCATCGAAAGACACTGTGGGTCTTGGGAAGCGTCCTGGCTCTTTACACGGTGCTCGGGTTCTTCTTCGTACCGTGGCTGGTCGAGAAAATTGCTGTCGACACGGTAAGCGAGCGCTACGCCGCAGAACTTCGCATGGAACGCGTTGCGTTCAACCCGTATGCGTTGAGCCTGCAGATCGATGGCCTGTCGATGCAGGGTCCGGATGGCGCACCCTTCGTTGGCGCTGATCAGATTTACGTCAACCTGCAACTGAGCTCGTTGTTTCGGCTGGCTGCTACGTTCGCCGAGATTCGCCTGGATGCGCCGGAGATCCACCTGTCCCGAAGCAGTGGCGGTGTGTTCAATGCCGGGTTCCTCGCAAACACTGGCGACACAGAACCTCCAGAGGAACCTGAAGAGACAGGAATGCTGCGTCTGATCGTGCAGCAGCTAACGATTAACGAGGCCGCTTTCAACTGGAACGACGCGGTTCCGCTGCAGCCAGTCGTGACCCGGTTGGGGCCCGTGAACGTCTCTGTCCAGAACCTCAACACTCTGCCGCAGCGCGAAGGCCAGCAGGACGTGGTGATTACGACCGAGACGGCCGGAACACTGAGCTGGAGCGGCAGCTTGCAGCTCAACCCGCTGAAGTCGCTTGGGTCTGCGTCCGTAAAAGGGTCGCACATGTCGCTAATCTCGGCCTACATCCGTGACCAACTCGGTTTCGAGATCGTGCGTGGCGAGGCGGACGTCGGATTCGACTACCAGTTCAGCGCCGAATCGGACGATGGGATCGAGGCCAGCATCGACAACTTCAGTTTTGCGCTCAGTGACATTCTCGTCCGCACATTTGGTGCGGCAACTTCGGCAGGCGACCCGAATGATCGCGACGTGCTCGCCGTTGCCGACCTGGGTGTCCGCGGCGGAACGCTGCGCTGGCCCGAGCGATCCATGTCCTTTGACGAGGTCGTGATCGCCGATACGACGCTTTCCATACACCGGGACTCTGCCGGCAAACTGGATGTCGTGTCGCAGCGCGACGCCGAGGCGGTCCCGGAAGAAGAAGCCGATGCACAAGGCGGCGAGGAGAGCGCACCGTGGTCGATTGACCTTGGTCGACTCGCCGTTGATGCGATGGCGATCGGTTTGATCGACGACAGCGTGCAACCGCAGGCGGATATGGGTATCGATGAACTGTCGGTGGTCATCACGGGCATCAGCAGCGAGCCCGGGCGGATGTTCCCGACCGAGGTTAACGTTCTGACCCGATCGGGCGGTACGGTGGGTATTAGCGGCGAGATCGGGCTGCTTCCCGAGCCGGTCACCAACCTGGCGATCCGGGCCGAGCGACTGGCGCTCGCGGAATCGCACCCGTACCTGACAACGCTTGCCGATGTGAACCTTGATTCCGGGCTGCTTGCTTTCGACATGGTGGTTTCGACAGGGCCCGACGATACGCTGGCTGCGACCGGCGACGTCACGATCACCAACTTCCTCATTACGGAAACCGACGAAGGTTCTCGCCTTGGCAGCTGGGAGACGCTGCTGTTCGACCAGGTCGAACTGAGCCTCGGCAAGCAAAGCCTGGAAGTATCCGAAGTTCGTTTCGAGAAGCCGTACGCGGATGTCGTTATTGCAGAGGATGGCAGCGCCAATATCGGCCGCATCAAGCTTGGTGAGCAGCGTCCGTCGGCCGAAGGCGAAGAGGAAGTGGCCGAGAGTGAACAGGCCAGCGAGGCAGCTAAGGACGAGGGCGACGACGAAGCGGCATTCGACGTAACGATCGGGCGTGTCACGATCGCCGATGCGGCAGCCGACTTCGCCGATTTTTCATTGCCTTTGCCATTCGCGGCGGGGATCTCCGAGCTCAACGGTGAGCTCACGACGATTGCGACCAAGAGTGTCGAACCGTCCGAAGTCACAATGGAAGGCAAGGTCGACGAGTTCGGCCTGCTCAGGATATCCGGTTCGCTTACCCCGCTTGCGCTGGAGCAGAACACCAATATCAGCCTGCGTTTCGAGAATGTCGAGATTCCCAAGTTCTCGGCATACACGATTGCGTTCGCGGGCCGGGAAATCGCCAGCGGCAGGCTCGACCTGGATCTCGGCTACGTCGTCACCAACGGCGAACTGGCTGGCGAGAACCGCATCGTGATGCGCGACCTCGAGCTCGGAGATAAAGTCGAACACCCTGATGCGATGAGCTTGCCACTTGGCCTGGCGATCGGTTTGCTAAAGGGGCCCGATGGCACGATCGACATCGACCTGCCCGTGAGTGGCAACGTCGACGACCCGCAGTTTTCGTATGGCGCCATTGTTGGCAAAGCGCTCGTCAACCTGATCGTCAAAGTTGTTGCATCGCCGTTCGCCTTGCTGGGCAAACTCGTCGGCGTTGAGGCCGGCGAACTCGACCACATCAGCTTTATCGCCGGCCGCCATGACCTGACGCCGCCTGAGCAGGAGCGGATCGCAAAACTGGCCGAGGCGCTGACGCTGCGTCCGGAACTGGTGCTGGAAATCATTGGTGTCGTTGACCGGGAGGCAGACAGATTGGCGCTGCGCACCGAGAAGTTTGACGCGCTCGTCGAATCGCGAATCGAGGTATCTGACCGGTCTGATTCGGCGGACGTCATGTATGCCGAACAGCGAGCCGACGTAGTTGAAGACCTGTATGGGGAAGCAGGTCCGGCGGAGGGCGCCACGTCCGACGAGTTGCGCGCCCGGTTTACCGCCGCAACGACGGATCCGGAGAGTGGGCGCACAACATCAGGCTTCGACTCGCTGGCCTACACAGCTGAGTTGCGCCGCCTGCTCATTGACCGGCAGGCCGTGACCGAAGACGAACTTGTGGCGCTCGCCAGGGCTCGATCCGACAACGTCGGTGCCGCGGTCGTAGCGGTCGACGAGGAGCTGGCCGCACGTATTCGGCCAGGCTCATTGGAAGAGGTCGAAGCGACAGAGGACGGCGACATTCGAATGGATGTGAAGCTGACAACCGGAGATTAATGATGAGCATGCGACGGCAATTCACGCTGGTGTTCGCAACGACTGTTTGCCTGGCAGGTTGCGCAGTGTCTGCCAGCGATATTGAACTGGCACCTCCCGCGCTCGATGAAGTGCGAAGCGCGACGATCATCGGCCTGTTCGATGAGCCGGTGACTCTCGCGGACGGTCGCTGGGAAGGTGAGCCATACGTTGCCGACGGCGCATCCCGGCCGACAGCGGGCGTGGCCGGAGATTTGCTGCTAACCGGTGACCTGACGGGTGACGGTACCGACGAATCCGTGGCGTTTTTCTGGAGCTCGACGGGCGGCAGTGGAACGCGAAATTTCTTCGCCGTGTTCGGGCGCGAGTCAGGGGCGGTCCGGAACATCGCGACAACTCTCATCGGCGATCGCGTGCAACTGAGGTCCGGCCGACTTATTGATGGGCGTATCGAGCTCAACGTGATTCAGCATGGCCCGGACGACCCGGCATGTTGCCCGGGGACGAACGCGACACGGTCCTGGTCGTTTGAATCGGGCGAACTGCGCGAGGCGCCCGTGCAGTTGGGCGGCAGGTTCGCTGTCGCGGATCTTGATGGCCACGAGTGGCAACTGGTCGGTATCGATCGTCGTAGTGCTGCGGAGGTTGCTGGCAACGTGACGCTACACGTCAAAGGCGACCAGGTTGTGGGCGGTGCCCCGTGCAACCGTTACTTTGCATCTATTCGGGACGGTAACGCAGCGGGTGAGATCGAGATCGGCCAGGCCGGAAGCACCCGGATGGCATGCGCGGATGACCAGGCTATGCGGGACGAGCAGGAATTCCTGTCCCTGCTATCGGCAGCCCATCGATTC
>Ga0316187_10002891_pt1 | contig 14990 bp, 18 predicted proteins | sample CroRivburrow1_MG_FD_204927 | JGI IMG/M metagenome (GOLD analysis project Ga0316187, IMG submission 204927) | Coastal sediment microbial communities from Maine, United States - Cross River worm burrow 1 | ecosystem: Environmental > Aquatic > Marine > Coastal > Sediment | place: USA: Maine... | reverse complement strand
CTTGGCGGGCCGGGAGCCGTGGCTCACATGTTTGACCATCAGGCTGTGTTTGTATTCAAGGGTGATGACGAAGATTCGGTGCTGGAGATGCTGATGGAGGCTGACACTGACGTTACCGACATCGAAAGTGAGGATGGCATGATCACCGTGCTTGCCCCCAATACCGAGTATTTCAAAATCAAGACTGCACTGACCGAAGCGATGCCTGAGATCGAGTTTGAAGTGGATGATATCTCTTATGAGCCGCAAACCCTGACGGCAGTCAGTGGCGAAGATGCGGAAACATTTGAGAAGTTTATTGATGCCCTGAACGACTGCGATGACGTGCAGAAAGTCTACCATAATGCGGATCTTAGCTGATCGGATTTCAGGCTCCAGTTGACGGGAAATTCGATTGACTTTTCCGCATTTTTCTGGTAGAAAACATCTGTAAGCGAGTTGTACTGACGTTGTGGCTTACCAGCTTGAGCCGATACGTTCTGAACGGGAGCTTACCTACCCTGGCTGTGTGAAGCCCGCCTGTCGGGTTACCTGATGTCAGGGTGCTGCGCCCACCTTCACGTGAAGGGTTCAGTAGAGTAGGTCACAGCGTCAGTACAATTGGAAATATTCTCTGGGCCCGTTGTGGATTTAATCCGGCGGGCCTTCTCTTTTTTAAGTCACAGCCCTTTCCACTGGTGATCCGGCGCTACTTTTCAACGATCAGTCATCAACTATGCTTTAATAACTGTATGAGATGGTTGAACAGTTCTATTGAGCACAAAATTATTGTAGCGGTCACGCTGGCTTTTGTTCTGCTGGGCACTGTTTCGGCGCTCTTCCTGATAAGGTTTGAGCAGCTCCATGTTGAAGAGATGCTGCTCAATGAGTCGCGTATCATTTTTCAACAGCTGGAACTGACCCGCAGCTGGAACGCCAGACATGGTGGTGTTTATACGTTTATGAAGCCGGCTGACAGGAGCAACCCATACCTGTACGAGGTGGGGCCGGGAGATGGAAAATCTGCCGACATTGAGCCGGAAATCAGGGCCGATGACGGACGCAGGTTGATGATGAAGAATCCAGCCATGATGACACGCGAAACATCCGATCTGGCAGAGGGAGAACCCTATGCCCGCTTTCACCTGACCAGTCTGAAGCTGCTCAATCCGGCCAATGCACCCGATCAGTTCGAGAAGGCCTCCCTGGAGGGGTTCAGCCAGAAGGGTGATGAGAGTTACCGCTATGAAAAGATCGATGGAAAGATGCGATTCCGCTATATGGCTCCTCTGATGGTTAAGGCGTCATGCCTTAATTGCCATGGCGTTATGGGCTACAAAGTGGGTGAACTTCGTGGTGGCATCAGTGTATCAATTCCCGTCGAGGCACCGTTGCTGGCAGAACACAAGCAGACCATGGCTATTATGATGTCACTCATGGTGATCTATGTGGCAGTTATCCTGCTGCTGATCTGGGGTCTCAGGCAGTTTGTTACCGGGCCTGTAAGAAGGCTGGTGCTCTTTTCTCAGAATCTCGGCGATCATAAGCTGGATCACCCAACCCTGACGAAGAACCCTGATGAGGTTGGGCAGCTGGCAAAAACGATGATCAATGCAAATCAGAGGATTGTTGAGCAGCAGGGTCAGCTGATGCATCTGAACAGAAAACTTGAAGAGCAGACCCGGCGTGATCCGTTGACCTCTCTGCACAATCGTCGTCACCTGATGCTTGAATCGGGGCAGTGGTTTGCCCGGGCAAAACGGGCCAGATCTCCCATCTCGACACTGATGATCGATATCGACCATTTTAAGGATGTTAATGACCAGCACGGGCACAAGGTGGGTGACCAGATGCTGCAACATGTCTCTGATATTCTGAAGTCTGTGGTTCGGGAGTATGATATGTTAATCAGGTTTGGTGGCGAAGAGTTTCTCATCCTGCTTCCCGATACAGGCAACCGTGAAGCACTTGTTCTGGCCGAACGAATCCGAAAAGCGTTTGAGGTCAATCCTTTCCACAGCCGGAAGATGAATTTCAGCATGACAGTGAGTATCGGTGTCTACACCGATGGCCACTACAACCTCGAGACTTCGATCGCCGAATCGGACAAGGCGCTCTACCGCGCCAAGAAGGAGGGACGGAACCGGGTGGTTTCCCAGAACTAAACGGCTCTATTCTGTCTGTTAACCTGCTTGAAACTCTCTGAGCGAGTAACGATCCCTGGCGGTGATATCGTTGTAGCTGAAGAGGCCCTCTTTGCCGCTGTAGACGCTCTCCACAAGCCAGTTCTGCTCAGCTTCAATCTCTTCTTCACCAACAGCCATGCTCCAGACGCCTTTTTTCAACTTTCCATAACGATCACTGTAGCTGTAGTCGGGTTTCCAGCGATAACCGCGAGCCCTGAGCTCATCCTTCTTTTCAAATGGCGCATGCAGTGCAAAAAAGCGTCTGCTCTTTTCTCTTGCTCTGTGCAGCAGTTCACTCATCGCCAATTTTCCGGATTCGGGAAGTGTTTTTGTCAGGATTTCAAGGGTTGCCTGGGCATCATTGACGGCGCGATGACCATCGAAAAAGAAGCCAACTGAGTAGGCGATATAGTCCAGTTTTCGGGCCAGGATGTTTTCATCCTGCCAATGAATATCGTTCAATGTACAAGCCCAGTTGGATTCGGTTATATCCGGTAGCCGCCTCTCGATCATCTGACGATCAAATGCGGCATTGTGGGCAATAACGAGACTGGCCTTTTTGAACCACGCGACAATCTCATCGTCATCAAGCTTTTCCCCTTTAAGCATCTCATCGCTGATGCCGGTGATCTGCTTAACGATATCGTCCAGTGGTTTGCCGGGATCTTCAAAGCCATCATAGGTGTGCAGAACCCGATAGATGGCTCCGCTGGAGGCATCATACTCAAAGGCGACAAAACCAAGCTCGATGATCGTGTCGGTTGTGGTATCGAGTCCGGTGGTCTCAGTATCAATTACCAGACCGATACGCGGTGTCGCAGGCTCTCCATCGCTGTACCGTTCAGGAGACAGGAGTCGCTTGATGACCCGGAAGTTCCCGGTCTGCTCCAGATGTTGAATAGCTTCGTTGTCGTTCATGAAATACCCCTGTTTTTTGCCTCAATCCATCGCGACATAAATTCCGTACTGCGATGATGGTGGTGGCGTAGCATGGCTCCGGTAAAGTTGTCGGTTCTGGACGCTTCAACTGTTGCTAGGCAGCTCTTAATCCGGTTGATAAGTGCAGCACCATTTTCACTGCTGTTGAAAAGAGTTCGAACAATGGCAAAGCCGTTCTGTTGGGCTTGATGCCACGCTTCTCTCTTCCTGTAGAGGTCGACGGCGGCATCTGCAATAGCTTCAGGATCATCGGCTACGACACCACCCCAATCCAGTTCACCGTGCATGGACTCTGCACCCACCGATGTGGTGACGCTGGGTGTGCCGGCAAGCATGGCATCGGCAAGTTTACCTTTTATGCCGGCTCCGAATCGTAGTGGTGCCAGTGATACCCGGGCCTGTTTTATGACATCCAGTGCGTTTGGAGCCCACCCTTTGATGTGGAACCCGAGCTCAGGCCTGTGCAGTACCGTTGCCTTTTTGGGTGGGTAAGCGCCGTAGATGTGAAGTTCGGTATCCGGCAACTGCTTTCGAATCATCGGCCAGATCGTCTCACTAAGCCAGCGTGCCGAGTCCCAGTTTGGGGCGTGACGGAAGTTTCCGATACTGATGAAGTGGCTGCGATCATCAAACTCCGGTGATGAAGCCACAATATGGCTCTCATCAAACATGAAAGGGGTCAGGTGCAGAAGATTTTCGGGAAACGAAAACTGTTCTTTAAGCAGTCTCATCTCATAGGCCGAGATCACCAGTGTCAGGTCAGAACGGTAGAACGAGGCGATCTCACGTTTGGCTATTTCGCTGTAGAGATGGCTTCTCTCAATATCTTTTGCAACCCGGCCGCTCTCTTTTGCCGCTCTGTGGCGGGCATCACGCAGAAGATGGAGATCAATAGACTCGATCATACGCAGTGCATTCGGACAGACCTTCTCAACCCGCCAGCCGAACTGCTCCTCCATCATAAAGCGGTCAAACAGAACGATGTCCGGCTTCAGAGAGCTGACAAATCTGTCGAAGCTCTCCTCATTGACTGCAATGCTCTTTATGGCAACGCCGAGGGAGTCAAGATCGGCCATGTGCTCACTGATGGCGGCAGGGGATGCATAGGTGATCTGCCACGCCTGCCCCAGGAAAAGCCTGATCAGCTCCATCATACGCACACCAGCACCTGATGAGTTGGGCTCCGGCCATACATAACCGATAATAAGAAGTTTCAGCATTTCTGGGTTGTGCACGGGAGTGTCATGGGAGGTGACTCTAATGAACAGGGAGTTATTTTCTATCGGCTGTTGGAATTGCAGCTTGGTATTGTCTTCACAATGGTTAGTTTTCGATCCGCCTGTTTGAAGAGGGGGAGTGCCCGCCATGCCGGAACTGTTGTTTAAGCTTCGTAACGTACCTGATGATGAGGCTGAAGAGGTTCGCCAGCTTCTCAGTGATCATGGTATCGATTTTTATGAGACCCATGCCGGCGGCTGGGGCATATCAATGCCCGGTGTCTGGTTGCCCGATGATCAACGACTAAAAGAGGCAAAATCACTTCTTGATGATTACCAGCGTGAACGGACAGAACGGATGCGTTTACGTTATGAAGAGCTAAAACGAGAGGGGAGACACCAGACGGCAATTGAGAGGATTATTGAGAACCCAATCCGCTTTATTCTGCTTGCCATTGCACTTCTGATTATTCTCTACATCTCACTTAGTCCATTTCTGGAATTCGGGAAATAAGTCAACACTGATAACAAAAGCTGCCATCAACCTTGGCAGGCGGGCTAACAGTGACGGTTTTAAAAGCTGAATCAGGGCAGGTCGTTGAGTGGAAGTTGTGGCACAGCAATGGATGTACTGCTTCCGGTCAGGCTTGTTAAAAAATCGAGTAGCTCCTGCTCTTCCTGTTCAGTCAGATTAAGAGCATTCAAGCCGTTTTCGGCACTGTGTCGATCACCACCATGGCTATAGAACTCTATGACACTCATCAAGCTGTTTTTTGAACCGTTATGCATGTAGGGAGGTGTGCGGGAGACCTGACGAAGCGAAGCTGTGCGAAAACGGTTCCGGTCTTTCGGATTGCCACTAACATCGAAGTGTCCGGGATCAAGTGAGTTGATGCCGGTGTTGTGAAATTTCGAGTCACTGAAATTGGGCGCGGTGTGGCACTGGGCACACTTGGCTTTGCCAGTGAAGAGCAGAAAACCTTTTTTGGCGGATTGGGAGATGGCTGATCTGTCTCCGGCAATCCACTGGTCAAACGGAGAGTCGTTGACAACAATAGTGCGCAGGAAGTTGGCAATGGCTTTGGCAATGTTGTCGGAGGTGACCGAAGAGGAGCCAAAAGCCTGTTGGAATTTCTGTTGATAAGCAGATGGTAGTGCCGGGATATCCGCCATCTTCACTGACAGCTCTTTCAGGTGTGTTTCGATGGCATTTTCCAGAGTAGTGCCGCGTCCGTCCCAGAAAAAACGCTGCTGGTATGCCATGTTGATCAATGCAGGCGTATGTCGCTCCATTGCGCGAGTCTCACTGTGCCGGTTCGAAAGAGGGTCGCTCCACCCGGTTCCGGGATAGTGGCAGGCCGCACATGAGAGGGTGCGATCGCCGATCAGGCGCGGATCAAAAAAGAGCTGCTTGCCAAGATTCTCAACCGTTTTTTGATAGGGGTTGCTCTCAGGGTAGGATATCTCCGGCAGCTGCCATGACCTGAGTGTTTTGCTCGAAACTTTAAGAGGTGCTTCAGTCGCAGATGGAACTGAAGCAAATGGTAACAAAATGACCGGCAGGGCAAGCCAAACAGACATACGGTTCACAGATTTCTCCATTCAGAACGCTTCCACCTGTTTGTTTCCCCTAGTAAAGAGAATATTTTATCACCCGTTCTGCACATAGCAACAGTGAAACATCTGCAGGAGTTACTCCGAATAAAAGAGAGGGTCGGATTTGGAGAGTTGGGCAAACCCCTCTCTGCGGAACAGGCAGGAGTCACAGTGACCACAGGGCAGGCCATTGGGCAGTGGGTCATAGCAGGAGCGGGTGAGGCTGTAATCCAGTCCCAGTTTTAAACCAAGCTCAATAATCTCCGATTTATTCAATTTCAGCAGTGGAGCAACAATTTCTACAGCGGAGCCTTCGGAACCCATTTTGGTGCCGAGGGTTGCTGTTGCAGCAAAAGAGTCGAGAAATTCCGGACGACAGTCCGGGTAGCCTGAGTAATCAACGATGTTGGCGCCAATGACTATTTTTGAGGCACCAACGGTCTCTGCCATGGCCACCGCCAGAGAGAGAAAGATCATATTTCGCGCCGGGACATAAGTAATAGGGATGGAATCTCCCTGATGCTGGTCTTTTGGGACATCAATATCTTCGGTGAGCGCGGACCCTCCAATGGCAGCCAGATCAACCTTAATAATGCGGTGATCATCAATGCCCAGCGATGCCGCAACATTTCTGGATGCCTCTATCTCAACGTGATGCCTCTGACCATAATCAAAAGCAACACTGTGGCACTCCCAGCCCATCTCACGGCTGGCCCAGGCCAACGCAGTGCTGGAATCAAGCCCGCCTGAAAGAAGAACAACAGCTTTTCTTCTGCTGCTCATACGCCGGTCACCTGATCGCCCCAGACATACTTATGTTGCTGAATCTGCAGACGTACCGGAAGATGGTCTTCAAGTATCCATCTCACAACTGTTGCCGGAGGCAGCATCTTCCATGCTGGTGACAGTAGAAGGGGGATGTCCAGCTCTTCCAGGGATCTCTTCCGGATCATTTTTTTGACCCACTCATAATCATCACGGTTATTGACCACAAATTTGATTTCGTCACCCGCTTTGAGATGGGTAATGTTCTCCCAGCGGTTTCTGGCCTCTTCACCACTGCCTGGTGTTTTGATGTCCATGATGATTGAGACCCCATCAGGGACTCTGGCAATATCGTGGGCACCCGCGGTCTCCAGCTGAAGGGCAACTGGCTCATCTAGCAGGGCCTTGAGCAGTTCAACCACATTTCGTTGGGCCAGCGGCTCTCCTCCGGTTACAAGAACCAGTGGATGGCCGAAGGCCCTAACCCTGCTCACGATTTCAAGAATTGTCAGGTTGCTTCCCGAATCTGTTGGGATTGCCTGTGGCGTATCGCAGTAGTTGCAGTTTAGCGGACAGCCAGCCAGTCGAATGAACGTGCAGGGAGTTCCGGCAAGTGTGCTTTCACCCTGTACGCTCTGATAAATTTCATGAATCCGAAGCGATTTGGAAAGGGGTTCTATTGTCAGTGCTCCGTATTGAGGGCTTTTAGCCTGGCACGGGCCTGCTCGGCGGCATTGGATTCCGGATGCTGGTTGATAAGCCGCTGCAAAACAGCCTTGGCATCACCCTTGCGGTTGGACTCCCTATAGGCAGTAGCAAGTTTCAGCAGTGCTGCAGGATGCTTGGCACTATTGGGGTAGTTGTTGGCCACATTTTTGAAAGCAGCGATTGCCTTCTTCATTTTCTGTTGGGCAAAATAGCTCTCACCCAACCAGTAGTTGGCCTGATCGGCATACTCACCCTGAGGATGTTTCAGTAGCAGGTCATTAAAAGCGAGAGAAGCTTCATCATAGCGGCCACTTTTCAGAGCCAGATAGGCAGAGGTGTAGGCGTTTTTTTCACTCTCGGGGTTGGTTGCCATGGCGGAAGGCGAAACCTTTTTGGCAGCAGAGCGGATATTTGAACCAATCCTCTCCAGCTTTGCAGCCAGCTTTTTCTGGTTAGTGCTGGCAACTCTTGATCTTATATTTCCGCTTGAGGCACGGCCACCAGGCATGGCATCAAGCCTGGCAGAGAGTTCGATATTCTCTTTCTGCTGCTCTTCGAGGCTCAGTTCCAGCTCGGCAATACGGGTTTCCATCTGGCTGATGGTTGTTCTCATTGCAGCCTGTGCGGACTCCGCTTTCTGCAGAGAGTCCATAATCTCTGCTCTCTCCTTCTTCCATGAAGCGCCGCCTGTTGCGGCACAGCCGGACAAAACGAGCAGCACGAAAAGAGCGGCCACCGGAAAAACCGATGGCCGCTTCACTTCAATCAGAGAAATCGGATTAACGAGGGAGAATTTCCGCACGGCGGTTCTGAGCCCAGCAAGCTTCGCCACTGCCGGTGCATTCAGGCTTCTCTTCACCGAAAGAGACGGTATCAATGCGGCTTGCACTTACACCCTGAGCTATCAGGTAATCCTTCACACTGTCGGCACGACGTTGACCCAGAGCCAGGTTGTATTCACGGCTTCCACGCTCATCGCAGTTGCCTTCAATGGTAGTTTTTACACTGTTGCTGTTCAGCCAGGCAGCGTATGCATCCAATAGAGTCCTGCTGGATGAATCGATCTCAGAGCTGTCAAAGGCAAAATAGACAGAGTTTGCTGACGGTTTTTCAGCCTGGTGTTTAACTGCATGAGTAGAAGCTGAAGAGCTTGAGACAACCTCTTTCTTCTGCTGGCAGCCAGCAGTCAATAGAAGGCCTGCTGCTGCAAGCCCGATTAGGGCAACTTTAGAAACGTGTTTTAGGTCCATCGGATTCCTCCCGGTAAATATTCAATAACTTCCTGAATTGAACACCAAAGTTTCAACGGTGTCTAGGGCGGATGTTTTATATAGCCTTAACGGGACCACGCGGGGTCGGATGCATCAATATTGGCAGGCGTAATAGGCTCAGCCTTTCCACCCCATGCGGGGATTCTATAAGTGCGACGAAGGCCTCTGTTTCCGGCCGAATAGAGCAGCATCTGGCCGTTTGGTGACCAGCTTGGGGATTCAATGCGCTTACCGGTAGCAAGGTAGCGAAGACCGGTTCCATCAATATGGACGGTGGCAAGCGCATACTCCCAGTTCTTCAACGTAATGAATGCAATGCGATCACCGTGTGGCGCCCAGACCGGCGAGGTGTTGTAGCTGGCCTCGAGGCTGATGCGTTCAGCTTTGCCTCCGGAGAGTCTTTTTCTGTAGATCTGAGGGCTTCCGTTACGATTACTGGTAAAGGCAATCCATTCTCCATCCGGTGACCATGTGGGCGTGGTATCGATACCCGGATGCCTTGTGAACTGACGCCATGTGCCTTTTTTTACATCATAGATGTGAATTTCGGTGTTGCCTGTGTAGGAGAGAGCCGCAGCTATGTATCGACCGTCCGGAGAGTACTCAGGTGTGCTGTTCAGCCCCTTGAAGCTGCCGAAGGCACTGCGTTTTCCTGTAGTCATGTCAAACGTCTCAAGTCTGGGGCGGTTACCCACATAGGTGTTTAGTGCCACAAAACGGCCATTGGGATCCCAGTCAGGAGAGAGCAGCAGGGTAAAGTTTTTACCGACTGTCTGACGGTTGGCACCATCCTGATCCATATAGATCAGGTCAGATTTATCACCGTGTTTTTTGACAAAGAGGATATGGGAGTTGAAGTGGCCGTGAACACCGATCACGGTCTTGTAGATGAAGTTGGAAACCTGATGTGAGAGCACCCGGAATTTGTTGGCATCGCGGATAAATGTCTTGGAGGCGAGTTGTTTACTGCGAAAGGGGTCGTACACCATCACCTCTGCCTGCCACTTCTGATCGACTTCGGTCAGCTGACATGTGGTAACGAGATCGGCACCGATAATACGCCAGTCTGCATAATCGATCTGCTTCAGGGTTGATTCGGTATCGGCAATAAAGCTTAGCGGATCAAGGGTCTTGAACGATTGACTGGAGAGCAGGTCATTTTTTACTACGCTGTAAAGCTGCTGTTTTTTGCTCTGCTGTTCATCACTGCTCTTTACCACCAGAGCGATGTTGAGTGGACGATACCCGGACTGGTAAACATCAAACTCCACGGCAAAAAGTGTCGTTGGTGAAGTTATAAGAAGGAGCAGGAGCAGTAAACGCATATGAGATATTTATCCTCTGTTATTAATGTCATTCTGATCTATTTAAGTGGTCTGAAGCGTATCTGATTGACACGAAAGGCTTCAAACTGTTGTTGTGGCAGCTTGAATGGCGCTGCTGCATGAATGGCTTTGATCAGCGTTCGGTCCAGTGCACTGTTACCCGATGACTCTACGATGGTTGCGCTGAAAACTGAGCCGTTGCGTCTGAGCACCATCTCCACCAGCGGATCCGGTATAGAGCTGTCCACACCGGCAGGAACCTTCCATTTGAGCTGGACAGCCTGTTGCATCATGGCGATATAGCGATCCAACTCCTTTTCGGAGAGCTGCTTGCCCATAATGTCCGCCATATCGTTCCGGGATGCCTGCTTCGGTGTGGTGATGTCGCTTTGCGACTCCATCGGGGCGAAGGGGTCAAAATTATCTTCAACCTCTTTCACCTGCGTTTTTTTAGCGGGCGTAGGGTCAAATTTCACGACCGGTTTGGCTTTGGTCTTTTTCGGTTTCAGAGATGTCTGGTTCTGAAGTTTGGCCAGTTCCGCCCCGGATATCATGGTTACTTCAATCCGGTTCAGTGGTTCAGGTTTTGATATCGACTGCCACCATGTAAGGATTACAATCGTTGCGATAACAACAATGTGCACCACGACTGCAAAGATAAAATCCGCAGACTGAAGCGAGTGCTGGTTGGCAGGATTAACGGCGAGGTTCAGTGACAAGCCCGACCTTCTTAATTCCTGCCTTTTCCAAGAGACTCATGGTGCGGGCAATATGCTCGTAAGGTGTTTTGGCATCGCCGCGAATAAAGACCGGCAGGTTGGGTTTAACTTTGCGCATGGCGCTGATTCGTGGCGCCAGTTTTTTCAGTGCGATTTTATGTTTCTGGAGATAGATCGTGCCATTTTTACGGATAGTGACCACCAGGGGCTCAACGTTTTGCTGCATGGCTGGAGAGTCAGCATCGGGCAGGTCGACATTGATGCCCTGAGTCAGCAGTGGGGCGGTGACCATGAAGATGATCAGTAGCACCAGCATCACATCAACCAGTGGCGTGACGTTAATCTCGCCCATCGGTTCTGTCTCTTTATCCCACCTGCTTTGACCGGCCCACATTCTGTTAGCTCCGCATGTGGCGTGACATGATATTCAGGAACTCGGAAGAGAACTGCTCCATGCCGGCTGCCATGCGCTTTAGATCGGCAGTAAATTTGTTGTATGCAACCACTGCCGGGATGGCTGCGACAAGGCCAAATGCAGTAGCAACCAGGGCTTCAGCAATGCCCGGGGCTACAGCTGCAAGTGAAGTGTTCTGACTCATGGCGATGCTCTGGAAGGCATTCATAATGCCCCACACCGTGCCAAACAGGCCGATAAAGGGGGAGGTCGATCCTACCGTAGCCAGAAAGGCAAGATGTCTGGAGAGCCCCTCCAGTTCACGCGACAGAGCAGCATCAAGGGCTCTTCGGATACCCTCCAGGCCGCCGCCGGCAACAATTTTATCACCCTTCTCCTGGCTGGAATCACGACGGCTGCGCATATATTCACGATAGCCTGATTGAAAAATGTTGGGTAGCGCGCTGTTTTTATACTGCTGTGGAATACCCGCGAGCAGGGTGTCCATGTCAGAGCCTCCCCAGAATGAGGTCGAAAAGGTTTCAGCATCACGTTTGGTTTTTCTGTAGACGCGCCATTTATTGAAGATAATGCCCCACGATATAATGGAGAGCAGAATCAGCAGCAACAGCACTGCTTTAACAACAATACCAGCCCCTAAAATCAGGCTCCAGACGGTTAATTGCTCAGCCATAAATACTCCTTAATCAGGATGAACTGCTTTGATGGATTTTCAGCGCGGGAAGCAGCATGGAGGGGATTCTTTTTGGCACGCCCTCTTTGTCAATGCAGGCAAGCTTGATCTCTGCCTCTGCCAGCAGCGTGTCACGACGCTCATTGCCCCGGTGCATGCGCCACACCTGTTGTTTGAACGCCAGCCTGGCACCTTGTGCATGTGTCAGAACGCTGTCTACCTCAACCAGATCATTAAAACGACCGGATGATTGGTAACGCACATTTGCTTCTGTAACAGCGAACATGACACCGGACTGGGCTGCCACTTCATCCAGCTCAATACCGGCTGCACGCAGATATTCCGTGCGACCTCGCTCCATAAATTTCAGATAGTTGGCATAGTAGACAACACCACCATGATCCGTGTCCTCATAGTAGATTCGAAACTGGTGTCGGTGGCTTATACCGGTCATAGCAGGGTGCCTTGTGTTATCGCTTCAGGGAGTTCCCGATCCAGGTGGGTGTAGGCCATGGGTGTCGCAACACGTCCGCGAGGCGTTCGTGCAATCAGACCCTCCTGCATCAGGTAGGGTTCAAGCACATCTTCAATGGTGTCACGCTCTTCAGAAATGGCTGCTGCCAAGGTATCCAGACCTGTCGGGCCACCACTGAATTTATCAATCAGGCAAGTGAGAAACTTGCGATCCTGCCGGTCCAGTCCAAGGTGATCCACTTCAAGCCTGTTTAGCGCGTGGTTACCTGTTTCACTGTTGATGGTTCCATCATGGTCTATCTCTGCAAAGTCACGAACACGACGAAGCAGTCGGTTGGCGATGCGCGGCGTGCCACGGGATCGTTTGGCTATTTCCACTGAGCCATCTTCGGTGCACTCAATCTTAAGAAGAGAGGCTGATCTGTGAATGATTGTGGCAAGCTCTTTGGCGCTATAAAACTCAAGCCGTTCAATCACACCAAAGCGATCTCTAAGCGGGTTGGTCAAAAGACCTGCGCGTGTGGTAGCGCCGATTAGTGTGAAGTGAGGAAGATCCATCTTGATGGAGCGGGCAGCAGGACCCTGACCGATGACAATATCGAGCTGAAAGTCCTCCATGGCAGGGTAGAGGATCTCCTCAACCTGAGGACTTAGCCGGTGAATCTCATCAATGAATAGAACATCACCCTCCTCAAGGTTGGTCAGCATGGCTGCAAGGTCGCCTGGGCGCTCGATGACAGGTCCGGAGGTTGCCCGGATGGTGGCTCCAAGTTCGTTGGCGACGATATTGGCCAGGGTGGTTTTACCCAGGCCCGGAGGGCCAAAGAGGAGTACATGATCCAGGGGCTCAGAGCGGCGCTTGGCTGCTTCGATATAGACTGAGATGTTATCTTTGATCTTTTCCTGACCAATGTATTCGGAGAGCAGTTTGGGGCGCAGGGCTCTATCCCAATCCTCAATGCGCTCGTCGGCAGAGATGATGCGCTCTTCACTCATCTCACTTTCACTCATGATATGGCCTTAATGGATGATCTAAAATCTTTTTCAAAATCACCAGTTATATCAGTTTGTTTAAGTGCTTTGTCAATCTGTGCAGGTCTGTAGCCAAGGTTGCTCAGCGCTGAGCGGATGTCACCTGTTTTGTCCGGTTGAGCGTGTGGATCGATCTCATCAGTGGTGAGTTTACCTTTAAGTTCAAGGATCAGCCGTTGAGCCGTCTTTTTGCCGATGCCGGGTGTTTTGGCTATGGCAGTGTCATCCGCATTGTCGATGGCTTGAAGCAGTTCGAGTGTGGGCATGCCGGACATCAGACTCAGCGCCGTGCGTGCGCCGATACCGGAGACTCCATTGAGTTTTCTGAACAGTTCACGATCACTGCTGCTCTGGAAGCCGAAGAGACTCAGCTGATCCTCTCTTACATAGGTGTGAATATATAGAGAGACGGCCTCTCCCTGCTTCAGTGTGCAGAGCGTCTGCATGCCAATGGCTACGTCATAGCCGATACCATGGGTCTCCAGCAGGATAGAGCCAGCAGGGTCAAGTTCCCTGACAGTTCCGGATAGCCAGCCAATCATTTCGATTCCAGGATTTTATTGCGTGCGGTCATGGGCGCATGATGCGCGTGGCAGATACAGACGGCAAGCGCATCCGCCGCATCCTCAGGAAGTGGCATGGGTGGCTTCAGAAGTAGCTTGACCATGTGCTGAACCTGTAGTTTATCTGCTTTTCCGTGACCGGTAGCTGATAGCTTAACTTTGGTGGGAGAGTAAGGGGTAACTGAAAGTCCTGAATCACCGCAGGCGGCGATCAGAGCGCCTCTGGCCTGACCCAGTTTCAGTGCGGATGAGACGTTTTTTGAGACAAATACATCTTCCATGGCTGCACAGTCCGGCTGGTATTCGGCGATAACTGCTTTCAAGCCTGAAAAGAGAGTATGCAGGCGCTCGGTAAACTCTCCGGAACCACAGCGAATGACCGAGTGGTGCAGATGAATCAGGCGATTCCCCTGAGTCTCTATAATTGCCACACCGGTTTTTTGAGAGCCGGGATCAACGCCAAGAATACGCATCGTTTTGCTCAACCCTGGATTCGTGCCATCTCATTATCTGAAATGTTAAAATTGGCATAGACACTCTGGACATCATCAAGCTCTTCGAGACGTTCGATCAGCCCTAGAAGTTTCTCGGCACTATCGCCTTCAGCATCAATAGTGGTTTCGGGAATCCAGGTAATCTCTGCCAATTGAGCAGAGAGACCTGCCTTTTCAAAGGCGTCCTGAACGGTTGTAAAATCACCAGGCTCAGTGGTCACCTCAATGCAACCCTCATCAGGCCTGTCCTGAATATCCTCTGCACCCGCATCCATGGCAATCTCCATAATGCTCTCTTCATCTGAATCATCACGATCAAACAGAAACTGCCCCTTCTGGTGGAACATCCAGGATACACAGCCGGATTCACCCAGACTGCCGCCACCTTTATTGAAGGCGGAGCGCACATCAGAGACGGTACGATTACGGTTATCAGTCATGCAGTCGACCAGAATAGCTACACCAGCCTGCCCATAACCCTCATAACGAATCTCATCAATATTGGAGTCTTCTCCACCACCGGCACCACGTGCAATAGCACGGTCAATGTTATCTTTGGGCATGTTAACACCCTTGGCTGCAGTGATAGCTGATCTGAGTCGTGGATTGGCATCGGGATCATCACCACCAGCAC
>Ga0316187_10002890_pt1 | contig 14990 bp, 10 predicted proteins | sample CroRivburrow1_MG_FD_204927 | JGI IMG/M metagenome (GOLD analysis project Ga0316187, IMG submission 204927) | Coastal sediment microbial communities from Maine, United States - Cross River worm burrow 1 | ecosystem: Environmental > Aquatic > Marine > Coastal > Sediment | place: USA: Maine... | reverse complement strand
GCACTTGGACTTTCGTCGCGTCCTCCAAGTCGAAGCAGGCGTCGATCCGATAATCGACACCGAGTACGGACTCTCGCTCCGCTACCGGATACGAAGTCACCGACTCCAGCAGCCTCGGCGACCACAAATGATCGCTCATCAAGAGCAACGTCGGACCCCTGACGAAGTCGCGCGCCTTCAACACCGAGGTGCCGTTGGGCTTTTCGTACTCGTCGTTGAGGAAGAACGAAAGCTTCGCCCGGTGCTCGTAGCCCGAGAGGCCGCTCTTCAAGTCTTCACCGAGGTACCCGACCACAATGCCGATCTCACGGACTCCCCCTTTCTCGAGGGCCCTGATGATCCGAACGATGAGAGGCACGCCCGCGACCTCGCGCAGCGGCTTGGGCACGGGGCGACCATCGGCGAGACGGATGCCGAGCCCGGCGGCAAGGATGACCGCACGATCTCGTGCGGGTAGTGTAGTCATAAGTACGAATGGCCCATTAGGCGGTTAGACACGACTAGACAAGACGGTGTCAACCTTCACACTGTGAACCCCGTTCACGTTGGTGTTGCAAATTTGTCACGCAGTGAGGGGCTTCCCAGTGCCGCTCAACTTGAGCCCGCCCGACCCCTCGAGCTCTTCGATGGTTCTGCAGGTCGCATGGCGTTGCCAGATGATCGCGACCAAGAAGATACCGTTCATCAGGAAGACCCGGATGAAAAGGTAGACGTCCAGACGGTTGAGCATGGCGCATATCGCCATCAGGTAGGTGTGCGGGGCCAGTGACACAAGCGCCCAAAGCCGCATGGGCCAAACGTTGTTTTTCCTGTAGATTTCTGATGTTCGGTGGTCGCTCTGGAGCAACTGGCTCAGGCGCCAAGCGTCGGGATTGAGCCAACTGACGAAGGCCTTCTGCCGCATCAGGTGGGGCACGAGGATGTACTTCATCGCCATCTGAATGATGGGCCCCTGGCTGCGGGCTGCTTCGACGGTCTCGGCAATCTTATCGGCATCGCGGCCTTCGCCACCCTGGCCCGGCCGGGTCCCGCGCAGATACGACTCCTTGTAGAAATCATAGACGGCCAGGTGCACTACCGTGAGGCCCAAAGCGGGCACCATCAGGATGAGATGGTAAGGATTATGGTAGGTTACCCAGATGTGGTAGAAGGCTGGGAAGACGGTGAAGACCGCGACGAGGGTATCGGCCGACCCGTCCAGCGCGCGCCCGAACTCCGATTGTAGGTTCTTGGCGCGGGCCAGAATACCATCGGCGCCGTCCAAAATCGCAGCGGCCCACAGGCAAACGCCTCCGACGAACATGGCGGTGGGCGTACCCCAAATGAACGCGCAACCCGCGACAAAACCAACCACGACGGTCGAAAGCGTGATCATGTTCGGGGTGATGCGCGTCCTGAAGATCGACCGTACGAACAAATAAGCGAGGGTTCGGTGCACGTACCGGTTCACCGGATCCTCGACGTCGTTCGATTTCACGATGCTGCGAAGCGGCGGTAAAGGGGCCATCTGGGGGCGCATACGTGCGAGAGTTGCAATAATTACGCCATTTTCGCAAGATTGATCACAAACCGAGACAAGAGGAGCCCAGCGGCATACGCACGTGTCCTGCAAGAACTACACAGCTTTCGCAAATTTCTCCCTAATTTAGTATGAAAGGGTTAGCCGCTGGAGATCGGGAGGCTAATCGCGTCGGATGTACACACGCACGCCAGGGTAGTCGCGCCCGACCTCGTATTCTTTCCCGACGAGCTCCCGAAGATAGGGATAGCCAGCCAGGGCATATTTGCCCACACCCCGGCCGCTGAACTCGTCGACGATGACCTTCGGCCGGGCCCGTCCGAGCTCCTGCTCTAGCTGTTCCCAGGCTCCCGGGTGGATCCGCGGGGTAGGATCGAAGGTCAGGTCCTCGTTCAAGGGACTGCCGAAGGCGTAGCCAGTCAGGGGGAACGTCGATGAGTATCGCGAGGCGGTCCCACGGTGCGCATCTAGATAGAAGTCGGGGGATGGTCCCCAGACGAAGATATCCTCGTCCGGTTCCGTGACGCTTCGCACGTAGGCAGGGCCGTCGCCGCCGTCGAATCGAACTTGGAACGCGATCGCATGCGCGAGCGTGAAGCCGAAGAACAAGATACTCAGCGTCCACGTCAGGGCCCTCGGCCGGAGAAGCGGGAAGCGATATTTCAGACGGCCCTCCCCTATGGCCACGAGCACCGGTGCCCCAAGTAGGCAGAGCGCGGGAAGGAGCTGGGTAAAGTGATGAGGAGCGAAGCGACCACTGGCCGCTGTGCCGACCCAGGAGAATGCAAGCAGCAGAACGAGCGCCTGAAACTCAGCGGCATGCCCCTTCCACAGACTCGCCCGTGCTTGTGATCCCATCGAAGCTCCTGCGCAGGCCAACAGGGGTGCCATCGGAAGGACGAAGGAGACCGTGCAATAGAGCAACAGGTTTCGCCAGTAGAACAGGTCGGCGGGGCCGTGCACGAAGTCAGTTCGGGTGGTCCAAAACAAAGCATCGTCGAGAATCCCGATGGACGAGAGCCACCCCATGAAGAGCCCGAGCGTCGCTGCGAAGCCGACGGTGAGCAAGGCGCCGTGCAATAAAGAGTGGCCAACATCGAGGCCGCGCGCGGAGCGGTAGCTAGGTAGCAACAGATACAAGCCCATCGGGACGGCCGCGATGGCGGCGGGCTGTTTGTAGAGAAACGCCACTGCCAACAGAGCACCCGCTACCACGAGCTCCGGGCGGGCCTTTCGTTTACCTGGGCCGAACAGCACCGCCAACGCAATGATGATTGGAAGGTTCATCAGAACCTCGCCGTTCAAGGCTTGGCTGCGGTAGTCCCCGGCGGGCTGGAAGACACTGTAGAAGAACGCTGCGGCGATACCGACGCGCCAATCAAACAACCTACGGGCCACCACGTAGAGCCCCCCCATGGTCACGCAGACCCACAGCAGACAAATCACATGGAGGCCGATGAAATTGTACTTGCCGACGAGCCAGAAAAACGCCGCGTAACTATAGAACAGCAGCGGTGGTTTGCGGTCGACGGCCGAGACGTAGAGCTGACCGCCGTCGAGCATTTCGATGCCGATCGTCGAGTAGAAACTCTCATCGATGACTTGGCGATCATCGAGCACGTAGGGCAAGCGTATGATGATGGTGAGCAGAAGGAGAACGAGCCAGGCATTGCGGGGCCGCTCTGCCGTCCAGCGCCAAACGTTCATCCAACCGTCCGCAAGTCGGCCGGACATGTCAGCCGAGCTTGCCGGTGAGCGCATTCCAACGGAGCAGCAACACCCTGAGGACAGCCTCGACGAAGATGTTGCCCGACATCTTGCTCTGCCCGGCCCTGCGGTCGACGAACACGATAGGCACCTCGGCGACACTGAAGCCTCGGAGGACAGCGCGATACGTGAGCTCGATTTGGAACGAGTAGCCTTCGGAGCCTACGTCATCAAGACCGATCGCCTCGAGCACATCACGACGGAACGCTTTGTATCCGCTGGTGAGATCTTGAACGTCGAGACCGAGGATCGTGCGACTGTAGAGGCTGCCGCCTTTCGACAGAAAGTGACGAAATGGGCCCCATCCTTCGACGTCACCGCCCGGGATGTTCCGCGAACCGATCACCAAGCCTGCGCCGCCATCGAGTGCCTCCAAGAAGCTCGGAAGGTACTTCGGGTCGTGAGACAAATCAGCGTCCATCTCGAAGATGTACTCGTACTCACGGGCTAGCCCCCAAGCAAAGCCGGCCAGGTATGCCGTCCCCAAGCCGAGCTTCCCCGTCCGATGCATCACGTGAACGCGACCATCCCGAGAGGCCATATCGTCGGCCAAGTCCCCCGTTCCGTCTGGAGAGGCATCGTCGACTACCAAGATGTGAGCGTCCGGCAAAACGCCGAAAACGCCATCGACTAGCGCTTCCAGATTGTCGCGCTCGTTGTACGTCGGAGTAACGATTAGAGTCCGCTCCATGACGAGCGGGCCTGTAACACACGCTCAGCGACAAATCGACCTCGGCTTGCGTGCCACAGGCTTGACCGGGAGTTGCGGTTCTTTCATGACGGGGCCGTGACAACGGCGAAGCAAGCTGCGATTTTCAATACGAATTTCCTGCCGTACTCCCAGACTTTCGTTTACGAGCAGCTCGTCAATCACGTGCGATACCAGGCCGAGGTGTTCTGCTGGCGGACCGAGAACCGCGATTGGTTCCCGTATGAAAAGGTCCACCGTGCCAATGCCGCCTACGGAGCGACGCGGTTCAGCCCTGCATTTTATCGGCGTTTCCGGGAGCAGGGTTTCGACATCGTCCACGGCCATTTCGCCACCGGGGCAGTCTACGCATTACCTTACGTGCAGCGATTCAAGCTGCCCCTCGTCGTGACGTTTCATGGCTACGACGTTCCCTTGCTGTGGAACACGCGGCGGTTTCACCCCCATTTTTGGCCGTTCCTGCGGCATGGACGGCAGGTCCTGGAGACCATGACACTAGGCCTTTGTGCATCGAACGATCTCAAAGAACTGCTGCTGTCGTATGGCGTTCCGGAAGACAAGCTACGTATCCACCGTTTGGGGATCGACCTGCAACGGTTCCAGCAGAGGACCGGCCCCAGCGGAACCCCGCTTCGCGTGTGCGTGATCGGTCGCTTCCACGAGCAGAAGGGCATCGAATATGCGATTCGCGCGTTCGCCCCACACGCTTCGGACGACGTACGGCTCGACATCATCGGTGACGGTGAATTGGCGGACGACTTTCATGCGTTGGTCGAGCGATTGGGAATCGGGCAGTTCGTTTCGTTTCTGGGGGTGCTGCATCCGGACAAGGTCTCGGAGCATCTCCGAACTTGCGATGTCCTGCTGGCGCCTAGCGTGGTCACGCGTATCGGCGAACGCGAGTCCGGCCTCATCGTAGCGAAGGAAGCTGCCGCCTGCGGCCTGCCGGTGGTGGCGACCGTTCACGGCGGCCTCCCGGAGATCATCGACGAGGGGACCACCGGATTCCTAGTCCAAGAAAGAGATGTGAATGCCCTTTCGGATCGGCTGGGAACACTGCTCGCCGACGAGACGCTGCGCCAGCGCATGGGCACCGCCGCGCGCGCCAAGATGGAACGGGAATACGACGTCCGGAAACGCGTTTCGGAGCTCGAAGACCTATACGACGAAGCGATTCAGCGTTTTCACTGAGCGGCAACCTTGCGGCGATGACGGGCGGGGCCTCCGCCATCCACGAACTCCCGCAACCAAAGCTCGAGGACCATTAGATTCCACAGCGGGTACCCGTGATCAGCACGCCCGGCAACGTGATCCGCGTACAGTCGGTGAATGCGTTCCTGCTGAAAATGACCGCGCTCGCGGAGGCGACTCCCCAAGACCACGTCATCGAGTGCCGGACGAAGCGCACCGCGAAGCCATTCGTTGACCGGCAGCGTCAACCCCCGCTTCTTGCGGTTGAGGATCGCAGCGGGCACGTGGGGCGCGACGGCTTTCTTGTAGAGCACCCGTCCTTTGGGGCCGTGCTGCTTCAGGCTTGCCGGAAGACGCGCGGCGAACTCGACGAGACGATGATCGAGAAACGGAGCACGCACCTCTAGCGAATGCATCATCGATGCGATATCGACCTTGGCGTTGATCCCGTCGGAAAGATAGCCGTCGAAGTCGTACTGCATGTAGCGATCGATCGCCTCGACCGCATCGGACCCTGCGACGGACTTTCCAAACAAAGCGGGTGTGTCGCTACCTCGAATCGACGACCGGAAATCGTCGGTATAGAGGTCCCATCGCGCCGAAGGGGTAAAGTGGCACATCATTGAAATGTAGCGTTCGTCTTCAGGCCCAAAAACGCGTTTCGCGTACCCGGCGCCTCGTTGAACGCCCGGCGGAACCCAATCCGCAGACCCGAGCGAACTCGTCGCCGCGCCTAGAGCGATCCGGAGAGGCTTCGGCAATCGATCGAGTAGCCCTGCACCCCAGGCCCATGCGTACCGGCTGTAGCCACCGAAGGATTCGTCGCCTCCGTCGCCCGATAGCGCGACGGTGACGTGACGGCGGGCCATCTCGGAGAGGTAGTACATTGGAATCGACGACGGATCGGCAAAGGGCTCGCCATGATGCTCCACGAGCTTCGGAAGGACCTCGACGGTGTCGGGGCTCACGATGTATTCGTGGTGATCGCAGTTCAAGAACTCGGCCGACATCGCGGCATCGCCCAGTTCGTTGAAGGCTGCTTCCTCGAAGCCAATCGTGAAGGTCTTGACCGGATCGTCGGTCCACGCGTTCATTGCAGCGACAATCGCCGGCGAATCTTTGCCTCCCGAAAGAAAGGCCCCAAGCGGTACGTCGCTCACCATCCGAAGCTTCGTTGCTGCGGAGATCAGGTCCCAGGCCTCCTCGGCAAGCTCTCCGACAGAGGACGCATACTTGGGTTCAAACGATGGGCGCCAGTAGCGCTCGAGCGTGACTTCGCCGTCCCGAAGCGTGAGCGTGTGCGCCGAAGGAAGTTTAGAGATGCCGAGGAATGCGGTCTCGGGGGATGGCACGTAATGCAGGGTCAAATAGTGGTGAATCGCACTCGCATCGACTTCAGCCGATACGTCATCATCCTCGAGAAGCGCTGCGAGCTCCGAAGCAAACGAGAACCCGTCTCCACGATGTGAGTAGTAAAGGGGTTTCTGCCCGATGCGATCGCGCGCGCAGAAGAGTGTTCGTGTGCGTGGATCCCAGATCGCGAAGGCGAACATGCCGACCAGGTCGTGCACGCAGGCGGCACCGCGATCCTCATACAGGGCCAAGAGCACTTCGGTATCGGAGCTCGTGCGAAACGCCCTTCCCTTGCGCGCAAGGTCCTCTCGGAGGGCTTTGAAGTTGTAGATTTCGCCGTTGAAAGTCAGGACCGCGGCGGACGGACCGACCATGGGCTGGTTGGCGCTTGCGGATAGGTCGATGATCGACAAACGACGGTGGCCTAGGGCGACTGATCCGTCGATATGCACCCCACGAGCGTCAGGGCCCCGGTGTACGAGGCGATCGGTCATTGCATCGATGACCTCGGGTCTCACCGGTCGTGCAGGGTCGAAATAGAGCTTGCCAGCGATTCCGCACATGCGCGGGCGTTGTAGTGCCCCCCCGCGCCCTGTCAATTGTGCGCGAGGGAGATGGCGACCCTGCATCACGTCCCGTATGCTCCGCCGGCCCTCGGTTGAAGATGACGGGATTTCTCGAGAAGCTGGCCGACTTTCAAACTCGTCGGCCGTTTGTGATCCTGCTTCTGGCGGCGGCGGTCTCGGTCGTTTCGTTGTTCTTCGTCAGAGATCTAGGCCTAGACAGCCGCTTCATCGCGCTTCTCCCGGAGAACCGCCCGAGCGTCCAGGACTTAGACAAAGTGCGCGATCGGGTTCGGGGCCTCTCGGCATTGACTGTGGCCGTGCAGTCCCCTTCGCACGACATCGAAGGTATGCGCCACTACGTTCGCGATCTCGCGAAGACGCTGGAAGCACTGCCCGCCGACGAGATTGGCATCGTCGATTGGAACGTGGGCGCGTACGACGATTTCGTCCGGGAGCACAAACACCTCTACGCCTCACTCGATCTCTTGGAACGCCTGCAGGAGGCCCTGGATGAGCGCCACGATCGGGAACGCCTCAAGAACAATCCGTTTTGGATCGACTTCGAGGAAGACGACGAGCGCGAAACCGTCGAAGACATTCTGGACGAGCTCGAGGCCGAAAGTGATCGAGGAGAGGAGAAGTCGGAGAAGTTTCCCGACGGCTATTACCAACATGAGGACGGCGATGTCATTGCGCTCTTCGTTCGTTCCGAGATCGGAAGCGATGCCAATGCTGCCGGCCGGATAATTGAGCGCGTTCAGGCCGAGGTCGATGCCCTCGATCCGACTTCGTACGGCCCCGATCTCAAGGTAACCCTGTCCGGCGACGTCATCATCGCCGAAGAGGAGCAACAGGCAATCGCACGTGAACTGGTCCTGGCGACCACCATCACCGTGGCGACGGTGCTTCTGCTGATCGTCCTCTTTTTCGGGCGGCCTAGGTCGGTCTTTCTATTGGGCGCCGGCCTCGTGCCCGCGGTCCTGATGACCTTTGCCGTCGCCGACATCACGGTGGATTCCCTCAATGCCTCGACCGCTTTTTTGGGAAGCATCATCATCGGGAACGGTGTGAATCCGAACATCATCTGGCTTTCCCGGTATTTCGAGGAGCGGAGGCGTGGTTCGGAAGTGCGAGACTCAGTCTTGAAGGCGCATCGAAACACGTGGCTCGCTACGATGATCGCGTCTGGCGCGGCGGCACTGGCCTATGGCTCGCTGATGATCACCGACTTCCGGGGATTCCGAGATTTCGGAATCATCGGCGGGGTCGGCATGGTCCTTTGCTGGGTCTCGGCGATTACGGTGTTGCCGGCGGCGGTGGCCGCATATGAACGCTTTCGTCCGTTCCCAGTGGGCAAGGAGAGGAAGAGGCGAGGAGGGAACTACGCCGACGCGTTCGCCGCCGTGGCCAAGCGCGCCCCTCGGACAGTCGTGTCGGTGTCGGTGTTGCTCTCGCTTCTCTCGGTGACTCTCGTCACCTACGCCATCATCGAGGATCCGTTCGAGTACGACTTCCGCAATCTTCGATCGGTTCGAGAAGAAGGCAACTCTGAAGCGCGCCGTGTGCAGTGGCATGTGAACGACATTCTTGCGTCTCATGAGCAGGGGCGCGGGATTGCCATCCTGCTCAACAGCGTGGACGACGTTCCCGTGATCGAAGAGCAGCTAGACGCGATGCCCCCAACGGTCCACGCGGGGCACCATTCGCTGCTCGAGTTCTTGCCTCAGGATGCGTCGAAGAAAGTCCCGCTCTTGGCAGAGATCCGACGACTCTGCATCGATTTCCGGGAGCACGTCGAGGACGAGGAAACCCTTCGGAAAATCGATGACAACATTCCTCCGGAGACCGTCGAGGTTCCCACTCTCGCTGACCTTCCCGACGAGGTGGCACTCCGTTTTGCGGAGAAAGACGGCACTCGTGGACGAATCATGATGGTCCAGGAGTCCGACGATTTTTCGACCTGGGATGGACGCTACCTAGTTACGTGGGCCGATTCGCTGCGTACGCTTCGCATGTCTGATGGGACTCGCCCTCCCCTTGCCGGTACCGCTCCGGTTTTCGCCGACATGATCGGAGCGGTGTACGACGACATGCCTAGGGCAATCGGCGCGGCTTTTCTTGCGACGGTCGTGCTGGTTCTGATCTCGTTTCGTCGCCGGCGCGACAGCCTGCTTTCGATCATGGCGCTGCTCATGGGCATCGTCTGGATGGCCGGGACGATGGCAGCCCTCGGCATGAAGTTGAACTTTTTGAACTTCGTCGCCTTCCCGATCACCTTCGGCAACGGCGTCGACTATTCGATCAATGTGATGAGGCGGTACCGCCTCGAAGAGGACGCCGGCAACAAAGACGCCATCCTTTCTGCGGTGCGCCTTTCTGGGGGAGCCGTCGTCTTGTGCTCGCTGACCACCATCGTGGGCTACACCTCACTCTATGTGAGTGCGAATCAAGCCATGAACTCGTTTGGTCTCGCGATGGCGATCAGCGAGGTGACCTGCTTGCTGGCGGCCGTGCTGACCATGCCGGCGGTGATGATCCTGCTCAGTCGACGAGGCGTGCAGCCGTGACTTCGGTGCCGAGGCGTATTCTGTTTAGCTACGAGAACATCCTGCCGGCGAGTCAGGCGGACGCAGAGGTCGTCCTCAATACGGCGGGTGCGCTTGCTGGGCGCGGACACGACGCGACCATTTCGGTCCCTGCGCCGCCTGATCTTTCCCCGAACTTCGAGCGCGAGGTGTTGGACTACTATGAGATTGACACACCGCTGAAGATCACGCCCGGCCGAAGCTTCACAAAGAACATAGCGCTCCAACACGCTTACCACGCGATGCAGTTTCCCAAGCACCCTGACTTCGCGGCGGCGGATTTCATCTACGCACGGAACCCCATCGTCGTCATGCGGTCGCTTCAGTGCGGTCAGCGTGTTCTGATGGACCACTACCGACCGTGGGGCGATCAGTTCCCTCCGCTTCAACCCGTGTTTCGGCGCTTCATGACTCACCCTAGGTTCCTAGGTTTGGTCGTCCACTCCGCCTATTCCTATCAGTCCTACCGCAGGCTCGGGGTTCCCGAGGCAAAGCTTCGGGTCGTCCACAACGGTTTCGAACCGCGCAGAATGGAGCCAGTCCTTTCGAAACAAGAAGCACGTGCGCTGCTCGATCTTCCTCCCGAGGGTCGGATCGTCACCTATGCGGGCCGCGTCAACGACAAAAAAGGCCTCGACGTAATTCTCGACCTGGCAGACCGAATGCCCGAGGTGCTGTTCCTTCTCGTGGGGTCGACCGGACGCGGACCGATAGAGATCGAGGCAGAAACGAAGACCAATGTTCGAGTGGTTCCCTGGCAAACGTCGTCATCGATCGCACCGTATCTGTACGCATCGGATGTCCTGACGATCCCCCCGTCATCGGCTCCGCTCGAGGGGGTGGGCAACACCGTCCTGCCGCTCAAACTCTTCCTGTACCTGGCGGCCGGGCGCGCGATCTTCGCAGGCGCGAGTCCAGACACCGCAGAGATTCTCGAGCACGATCGCAATGCCTGGCTGGTTTCGACGAGCGACACCGCCGAAGCCGAGCGGCAGCTCCGAGTCCTTCTCGACGATCCGGACCGTCTCGAACGGCTCGGGCGAGCGTGTCGAGAGCAAGCAGAGGGGCTGACCTGGGACGCCCGAGCCGCCAAGATCGACGCATTCGTCGATGAATGCCTCGCAAGGGACCCTGCCGCGCTCGAGAATGAGCCCTGGTCGGCTTCGGCATGCGCGCGGGACTCCATGAAATGGCTCGTCTCAGGTATTTCGACCGGCAAGTGGATTCACCGATAATCGCAGGGAATGACCGAAGCCCAAGAGCAGCTGAAGCGGGGACTGATTTGGCTCGGGTCTGCGGCTGCCATCGGTCGACTCGCGGATGTCGCCTCCACGATCACGGTGCTTTTCTTTCTGACCAAGGAGGAGGTCGGAGTCGCGACCATCGCGTGGGCGATCGGAATGGTACTCGAGGCTGTGTGCCGACTGGGGCTCGGCGTCGCGATCCTTCAAGCAGATCAGGTTTCACGAAACCAACTCGACACCGCGTTTTGGGCCATGACACTCACCACCCTCGTACTCGGTATCGGGGCAGTGGGGCTCGGCCCGTTCGTGGGGCCGCTCGTGCAGGAGCCGCAACTCGCACTGTTCCTGATCCCGAGCGCAATCAAAATGCTTTTCTTGGTGTGGGCCGAGATCCCAATCCAGTTGCTGAATCGAAAACTCCAGTTCGCATCAATTGCTGGGGTTAGCACGGGCGCGACGGTGCTCTCCGCCATTGCCCGCGTCGCTCTGGCGGCGACGGGTTTCGGCGCCTGGTCGCTTCTCATCGCGCAGACGCTGTGGGCGTTCTTCCTGTGGGTGGGCGCAATGATCGCGCAGCCGTTCTTCCCTCGTCTCCGGATGAAGCTGCGAGAGATCCATGGCTTCCTCCATTTCGGAAAGTTCATCGCCGGGGAGCGACTCACGCTAGAGGCATTTCAGAACGTCGACTATCTAATCCTCGGAGGCTTGGCGGGCCCAGCCGTCGTGGGCATCTACCGCGTCGCCTTCGATATCGCCATGACGCCCGCGGTGGCGATCGCAGACGTCCTGAATCGGACCGCCCTCCCCGTGATGGCGCGACTTCGCGGCAAGGAACTCGCTGATCTCTTCGTCACCGCTTCTGGAAAGCTAGCGGTCTTGATGGGCGCCGTGTGCGCCGTCATCATCGCCTCCGCCGTCGATATCACGTGGGTCTTTCAGTGGGGTGAGTACGCCGCCGCCGCCGTCCCAACGCAGCTGCTTGCAGTCGCCGCGGCATTTCGAGTGCTTTTTCAGCTGTTCCCCGACATGTTCAACGCGGCCGGCATCCCTTCACTGACATTTCGCTTCGGACTCTTCTCGTTGGTGGTCCTTGGGGCATGCTTGGGCGTTTCGATCACGTGGTTCGGTACAGACAACGGTGCGATCGCGCTTGCCGCGGGCTGGCTCGGGGTCTACCCGGTCCTCATCCCTCTAGCGGTTTGGGCGAGCGCCTCGCGGTTGACCCTGAATCCGAAAGCCTATTGGCGATCGCTCATCGTGCCTCTAGTGACGGCTGTAGCAGCGACCTGCGTGGGTCTCTGGATAAGCGCTCTCGTGTCTGAAACCATTTCATTGTGGTGGGTGCGCATCACGATCACCACCGTGGTCACCTTGCTTGCTTACGTCGGCACGTTCATCGCAGCGAATCGCCTCGCGAAGAGGCCGCGGTAAGCGTTCGAGGTCAGTATTCTTCCGGAAGCGAATATCGCCGAATCATTCCATCCTCGATCATCTGGCGAATCTCATCCTCGTTCTCGGCGGAGCAGTCTTCCTTGCCATGCATGTCGAAAATCAGTCGCACACCATCGGACGACTCCATCCGAGAGCTCAAGAGCGCCAAGGGTGGGAAGCAGAATACGAGCAGATTGTCCGACGAGGCGAACCCCTGAATCGGCTCGACCACAACATACTGTTTTGCGCCCTCTGAGCCCATCAGCGGCACATGACCTCGATCCACCATGAGTAGATCCGGCGCAATGTTGTCCGTGATCCATGCTTCCCCAACGTGGTCTCGCCTGGCCATGAGGTAATCCACGCTCGCCACGAGCCCTTCGGTCTGGAAGACCCGGACGTTTTCTGGGGACCAATAACCAAGACCACCGGAGCGATCTCCCATCGCCACAGTCATCGGGCGTGACCCATCAAACCAAGTGTTCAAGTCACGGATGGTCCGCTTGTTGAAGGTTTGGTTCGAGGGATGGTCCTTGGCTTCGCTTGTAATCTTAGAAATATCGCGCGCGTAGGCATAGACAGGAACGACAAGCGCGAACACTAGGGCCGCTAACAACCCAGACGCACCAACCCAAAGAACCGCAGCAGCGTCGGTTTGCTCTAGGGTGATGTAGATGAGGCGCGCGAGGACCAGCGCGAAAAGGAGTGCATTGCTGTAGAAGTACCAATCCCACGCGCCCCATCCTGAAAAGGAAAAGTAGTAGGCGAACTGAATCAGGGTCGCCAAGCTGAAAGAGGCGATCAGCGGATAGAGCAAGGCATCCTGCCGATAGAACTTCGTTCTGCGCTCCACGAGGCACAGGACAAGAGCAAGCACAAGAAGGGATTTGGATTGATCAACGTACTGAGCGGCCAGCTCCCAGTTCGCGAACAACGGGGCGCCGATGGACTTCGCAAGCCCGCTGACCGGCACGGGAGTCGAGAAGATCGCGACGTTGAATGCCGCGTAGCACACGAGGAAGACCAGGCTCGGCACCAAATAGATGAGCGCGCGCTTGATCGCGGGACCAAAGCCCTGCCGTTGATAGAGCCTCCAACCATCCACGCTGGCGCAAGCGAGCGCAACACTCAGTGCATCGAGCCGAATGGTCACCATGTAAAAGAGTAGAACGCCAGTGAGCCAGTCACGCGTCCTGCGGTTTTTGCGTGTGGATATCAGCAAGAACCAGGGCAAGACGGGGGCGAAAAGCACAGTCTCCATTCCCCAGCGCCATACGCCCGTATAGAGCGCATAGGAAGAAAGCAATCCGAGTGGTAGCGCTATGGCAAGCGTCCTATTGAAACGGAGGCAACTGTAAATCGCTGAACCAGCGACAATCGCATAAGAGACCAGAACGAGCGCCACTAGAAAGTGCACCTTATCAAAGCGGAAGACAAACTCGATCGCAACCAGAAGCGCCATCCATAAAGGCTGATAGCCGTTTGTTTTCGTGATTCCGTCGAAGGTCGACCCGGCACCGCCCGCTATGTTGTAAGCGACCTGCAAGTAGTAGTAGGTGTCGTCGAAAACGACGTCGACCATGTACAGCGGATCCATGAAAGCCGCGCAAAGTACATTAACGACGCCGTACAGCACGAACAGGAGCAGGCTGCCAAACAGGATGCGACGCAGAGACGTTTCCATTACACCTGAGCTTGGGAGGTGGCCCGCCGGAGTTTCAATAGCCTACTCTGCGTCGCTGAGAGTCAACTCAAACGCGCCCAGTTTCCCCGGCGAAGCTAGCCCAAGAGATGTTCTGCGCAAGTGGGGTGTCGAATGCGGTGTCCGCCATGCTCCAGCCCCGCGGCGCCGTGCTAGGGGGGAGCGCCAGTGCCACGACGGATAGGCGCGCTTCCATGTAGAGGACCGCAACGGGGGCATAGCGAATTCAAAGAGGCTGTCGGCGGCATGCGACATAACATTTAGTACCGCGCAAATCAGCTCTTAGGATGATCCCCAAGGGCTAAGAGGCTCCGTGGCGCTGCCGGGCGCGCGCGCGCTACCTCTACATCGACGAGTGGCGCCCCCAGCGGGGCCCTGTAGCATCCCCCAAAGTGTCGCTGCCGACAGTCTAAGATGACGGATGAAGAGGGGCACTAACGCTTCGCAGCGAGATACTCGTTGATGAACGTCGCGTTCTCGTCGTATTGCTCACGCGTCGTCGTTTCCAAGAATGATTCAATCATGTGACCAATGCCAAACACACGTGCCTCGATCTCGAACGTGACGGTTCGCTCACACGTTCGATCGCACAGGGGGGCTGTGACGACACTGCCGTTCACTCGTATGCGTTCAGAAAGTCTAGAAGGTAGCACGCGAAAATCGTACCGATGGGCGTCTTCATCGCACGTCCCTTCCTCGACAAAACTGATCGTGTCACCAAGAACCCTTGCAAGCGCTTTCGGAATGGTGTTGGTCGGCCAGACACGCGCCCGTCGACGGCCCGTCGCGGGATTCCAGAGCTCGAGTTCGTAGCCACACCTCAGGTGATCGATGTAAAGAGCGCGGTTGAACTCCTCGCTCTTGAATATCTCGGTCCAGAATTGCTCCACCGACGTGTGGAACTCGTGCTGGATGACAAACTT
>Ga0316187_10002885_pt1 | contig 15009 bp, 10 predicted proteins | sample CroRivburrow1_MG_FD_204927 | JGI IMG/M metagenome (GOLD analysis project Ga0316187, IMG submission 204927) | Coastal sediment microbial communities from Maine, United States - Cross River worm burrow 1 | ecosystem: Environmental > Aquatic > Marine > Coastal > Sediment | place: USA: Maine... | reverse complement strand
AGAATTAATACTAAAAAGATTATTCCTGAAGGAATTAAAGAAACTACTCCATTCTGGTTAAGAACGCCTCAGGAAAACTATAGGTACAATATAGAAAATCCGGAAGATTATGGCAGAGCCATCAGCCCTCCGTCAATATTTTTTGATTTTGAAGTCGAGATTATGGGGCAGTTTATAGCTTTTAGAATCCCTGTTACCTATACATGGACGAATCGGATGGAAGGTCAACAATATAAACCGCTGGAGGTAGGCCCTCGATTATTTGTTGAAATTCAGGAGAAGGTTCTTATTTATCCTGATAATGATGGAAAAAATGTAAATGTTTCAATCTCTTCTAAAAACCAATCACTAAGTGGCACTCTTCAATTAGAGATACCAGTAGGGTGGTCTGTTCTACCTCAACAAGTAAATATTAGTGTTGAGCCTAATGAAACTGCGGATTTTCAATTTACATTAATTCCTCCTGAGACAGCTTCTTCTGGGAAGATTAAAGCAATTGCCAAAGTTAATGGATCAGAATATGATCGACGGTTAGCGGAAGTTTCTTATGATCATTTTCCGAAGCAGGCAATTTACCTTCCGGCTGAAGCTAAAATAGTGAAGTTGGATATTCAAAAACGAGGAGATAAAGTAGCTTATATTCAGGGTGCCGGGGATGATGTCGGTGCCAGTCTGGAACAAATCGGTTATGATGTCACCTATGTTAGTGAACATAATATAGAAAGTATAAATTTGGGATCATTCGATGCAATTGTCTTTGGGATAATGGCATTTAATAATTACGCCTACCTGGTCGATTACTCACAAAATATTCTTGATTTTGTAGAGGGGGGAGGGACAGTGATCCTACAATATAATAATATACGGATAGGCGTAAAATCTCCTATTATCCATCCGTATCCTATAGAATTCTCAGGTAGGTCATCTCAGGTACGAGTTTCTGTTGAGAATGCAGAGGTAAGGTTTTTAGATCCGGAAAATTCAATATTGAATTATCCAAACAAGATCTCATCAATAGATTTTGATAATTGGGTACAAGAACGAGGTTTGTATTTCCCAGTTAAATGGGATGAACACTATACAGCTGTTTTATCCAGTAATGATCCTGGTGAAGATCCCCTGGATGGTGGATTGTTGGTCGCTAAATATGGTAAAGGATATTTTATATACACTTCCTATGCCTGGTTCCGTCAGCTGCCTGCTGGAGTTCCCGGGGCCTACCGAATATTTGCCAATATGATATCAGTTGGAAAATAATCATTCATTAAAAAAAAATGTCCTTTATATCTAAAGACATAAAGGACATTTTTTAACCCGAAATCGGCATTAGAAAATTTATTCCGTCTTTAAACTGCTGTAAAACAGTCTGTTGCACCCACTTATTTCAACTCACCATAGCGGTGCTATGCCTCGTCTCAATAAGTGTCTGTTTTATTGCACTTTAAAGCTTCATTACAAAGTTCTATTGTCGAATTCGGGTTTAATCCGAGTGAAGGAATTATATTTTTTTGGCGATCCAGTCACCAACTTCAGAAGTAGAACTTGGATTTACTCCTTCAGCTATATCTTCAGTTACAATACCTTCTTCTAATGAAGCGTCAACTGCTTTTTTGATTGCCTCGGCCTCATCATTTAATTTAAATGCATATTCAAGCATCATCGCTGCTGATAGAATGGTGCCATTTGGATTGGCTATATTCTTCCCGGCGGCCTGTGGATAAGAACCATGAATTGGTTCAAACACAGAAGTATGAATACCTATTGAAGCAGAAGGCGATAATCCAAGGGATCCGGAAATTACGCTGGCTTCATCTGTTAGTATATCTCCAAATAGATTTTCTGTAACAATTACATCAAATCCTTTAGGCCATTGAATGATTCTCATGGCTGCAGCATCTACATATAGAAATTCCAATTCAACATCAGGGTAATCAGGAGCCATTTCCTGTATTGTGGATCTCCAGAGCCTGGACGTTGCCAAAATATTTGCCTTATCTACAGCGGTCAATTTTTTATTCCGGTTCCTGGCATATTCAAAAGCCAGTTTGGCTATTCGCTGAATTTCTTCAACCGTATAAATACAGGTGTCGAAGGCTTTTTGTCCATCTTCTGATTTTCCTCTTGGTTCGCCAAAATATATACCTCCAGTCAGTTCCCTGATGGTTACAAAATCAGCACCATCTACAAGTTCAGTCTTTAGAGGTGAACGATTTACAAGAGACTTGAAAGTAGCTGTAGGGCGAATATTGGCATATAAACCCAGTTTCTTACGCATGGCAAGTAATCCTTGTTCAGGTCTGATTTTGGCAGAGGGATCATTGTCATATTTAGGATCACCTATAGCACCAAACAGTACTGCATCCGCATTCATACAAATTTCATGTGTCTCATCTGGGTAAGGATTTCCAGTTTTATCGATAGCAACTGCACCTACATGCCCATAGGTGTAATTTATTTTGTGACCATATTTATTACCGATTGCGTCAACCACCTTAATTGCCTGTTCGATGATTTCAGGACCAATTCCATCACCAGGTAATACTGCTATATTTAATTCCATAATAAACTTTATTCTTTAGTAAGTTCTTTCTCGTGTTCCAATATATTTACCATTTTCATGGTTGCTTCAATCGCAGCTACCGTCTGATCCGGATTTAGGCCTCTGGTTTTAAATTCTTTATTCCCGTCCCATGTAATAACGGTTTCTACCAGGGCATCAGTTCGCCCGCCAGGAGGAATTGTGACTACATAATCAATTAATTTTGGCAATTCTCTACCTTGTCTCTTATATATTGCCCTTAATGCGTTCATAAAGGCATCGTACTGACCATCACCAGAGGCATGTTCCTGGTATATTTTTTTCCCCACCTCGATACTTAAACTTGTGACGGGGCGTAAACCTAGTGCATGGGAGGTAGAGTAATTTACCAGCCTGATTTTCTGTTCTATGGATTCACTCTTTAATACATCAGATATTATATAAGGAAGATCTTCTATTGTTACCGACTCTTTCTGATCAGCAAGTTCGATAATTCTGTTAGTAACTTTTTTGAGTGATTCAGGATCGAGTGTAATACCGATTTCTTCCAGATTCTTCTTGATATTTGCCTTACCAGAAGTTTTTCCTAAGGCATACTTTCTGATCCGGCCAAATCTCTCAGGTGCCAGATCATTGTGATACAAATTATCCTTTGAATCCCCATCAGCATGGATTCCACTGCATTGGGTAAAAACGAACTCACCAATCAATGGTTTATTGGATGGTACCCGAATACCAGAAAAGGATTCTGCCATTTTACTGATCTTGTTCAATTTAGATTCAACAATGGACATGTCGTAATGGAAATGATCTTTTACTACAGCAACAACGCTCGAAAGCGGCACATTCCCAGCTCTTTCACCCAGGCCATTTACGGTTGTATGAACACATCTAATGCCAGCTTTTATTGCAGAATATACATTGCCTGTTGCCAGGTCATAATCATTATGAGCATGGAAGTCGAAATTTGTATCAGGGAAATTATCCAATATTTCTGTTAAGTAATCATATGTTTCATTTGGGGAAAGAATTCCCAACGTATCAGGCAACATGATCCTGTTAACATTCTGATCTTTCAATCCATTGATCATAAAATGAACGTAATCTTTGGAACTGCGCATTCCATTTGACCAGTCTTCTAGATAGATGTTGGATGTAATTCCAAGTTTGGTCGCATATTCCACAGAACTGATAATGTTGGCTAAGTGTTCTTCAGGAGTTTTTCGTAATTGCTGTGTTACATGTCGATATGATCCTTTACACAACATATTAATTACTTTACCACCAGCATCATTAATCCAATCCAGTGATATTTTACCATCGATGAATCCCAGGATCTCAACTCGATCAATCTTACCATTTTCAATAGCCCAGTCTAATACTTTCCGTGAACCCTTAAATTCGCCTTCAGAAACTCTGGCAGATGCGATTTCAATACGATCCACATTAACTTCATCAAGTAATAATTTTGCAATATTTAACTTTTCACTACTTGAAAATGACACTCCTGTAGTCTGCTCACCATCCCTAAGGGTGGTATCCATGATCGTTATGAATTCATTTTTTTTCTTTTGCATAATATGCCTTTCCTATTTTTCGAATGCTTCAATTTTTTCTTTCAGGCTTAACAGATAATCAATATCATCGTAGCCTTTCAATAAACATTCCTTTTTATACGTATTTATATCAAAATTTGTCGTTTCTCCTGTCTCAATAATGGTTAGTTCCTGCGAAATTAAATCAACTTTAAATTCAGCATTTGGATTGGCATCAATGATCTTAAATATCTTATTAAGAAATTCTGCACTTACCTGAACAGGAAGCAATCCATTGTTTAAAGCATTATTTTTGAATATATCAGCAAAAAAACTGGATACTACTACCCTAAATCCATAATCATAAATGGCCCATGCGGCATGTTCCCGACTTGACCCACTACCAAAATTTTCTCCAGCTACCAGGATACTTCCCCGATACAAAGGATTGTTTAGAATAAAATCCTGTATTGGTTCATTATGAGAATCATATCTCCAGTCTCTGAATAGGTTGTCACCAAAGCCTTTTCTTTCAATAGCCTTCAGAAAACGAGCAGGAATGATCTGATCCGTATCTACATTTTCAATGGGCATTGGAACTGCGCTGGATGTAAGTGTATTAAATTTATCTATTGGCATCTTGAAATATCGTTTTAAATTATAAGTTACGTGGGTCTGTGATCACACCATTAATTGCGGTAACAGCTGCTGTAAGTGGGCTTGCCAGTAAGGTTCTTGCTCCAGGGCCTTGTCTACCTTCAAAGTTCCTATTGGAAGTTGAAACTGAATATTTCCCTGCAGGAATTTTATCATCATTCATCGCCAAGCAGGCTGAGCACCCAGGTTGTCTTAGTTTGAACCCAGCTTCTTCTAGAATATCTACGAGGCCTTCTTTATAGGCTTGTTTTTCAACTTGTTTTGATCCGGGTACAATCCATGCTGTTATCGAATCAGCTTTTTTCTTTCCTTTAACAACATTTGCAACTTCTCGGAGATCTTCAATACGTCCATTCGTACAGCTACCCACAAATACAAAATCTACGGATTTACCGATCATGCTTTCTCCAGGTTTGAAATCCATGTATTTAAGTGATTTTTCGAAACTATCCTGGTTGGAAGCAGCCACGTCTGATACTTGTGGAATAGGAGAGGAGATATTTAATCCCATTCCCGGATTCGTACCAAATGTAACCATCGGTTCAATTTCTTCAGCATCGAAATGTAATTCTTTGTCAAACTTTGCACCTTCATCTGATTGTAATGATTTCCAGTACTCAAGTTTCTGATCCCATTCTTCTCCTTTTGGAGCAAATTCCCTTCCTTTTATGTAGTCGAAGGTAATTTCATCAGGAGCAATCATTCCACCACGGGCACCACTTTCAATACTCATATTGCAAATGGTCATACGTGCCTCCATCGATAATGCTTCTATAGCTGTTCCGGCATATTCAATGAAATATCCGGTGCCACCAGCTGTCCCGATTTTAGCTATTACATTCAATATGATATCTTTTGCAGTTACCCCTTTATGTAGTTCGCCGTCAATTGATATTCGCATCTTTTTTGGCTTCGGTTGCATGATGCATTGGGTAGCCAAAACCATTTCAATCTCACTGGTACCGATTCCAAAAGCTACAGCCCCAAAAGCACCATGTGTGGAAGTATGACTGTCACCGCATACAAGGGTCATTCCTGGTTGGGTAATCCCAAGTTCAGGACCTATTACATGTACTATACCATGCCAGGGGTGGTTTAATCCATAAAGCTCAATATTATGCTTTTCGCAATTTATAGTGAGTTGATCGACCTGTTTTTTAGATAGAGCATCTTTAATGGGTAGTTCCTGGTTAATTGTAGGGACATTATGATCAGGGGTAGCCACGGTATTACCTGGCCTGAAAACTTTTAGTCCCCGTTTTTCCAATCCAAGAAAAGCTACCGGGCTGGTAACTTCATGAACTAAATGTTTATCAATATATAATACCTGGGGTCCATCATCTATGCTGTGTATTACATGAGCATCCCAGATTTTATCAAATAATGTTTTTGGTTCCACACTTTTCAAATTTATCCTATGACTTTGATTTACTTATTTTAATTTTATTGATGGCATCAAGAAATGCCTCAACAGACGCAATTATTATATCTGTATTGGCACCGAATCCATAGTACATCGTATCATGATGATTTAGTTGCATATGAACTTTTCCGACATCATCACTTCCACGGGTAATTGCCTGAATTAAAAATTCTTCTAATATCACTTCTCGAGTGATGATCTTTTTAACAGCTTTTATAGCCGCATCTACGGGACCATTTCCAGAAGCTGTAGAATCAAATTTTTCTCCACTTATATCTAATTTTATATGAGCCATGGGAATCATGGCTTTGCCTGTAATCACCTGGATATAATCCAATTTGATACGACTTTCCTCTTTTCGAACATCTCCAAGTAGTAATGCGATATCCTCGTCATTAAGGTCCTTTTTACGATCTGCCAGCAATAAAAACTCCTGGTAGACATGATCCAGCTTTTGTTTGGTTAAATTAAATCCCAGTATTCCCAGGCGATGTTTTAAAGCTGCCCTGCCACTCCTTGCTGTTAATACAATAGCGGATTCAGTTATTCCAACATCTTTAGGATCAATGATCTCATAGTTTTCCCTATGTTTCAATACGCCATCCTGGTGTATTCCTGATGAATGAGCAAATGCATTTTTGCCAACAATAGCCTTATTGGGTTGAATTGGCATATTCATTAAATTGGAAACAAGCCGACTTGTCTTATAAATATTTTCGGTCTTAATATGAGTTTGGATATTTAACTCCTTATGACTTTTTAAGGTCATAACTACTTCTTCTAGGGAAGTATTACCTGCTCTTTCTCCTATTCCGTTAAGAGTTACTTCCGCCTGGCGTGCGCCACCAATAATTCCAGAAATGGTATTGGCAGTAGCCATGCCCAGGTCATTATGACAATGGGTAGAGATAATGATATTATCAATTCCTTTTACATGTTCTTTCAGATACCTGATCTTATCTCCATAATCTTGTGGAAGACAATATCCTGTTGTATCCGGAATATTTACGACGGTTGCACCCGCTTTTATTACTGCTTCAATAACCTTAGCCAGGAAATCATTATCAGACCTGCCTGCATCTTCCGCATAAAACTCAACGTCTTCAACATATTTTTTTGCGAACTTAACAGCCTTTACTGCTCGATCAAGAATATCATCCCGGTTAGATTTCAGTTTATATATTATATGATAATCTGAAGTACCTATACCGGTATGAATCCGACCTCTTTTAGCGTATTTTAAAGAATCGGCTGCAACAGTAATATCCTTTTCTACAGCTCGGGTTAAGGCGCATATGGTAGGCCAGGTTACTGTTTTGGAAATTTCAATAACTGAATTAAAATCTCCCGGACTGGACACCGGGAAGCCAGCTTCTATTACATCCACACCCAATTCCTCCAAAGATTTGGCAATCTGGATCTTTTCAATAGTATTTAACTGGCATCCGGGTACCTGCTCACCATCCCGAAGTGTAGTATCAAAGATATACAACCTGTCGGCAGCCATTCTTTTATCTTTATTTGTTTTCGTCAGGTCTCAAACCTCTAACTTGAGATCCTGCCTGCCACATTTCTGATTCCCTTATTTCCTTGAGTTCAGCCCCGAGGTGGGATTTGTAATCAGGGTGTCCTGTTTTTTCGAGGACCACTTTTGTTTCTTCACCACTTCTTACCCTCTTGTAAAGTTCGTTGAATACGGGTAAGGTAGCTTCCTTGAATTTTGGTTTCCAATCGAGTGCTCCCCGCTGTGCTGTTGCACTACAATTGGCATACATCCAGTCCATACCCTTCTCATCAACAAGCCGAATTAGACTTTGAGTAAGTTCTTCAACTGTTTCATTGAAAGCTTCTGATGGACTATGTCCATTTTCCCTTAATACATCATATTGAGCTTCCATGATACCAGCAATGGCTCCCATTAGAACGCCACGTTCTCCTGTAAGGTCACTGTAGACTTCCATCTCGAAGGTGGTAGGGAAGAGGTAACCGGATCCTATTCCTATACCTAAAGCGAGTGTTCTTTCTTCTGCTCTTCCTGTATAATCCTGGAAAATGGCATAACTTGAATTAATACCCGTGCCAGCAAGAAAATTTCTGCGGACGCTTGTTCCTGAACCTTTAGGCGCTACCAGAATAACATCTACATTTGCAGGAGGAATAACGCCTGTTTGTTCTTTGTAAGTAATTGAAAAACCATGTGAGAAATAAAGTGCATCACCCTCATTCAGGCAGGGTTCAATTATCGGCCAAACGTCGCGCTGTGCTGCATCAGAAATAAGATACTGAATCACAGTTGCTTTTTTAGCGGCTTCCTCAATAGGGAAGAGGGTTTCTCCTGGTACCCATCCGTCTCGGATTGCTTTGTCCCAATCGTCTTTAAATTTAGGTTCCTGCCCGATAATAACAGAGATTCCGTTGTCTTTCAGGTTGAGTGCCTGCGCAGGGCCTTGTACACCATAGCCAATGATAGCTATAACTTCATCCTTTAGCACTTCCTGTGCTCTTGATAATGGGAATTCTTCCCTTTTTACGACGTTTTCTTCAACGCCGCCAAAATTAATTTTTGCCATATTTGTCTTGTCCGTTAGGTGAATTTAATTTATGTGTTTCTGAATTTTCTAATTCGTCCAGGTAGGATTGGGTTGGCCTTTTCGATTTTGAAATGGCTACTCGTCCTGAACGCACGAATTCCAATACTCCATAGTCATTTAAAAGATTGAAAAGCTGCTGCGTTTCATGCTTGTGCCCTGTTTTTTCAATCACTATATAGTCTTCCTCAATTACCAGGATCCTGGCGTTGTTTGCCCTCACGAGATTTTCTATTTTATTGCCATGAAGAAATATCTTCGTAGGTACCTTATAAAGGGCGATCTCCTGGTAGTATATCTCATCCTCTTCATATAGAAAGGCTCCAAGAACTTCAACCAGTTTTCTTATCTGTTTTACAACTTTCTCCGCCCGATCTTTGGTAGTATTTACTACCAGGGTGTATCGGCTAACACCAGGTACTTCCGAGGTAGATACATTGATACTTTCAATATTTAGCTTAATTCGCGAAAAAATGATTGTTACACGATTTAATAATCCTGGACGGTCTTCACTTAGTACAGAAATAGTATATCGTTTCCTTAATGCAATCTCATTACTATCTTGATATATATCAGACATAATTGATAATTTTATTTAATCTAATCGAATATTTGTTACTGACTCTCCCGAAGGAACCATAGGGAAGACATTGTCTTCCTTTGCTACCTCTACTTCAAGGAAATAAGGCCCTTTCGCCTTTAGCATTTCATCTATAGCCTCATCTAGGTTATCCCTGCTTGTGGTTTTATGGTTGGGTATCCTGAAACCCTCTGCTATTTTGCAGAAATCCGGGTTGGTCATCTCAGTAAAAGAATATCTTCGCTCGAAGAAAAGTTGTTGCCATTGTCGCACCATTCCTAGAAAATGATTATTTAAAACTATGATCTTTACCGGGATATTATATTGGTTTATGGTACTCATTTCCTGGAGTGTCATTTGGAATCCGCCGTCACCTATAATGGCTATTACTTCAGTTCCTTCAATGCCTAATTTCGCTCCCATTGAAGTAGGTAATGCAAATCCCATTGTACCAAGCCCCCCGGAAGTTATCAGCTGGTTTGGCTTTCTGAATTTATAGTACCTTGAAGCAATCATCTGATGTTGTCCTACATCAGTCACGATTACTGCTTCACCATTCGTCTTTTCTGACAAAAGATGAATTACTTCTGCCATCGTAATCTCTTCCGAAACAGGATGGATCTGATTCTTTACAACCTTTTCAAACTCAATTCGATCACATTCTTTGAATTCATCAATCCACTCTTTATGCGTATTTTTAGTTATTAGAGGTAATAATAGATCCAATGTTTCGCTTGCATCCGCATTGATCGCAACGGTAGTTTTTACATTTTTGTCAATTTCAGATGGATCAATTTCAATATGAATCACCTTTGCCTGCTTGGCATATTTATTCAAATCTCCAGTAACCCTGTCGTCAAAACGCATTCCTATGGCTATCAGTACATCACATTCATTTGTTTTAATATTGGGGCCATAATTGCCATGCATGCCTAGATAGCCTACATAATTCCTGTGGTCAGGGGGAAAGCAGGATAATCCAAGCAATGTTTGAGCTACTGGAATATCAGCTTTTTCTGAAAAGTCCAGTAATTGTTTTTCAGCACAAGAGATTAACACACCATGCCCTGCTAAAATATAAGGTTTTTTAGCACTGTTTATTAGCTCTGCAGCCTCCTTTATTTTACTTTCCAGAGGAGTTGGATATGGGTGATAACTACGTATCTTTTCACAAGGTTTATACTTAAAGTCAAACTCTTCAAATTGAGCATTTTTAGTAATGTCAATCAGAACAGGTCCTGGTCTTCCGGTTTTAGCGATATAAAACGCTTTTGCAATCGCTTCAGGAATTTCTTCTGCCCTTGTTACCTGGAAGTTCCATTTAGTTACTGGCATTGAAATACCCAAAATATCAGTTTCCTGAAAAGCATCAGTACCCAATAAGTGGGAAGGAACCTGTCCGGTAATACAGACAATAGGAGTTGAATCAATACTGGCATCAGCGATACCTGTTATCAGGTTTGTAGCTCCAGGCCCGCTTGTAGCAAAACATACACCTACCTTTCCTGACACCCGGGCATAACCCTGGGCCGCATGCACAGCTCCCTGCTCATGTCTAACGAGTATATGATTCAATGCATCACTGTAATTATATAATGCATCATAAATTGGCATAATTGCTCCTCCGGGATATCCAAAAATGGTATCAATTTTTTCTTCCAGAAGGCTTAAGATAAGGGCTTCAGAGCCATTAACTCTTAATAATTTATGCTCGGCTTTACTTTTTTTTGTTTCCTCTAAAGTTGACATGTTCCTATTTATTTCAGTCTGTCACACATCCTTCTGATGCTGACGATACTAGTTTTATATACTTGCCTAAAATACCTTTACTATATTTATAAGGTGGTTTCACCCATGAACTTCTTCTACGGTCAATCTCCTCAGCTGATAGATCTGCATTGATGGTATTATTTACTGCATCAATTGTGATTTTGTCACCATCTTTAATTAATGCAATCAATCCCCCTTCTTGTGCTTCAGGTGTTATATGCCCGACAACAAAACCATGAGATCCTCCAGAAAACCGTCCATCGGTTATCAATGCAACATCTTTGCCTAAACCGGCGCCTATCACAGCACCTGTTGGCTTTAGCATTTCCGGCATTCCAGGGGCACCTTTAGGACCTTCATAGCGTATTACTATTACATCGCCCTTTTTTACGGTTTTACCTATGCCATCAATTGCTTCAAATTCATTATTAAAAACTTTTGCAGTTCCAGTAAATTTCTCACCTTCTTTTCCGGTGATTTTTGCTACAGCTCCTTCTTCTGCAAGATTTCCATACAGAATCTGGATATGCCCTACAGGTTTGAGTGGATTTGATAAAGGCTTGATAATATCCTGGTTTTCTGATAAGCCAGCTACTTTTTCCAGGTTTTCAGCTATCGTTTTACCTGTAACAGTCAAGCAATCTCCCTGTAGATAACCTTCTTTTAATAAATATTTCATCACAGCGGGGACACCGCCAATATTATGGAGGTCCTCCATCAGGTATTTCCCGCTAGGTTTTAAATCTGCAATAAATGGAGTTTCATTGCTAATTCTTTGAAAATCCTCAAGGTTGATATCAATCTCAACTGCCTTAGCCATCGCGATAAAATGTAATACTGCATTAGTCGAGCCTCCCAGGGCCATGATTACTTTAATAGCATTCTCAAAAGCAGCTTTGGTCATGATATCCCTTGGTTTTATATCCTTTTTTAGAAGATTCTCAATAGCTTCTCCTATTCTGGTACACTCATCCTGCTTATCATCGCTTATTGCAGGATTTGATGAGCTATGAGGAAGGGACATGCCAAGTGCTTCAATCGCTGAAGCCATTGTATTTGCAGTATACATCCCACCACAAGCTCCTGCTCCCGGTATAGAGTTCTTAATAATTCCCTTATAATCTTCATCAGAAATGTCTCCCTTTAGTTTCTTGCCGTATGCTTCAAAAGCAGAAACAATATTGAGGTCTTCACCTTTCCATTTTCCTTTTCTAACGGTACCGCCATATACTAAAATTCCAGGTCGGTTCAATCTTCCCATGGCCATCATGGCTCCTGGCATATTTTTATCGCAACCTACTACAGATACAACTCCATCATAATGTTGGGCATTAACTACAGTTTCGATTGAGTCCGCAATAATATCCCTTGATGGAAGAGAATATTTCATGCCAATAGTCCCGTTGGGGATGCCATCGCTTACACCTATTGTATGAAATATCATTCCCCACAATCCTTGTTTGTCTACTCCTTTTTTGACATCTGTAGCAAGGTCATTGAGGTGCATATTGCATGGATTTCCCTGAAAACCAGTACTTACTATTCCTATTTGTGCCTTTTTTAGATCTTCGTCTTTTATGCCTAATGCATAAAGCATCGCCTGTGAGGCAGGTTGACTTTCATCCTGGGTAATGCCTTTGCTGTACTTGTTATAATTACTCATGTTATTAGATACTAAAAAAGCCTTTCTGTCATAAGAAAGGCTTCCAGTTTATATATATATTTCCTTTCTCACGAATCCTGGTAAAGAATCACGACGATGTTAATAATCACAGATAATATAGACTTAACAATATTCATAAAATAATCTTACTTTTTAATGATTTGAAAATCGGGTTCAAAATTCTTACAAATAATTTTAAATTCAAAGTAATTCAATCAAAAAATGCGCATTAAATCTGTACTTTTTAAAATTTACTTATAATAATGTGAAATAATAGCAAATAATATTGTGAATTCAAGCTGAGTCTTCAAATGTAATTTGCAATCATGGAGTTTTATCAAAACATAATTTTATTTGTCAGAATCTATTCTGATTAATAAACTTTATAAATTTTTATTTAATACATGCAACCTAATTTATTATTTTGCATCTAATTATATAAACTACATTAATATATTAAAGTTATGAGATCAACGAAAATTATACCAATAATGCTAAGTTCAATATTCCTGTTATTTTTTTACTGCAATGTACCTGCTCAGGAGCAGCTCGCTGAAGCCAATTTTAATATTGATGATGTGAAATATCTGGAGGTTGAAGGAGGTTTTTGCAATGTAATATTAAATGGACATTTAGGTTCTTCTTTAAAAATGGATGGTGAAATTACAGGAGGGGGGGATCCGGATAAGTATGAGATTATATACCGACAGGATAATGACAGAATTAAAGTGTGGGTAGAAAGCCCAAGTAGAATGTGGGGAAATATGAATTTGCGAGGAGTTTTAGAGTTTAAAGTTCCTGCAGGTGTTGAAATTGTTGTGGATAATAGTTCTGGAAATCTGAAAGCTGACAAATTGCAAGCAAGACGAATTCATTTAGAAACATCTTCCGGAAATATTGAAGCTGAGAACATGGAAGCTGAGTTAACCATAAAGTGTACTTCGGGAAATATCACTTTGGAATCTCACAATGGTAATGCTGAATTAAAAACAACTTCCGGAAATCTCAAAATAAATGAGGTAAATGGTAATTTAACGGCCAATGCCACTTCAGGAAATATCCAGATTTACAATGTTTCAGGTAATACATCAGCAGATTGTTCCTCCGGTAACATTAAGATGGGTGATATAATAGGAATGCTTCATGTCGGAACTTCTTCTGGAAATATTAGGGGCGAAGGAATAAAACTAACTGGAGAGTCCAGGTTTAAAGCCTCTTCAGGAAATATTACTATAGAATTGAGGAATGATGAAGATGAATTGAGTTTCGATCTGGATGCTGGTTCTGGTAATCTTCGCGCTGGAAGTAGTAGGGCAGACGATCGACTTATTCTTACTAAGGGTCCTATTAAAATTACCGGTATTTCATCGTCAGGTAACCAAACTTATACTATAAGGTAGTGTGAAAAGAATAAATTAACATTTATTTCTGATCTTGAAATAGATGCTTTTCAATTTTTGATTGTAGATCAGCTGAATCAAAAGGTTTAGATACATAATCATTTATGCCTATAGCATAAAGTTTTTCAAGGTCTCCAATCATAACATCTGCTGTCAAAGCAAGAATAGGAATTGTATTAGAATTTTTTAATTCCAGGTTTCTTATTGTATTTGTGGCTTCCCAGCCATCCATTTCAGGCATATGCAGATCCATTAAGATAAGGTCAAACTTGTTTTTCTTAAACATATCCACTGCTATCAATCCATTTTTTGCAACCTCTACCTGATACTCCCATTTTTCCAGAAATCTTTTTGCTACCATCATGTTCATCTCATTATCTTCAACAAGAAGGACTGTATATACCGATTTAGGATAATCATGAGAGTGAGTCTTGTCTTTTTCAGATAATTCTTTTACTTCGGATAGTGGTGTCACCTCATATAATAGATCGAAGAAAAAGTTTGATCCAATACCTGGTGTGCTTTTTACTTTTATATCGCTGTTTTGTAATTTAAGTAAATGGCGGATTATTGAAAGTCCCAATCCTGTACCACCAAATTTTCGGGTTGTATCAGATTTAGCTTGTTCAAACCTTTCAAATATGCGATTTTGTTCTTTTTCAGATATACCAATCCCCGAATCTTTCACGCTAAAATTTATTTTTAAAGAATCAGCGGATTTATCAATAAGTGATATGGCTACATCAATGGATCCTTTATTTGTAAATTTTATAGCATTATCTATCAGGTTTACCATAATCTGTGATAAACGATGAGGATCTCCAACAATGGATTTTGGAATATGTTTATCAATA
>Ga0316187_10002884_pt1 | contig 15011 bp, 9 predicted proteins | sample CroRivburrow1_MG_FD_204927 | JGI IMG/M metagenome (GOLD analysis project Ga0316187, IMG submission 204927) | Coastal sediment microbial communities from Maine, United States - Cross River worm burrow 1 | ecosystem: Environmental > Aquatic > Marine > Coastal > Sediment | place: USA: Maine... | reverse complement strand
GGATGTCTCGCGAGAGATCGACTTTGAGGGCGAGCTTGGGGTCGACGACGCGCCAAACCTTTTCATGGCTGAATTCGGCTGGCAGTTCGGCAAAAAGTGGGGGCTCGCTCTCCAGTATTTCCAGTCGGAGCGAGAAGCCAGTGCGTCGCTCAATGAAACATTCGAGTGGGAGGATCTTACCTTCAATGCCGGGGTCGACGTCTCTGCCGGTACTGATTTGTCGATTATGCGCGTTTTCTTTGCGAGGCAATTTTGGGACGGTGGTCCTCACAGCGTCCGGGTTGGTGCAGGCGTACACTGGCTGGAAATGGGCGCATTTGTCGAGGGTGTCGCGACATTGAATGATCAAAGCACCGACTTTCGACGGGGTTCTGTGTCAGTGTCGGCGCCAGTGCCAAATCTCGGCGTTTGGTATCGCTACTCGCCGTCGGACCGCTGGTTATTCAACGCGAGACTGGACTGGCTGTCCGCGAGTATCGACGACTACTCGGGCGGCATCTGGAATGTGGCTGCAGGCGTGAATTACAGAATATTCAAACACTTTGGCGCCGGAATTGCTTACCAGTATTTTGAGCTTGACGGTTCAGTCGATGGCGATAACTGGCATGGCGGCGTCAACGCAGTATTCAAAGGCCCACACATTTATATCAACGGTTTTTGGTAAGCACTCCCCGGTTGCAAAAAGGTGCAGACTCGCATGTCACGACATGTTCGCCGTTCGCTTGCACTACTAACAGTAATATCCTCCGCGTTGTTCGTGATTGCCTGCCAGCAGGACCAGCCGGTTCAAGCCCGTGCTGCCGTCGATGCGCTGGATCGAACCACCGCTGACGCACGTAAGGCCAGGATTGCCAATCTCGATTACGACGCACTCGTGGACATCGCCTCCAGCGAGGAAGAAATTGTCGGCGAGGTGAGCATTCAATTCGACTTGTCTGATACATCTTCAGCCCTGACCCTCGACTTCACCGGCGGTACCGTGAATTCGGTCCTGGTCAATGGTGAGTTAATCACCGACGCCTACAACGGCTACTACATCACGCTGCCTGCAGAACGACTGCAGCCTGGACCGAACACCGTCGAAGTCGCGTACCGCCACCCGTATGGTCACGACGGCAACGGACTGCATCGTTTTGTGGACCCGGAAGATGGGCTGACGTATTTGCACTCCTATCTGTGGCCCTACTACGCCAACAGACTCTTGCCATCGTTCGACCAGCCCAGCCTCAAAGCGAATTTCTCGCTGCGCGTCATCGCGCCCGAAAGCTGGAGCGTCTTTTCAATGAGTCCGGGAACCGCTGCGCCGGACTCCGATCACGCCCGGCTGTGGACGTTTGCAAAGACGCCGAAGATCGCGACCTACATGTTTTCGCTACACGCCGGGCCTTACAAGATCTGGAGCGACGATTCGGGTGATGTGCCGCTGCGGCTCATGGCGCGTCAGTCGCTCGCACAGTATGTCGCCGTCGACGAGTGGTTCGAAATTACACAGAAAGGCATGACGTTTTTCGACGACTATTTCGAAATCCCTTACCCGTTTGAGAAATACGATCAGTTGATCGTGCCGGAATTCAATATTGGCGGCATGGAGAATGCCGCGGCTGTGAGCTTTACAGAGCGCTATATTCAACGTCAGCCGAGCAACCGGGGACAGCGCGAAAGCCGGGCAGGTACCGTCCTCCATGAACTCGCACATATGTGGTTTGGCGACCTTGTCACACACGACTGGTGGAACGGGATGTGGCTGAACGAAAGCTTTGCCACTCAGATGGCGACGCTTGCACTGGTCGAGACAACCGAGTTCACAGACCAGTGGCACGGCCACTTCACCGCCGGTAAGCAAGCCGCGTACCAGCGCGACAGTCGTGTCACAACGCACCCGATTGAAATGCCGGTTAGAAGTACGGATGAGTTTACAATTCTGTTCGACGCGATCACCTATCAAAAAGGTGGTTCGGTACTGAAACAATTGCAGCATCGGGTCGGCGAAGAGAATTATCGTCAGGGTGTCTCGGCGTATCTAAAGGAGAATGCTTATGGCACAACGGAGCTTGCCGACTTCATCGGGCACCAGAGTGAAAGTGCCGGCATCGATCTCAGTGGCTGGTCAGACGAATGGTTGCTGACGTCCGGGTTTAATACGCTCGCAGTTGAATCCGAGTGCGACGGTGAATTGCTGAGTTCGATCGCGATTACGCAGTCGGCAACAGCGGATCAACCACGACTACGGACCCATAGCGTCGATCTGGCCTTATACAACCTTGACGCTGACGGCGGTCTCGTCGTCACCGCTGCAATTCCTGTCCTGGTTGAGGGCAAGCGCACATCAGTAGAAGTACCAGAGGGGCAACCCTGTCCGGCGATCGTCAACCCCAACCACAATGACTGGGCCTTTGCCAAAATTGCGCTAAGCGCCGATGATGAAGCGCTTCTTGGCGAGCACCTTGGCGACGTAGCAGATCCGCTGTCACGGTCTATGTTCCTTGCCGCCTTGTTCGACAATGCAATGGCTGGCGACGTCTCCATTGCCGCCTATGTTCGACAGGCACTGAGACTTGCAGAGACCGAGAAAAACATCCGTATCCTCGAACAGATTGCCGGATCGCTTGCCGGAGCTGCGAACATGATGCAGCGACTACGACCGGAAACAGAAGAAGCCCTGCAACGCGTGCTTAGCGACATTGAAGAACTCTCGTTACGGCGTTCGCATTTCGCTAACACGCAAGACGTGAAGCAACTGTGGATGAATACATTCTTGAATGTCGTTTCGAGCGAAGCAGGGCTGGGTACAGCAAGGGCGTTACTCGATGGCAAAGCTGAAATCGACGGTATTGAAATATCGCCTGAAATTCGCTGGCGGCTACTCATCATTCTGAGTCGTCACGACGCGGACGATATCGTCGAATTGCTTGCCGCTGAAATCGAACGGGACCCGTCTGACTTCGGCCAACGCAGTTTGTTGTCGGCCCAGGCTGCTGCACCCAATCTCGTCAACAAAGAGCAATGGGTTGATGAATTGCAGGCGCCGCAGTTACTGACCAGTCTCGCGAAGCAACGTGCTGTCATCAGCGAACTGTTTCCGCCGACCCAAACCGACCTGCAACTGAAATTGCTGGAAAAAATTCTTAGCGCTTTGCCCCGAATGAGTCGCGAAGCCGATTCATATTTTCTGTCGAGTTACACGGGAACGTTGCTCACACCAATGTGCCGGCCAGAAAGCAATGCGCTCATGCAGGCCACTCTGGATGAGTTTTCAGACCAATTGAATCCGACAGCGTTGCGATTCCTGCGCGAGGCACATCAGCGCGACGTTGAATGTCAGTCGCTTCGGCAAGCACAAGCGCTTTGACTGAAACAGGGGTCGAACCGATGTTTTCGATAGCCTCTTTTCAGACTATGATGTACGAAATAACTCGAATAAATACCGATCAAGATCCGGCAACACAAGGGATGCGAAATGCTTATCGTCGAAGGGCTGGTCAAGCAGTACGGTGATTTCACGGCCGTAGATGACGTTTCATTTGAGGCAGGTGAGGGCATCATATTTGGCCTCCTTGGTCCGAATGGTGCCGGCAAGTCGACAGCGATTAACTGTATTTCCGGATTGTTGGCGCCAACGACGGGCCGCATAGCAGTATCGGGCCACGACATTGTTAAGGACGGCAAAGCGGCGCGACGATCACTCGGCGTCGTTCCGCAGGAAATCGCGCTCTACGAAGACTTACCTGCCATCGATAATCTTCGCTATTGGGGGATGGCCTACGGCCTACGCGGCAAAACCCTGGAAGATCGCGTTTCTGACGTGCTCGGCCATATCGGACTTGCCGATCGCGCCAAGGACTTGCCGAAAGAGTTTTCGGGAGGCATGAAGCGCCGTCTGAATTTTGGTTGCGGCGTTGTGCACAAACCCAAGGTGCTGTTGCTTGATGAACCGACGGTCGGCGTCGACCCACAATCGCGTGCAAGATTGTTTGACCTGGTCGAGGCGGAGCGCGACGCGGGTGCTTGCGTGTTGTACACCACGCACTACATGGAAGAGGCCGAGCGCCTTTGCGATTCGTTGGCGATCATAGATCGTGGCAAGATCATCGCCAAAGGCACTGTCGCTGAGCTTAAGTCTCAGCTGGGCGCTCGTGATGCGCTACAACTCTCTGGAAACTTCCCCGTCGATGCGACGAAATCCGCGATTGCGTCACTTTCATCGAGCATTACCGACCTGGAGATCCTCAGCCAGGACGAAGATACATTGATGTTGACCCTGTCACTGGCATCGCAGCATTTGCCGGGCATTTTTGACGCGATAAGCGGCGCGGGCGGTTCGGTATCCGAAACGAGCTTGCGCAGCCCAAACCTCGAAACCCTTTTCCTGTTGTTGACCGGCAAAGAGCTGCGCCAATAGTGTTCAGCTTTCTTTTGACATCGGTTAGAAAAGATTTGGCGCGCTGGCGCCAGGATAAAACCGCGCTGCTGATCTGGCTTGGCATTCCGTTTCTGATCGGCGGCCTCATCACATCGATGATCGACGGTGGTGATGGAACGCCAACCGGCACCTTGCTCATTGCCGACCAGGATGATTCGCTGTTGAGCGGATTTGTGGTCGGCGCCTATAGCCAGGATCAACTCGGCGACTTGATCGTCGTAGAGAAAGTGTCTGTTGAGGAAGGCGAGGCGCGGATAAACGATGGCGACGCGAGCGGCTTCCTCACCATTCCGGCTGGTTTTCAGGACGCATTCCTGAAAGAAACGCCGGTAACGCTGACGCTCAAGACGAACCCCGCTCAAACCATTCTTCCCGGCATCATCGAGGACGCCACGGAGATTCTGCTCGACCTCGGGTTCTACGCTCAGCGCCTGCTGGGGCCCGAGATTCAACAGATACAAGATTCTAGCTCGAACGGCCTGACTGACGATGTATTCGTTTCGGGTATCTCCGTCGACATACAAAACAAGATCAACAAGGTAGGGCCGAAACTCTCGCCACCATTGCTTGACGTTGTCATCGTCGAGCCACCGCCGGCAGAGCCGCAACCCGACATCGCGTTACTGTTTCTCCCGGGCATCATCCTCATGGCGGTATTGTTTTCATCGAACAGCCTGGCGGCCGACTATTGGGCGGAGCGAGAAAAAGGGACCTTGCGCCGGCTTGCGTCTGCGCCTGGTGTGCTCTCCGGTTTCGTCGCGGGTAAGGCCGTCGCCGCGCTGGCAGTTATAGGTTTCATTGCGGCAATAACGCTGGTCGTCGGTTTTGTTTATCACGATGTTGCGTGGAACAAATTTGTCCCGTCGCTCCTGTGGGTGTCCTTCGGTGGTGTTGGCCTGTTTGCCTGGTTCGCCGCGTTGCAGATGATGTTTCCGAACAATCGAGCTGCAAACCTGGTCACGACGATACTGCTCTTCCCCCTGATGATGGCGGGCGGAAGTTTCTTTCCGTTGGCGGCTTTGCCCGAATGGATAGCGGGTATAGGGCGTTTGTCGCCGAACGGGTTCATCGTTGACCGACTATCCGGCGAGCTCGGTGCAGCGAGTGCGTGGTCGATCGACGCGAGAAGCTGGCTGACGCTACTTTCGATAACCCTGAGCGGTCTCGCGATAAGCACCTGGCGACTTCGCAGCGGTTTCGCACGAAAGTGACCGGATGAAGAACATACTTTTTATCGCCTGGCAGGACGTACGCAATCAGTTGCGGCAGGGGTCGACACTGCTTTGGGTTTTCGTGATGCCGCCGATTTTCTTCTTCTTCATTGGGACTGTGACCGGTGGGTTCTCATCGGGTATTGGCGGCGGGCAGGCGACCCCGCTGACGGTCGTCGCGGAATCGCCCGGATTCCTGAAAGACCAGATCGATCTGCGGCTTGCGGCGAATCAATTTGAGGCAGAGTGGGTCGATTCACTTGAAGCAACGGTTGAGGGGGAGTCGCCGACCCGCATCCTGTCGTTCGACGCCGGCATGAGTGACAAGGTGCTGGCAGGGGAACAGGTCAAGGCGAGCTTCGAGACGAGTGCAAATGCCCTGACTCGCGAGTTTGAAGAGATACGTATGCAACGAGCGCTTTACACGGCGCTGGCCGACATCGTCATTGCGGGTGCGACGACCGAGCCGCTCAGCGCAGAGGCATTGATCACCCTTAACAACTCGCCACGCGTGTGGCAACTGGACGTATCACCCGCGGGTGAGCGCGTCAGTATTCCCTCAGGCTTCCAGCAGGCGGTTCCCGGTATTCTCGTTATGTTCACGCTTCTTGTATTGCTGACGAGCAGCGGGTCGATGTTGGTGCAGGAAAGAACACAGGGCTTGCTAAGGCGGCTCGCAGCCACACCGATTTCAAAAGCCGAGCTCATTGCTGGCAAGTGGGACGGGCGCATGGTGCTCGCTACCATTCAGATTCTGGTTGCCCTGATCGTTGGCACATTCCTGTTCAAGATGGACTGGGGTCCAAACCTCGGTATGGTAATTCTGGTACTAATAGCATGGGGTGGCTTCTGTGCATCTGCGGGCCTCTGGCTGGGAACAGTAGCTAATACCCAGGCGCAGGCAGGAGGGCTTGGCGTGCTCGCGGCGAATGTACTTGCGGCGCTCGGTGGTTGCTGGTGGCCTATCGAAATTACACCCGAGTGGATGCAGTTCGTGCAAAAGCTGATACCGACCGGCTGGACAATGGACGCGCTTCACAAGCTCATCAGTTTTCAGGCGACCGCGGCGTCCGTCATTCCGAACATTGCCATGCTATTGGTTGCGACGGTTGTTTTCGGCGTGCTGGCGGTGCGGCGTTTCCGTTACGAGTAATGGGAAAAGGGGTCAGTGCCGACGCTGATGTATTGGCGCTAACGACCAAATAGCCCACGTCGGATTTCACTCTTTCCGTCGTCGGTTTCATCCTGAATCTTGAACACTGTCTGCCCATCCTCTTTTCTGGTTTCAATGTTTGCCAATTCAAGATACTGCGATAGGGAGATTCGCTCTGTTCCGTAGATGTAACGTGCAAAGAACTCTTCTTGCGAAACGCTATTCAGGCGACTCAATTCATCTTCGATATCGCTAATGTCATAGTTACTACTTCCAAACTGGCTATACATAAACCGCATCAAATCATCCACGCTTTTTCGATTTCCGGTTGCAGACCGAATTTGCAAGTCTTGTGCAATAGCAACAAACATTCCCCCCGCATAAATTAATCCCCAGTGTTCGTGCTTGAGTTCGCCGTTCGTCAGGGAGAGTTTTCCAACGCCATCATCGCTGTCATACCTCTGGTAGAAAAAACCGCCCAGCAGGTCCAGGTAGGACTCATCACTTAGATAGCCGATATGACGCAACGCCTTCAGCGTGTAGTAATTGCTGAAGCCTTCCTTAAACCATTCAGTGTCTTCTGCGTTGGGCGAGAACGATTTTCCATTCCACAGATGAAAAAATTCATGGGCGAAAATAAAGCGAGCGATGGTTTGCGACATCGAATCGCCGTCGGGGTCAATCAATATACTGATATTACTTCCGATCGCCTCACCGTCTGTTTCCACGGATGGGTTTATGATTACTACTGATTTGATAGTCTCGCCTTGTGACTGCAGCCGCGGGATCCCGCCCATCAAGTCGGTGTAATATTGCAATACGCCTTTGGCCATATCGCTAAACGTCTTCTCCTGTGCGGATAATTGTTCGCCGCCGAGCGCTAACAGAAGTTCAAATTTTCCTTGTGTGATGGAAAGTTGCTTGTGAGTGCCGGCAAAGAACATCGATGTGGATAGAGCTTCGTAGTCGGCTACGCGGAAATTTCGCGTTTCGCCATCTTGCTCGTGCCATGGCGTCGTCACCTTCCAGCTCTCGGGCAGGTAAAATTCAACGTTGATGTCGTCGCGCTCTTCGCCGTTAGCAATAAACAAAGCACGTGCTGTATAAAAAACACCCCAGTCGCGCATGTAAGCCGCGCCATCCACACCGCCACTCCAGCTATGGTTCTCGTGTTCGAGGTTTACTTGATAACTGAATGTGACTCGACCTTGAGGCATAGCAGATAATTGCCAGCTCCCATCTTCCATAGCCGTAACGGATAACGGTTGGTCGTTTTCATCAGTGACCACAAAGTCACTCACAAAAGTCGACCAGCGCTTAGGTAACTGGTTGGCCCCTGGAAACATATAGAATGTCCCGTCGGTCGGTTTTAGCGATGCCTTTACGCTGGCAATCTGACGATTATCTTCAGTGATAGTAATTTCGTAATTTGCGCTCTTTTCAGATTCACTAGCCGCCCGCTGACTGGCCGTTCCATAAGTCTCGTCCACCGAATAAACCGTCTTACCATCCATGATGGTCAGTAGAACCCGCGCCTCGTTAATTTCAGACACAGGAACCTCGAACAGATTACGATCGATAACGATGAGGTCCGCGCGCTTTCCCACCTCGATGGAGCCGGTCTTGTCTTCGAGACGCATGACGTAAGCGGCATTGCGCGTATACATATCCAACGCCGAGGCAAGATCAATCTCCTCGCCTTTTCCGAGAGTGCGGTCTGACTCTTCGAACGGGTCTTGCCGACGAACAGCCGTTTCTATCGCGTCCAGCGGATTGAGGGACGAAACATCCCAATCGCTACCGCCTACCAGCCTGGCTCCCGTCTTTTCAATGCTTCGAACCGGGTAGAACTTCTCGACTCGCTCTTCACCAACGATATCGACGGCGAGATCGATGTAAACGTCCGGATAGCACCACATGCACTGAAAGTTGGCGGCGACGTTCAATTCGGCGAAGCGGGGGATGTCCTCCTCGTCGATCAGTTGCAGATGGACGATCTGGTGGCGATTGTCGTTCGGGCCATTCTCAAATAACGCATGCTCATACGCATCGAGGGCGGCACGTATCGCCCCATCGCCGATCGCGTGGGTGTGAATCTGCAGACCCATGGCATCGAACCGTTCATACAGGGCGTTCAGCTCGTCCTGCTCATAGAACGGAGGAGAATTGCTGCCGTCGAGATACGGTTCGAGCATGAAAGACGTGCGGGTCTCGATGACGCCGTCGATGTAGACCTTGACCGAGTCGACATCCAGGTAAGCGCCCCGGAAGTCATCCCGTTTCGCCAGCAGGTCGAAAATTTCCGGCCCGAAACGGGCCGCCAGCTCGTTGATGGGCGAAAGAGAGGCAAGCACTCGCGCCGTCAAATCGCCGCGGCGGTCCGCGGTTCGGTAAAGTGAAAGTTTATCTTCTGCGACACCGGGCTCAACGAAGGCGGTAATTCCAAACGCTCTCGCTTGTTGCAGCCCTGCAAGTAACGCTCCGTACCGCTCCTTCTCTGACGCTACCGGTAATACGTCTTCAATAAGGGCCATGGCGTTTTCCCGGAGGGTGCCACTTGGCTTGCCTGTGGCCGCATCACGAACAATGACGCCATTCGACGGATCCGGAGATTCCATATCGATGCCCGCAAGTTCCAGTGCGCGCGAACTTGCCCACCCATTGTGACCGAAGGCATCGGAAAAGTAGGCCGGCCGTCCTTCCAGTATCTCGTCGAGAATCGCAGCCGAAGGGTTGCCATCGGGGAATGCGGCAAGTGGCCAGCCACCGCCAATTACCCAGTCGTCAGGACCATATTCCCGCGAGCGGAGACATTCGGCCAGCAGACCGCGAATCTTTGATACGTCCAGCTCGTACATAAGATTGCAGCCCAGCGCCGCCCTGCCGCCATACTGAACATGGGCGTGACCATCATGGAAGCCCGGCATTAACATCTTTCCATCAAGATCCACGACTTCAGTTTTTGAGCCGATGAATCCCACAGCATCCCCGTCCGAACCGACAAACACTATTGCACCACCGTTGATCGCAACGGCCTCAGCCCAGGAATGACTTTCATCGGCGGTGTATACCGCGCCGTTTATAAAGACCCTGTCAGCGCCGGGCGATTCGGGTCCGCTGCAGGCTGGCAGCGCGGTGATCAATACAATGGAAGCGAAAGCGTTCAGAAGAGTCTTTTTCATCGTGGTTTAGGCACGCCGAGCTCGAATCGGTTCTTTATACACTATGCACTCGGAAGAGATGCAACATGCCATTCGGGATGCTGGCGATCTTGCTACAAGCAGTAGTGTTTTCTTACTTTTATCCCCTGTTTTACCGGAACGTCGGCGGTGGCAACCCGGTCGTACGCGGAACTCAGTTCGGCCTGTTTATGGGTCTTACTGTCTGGTCGGTAATGGTGTTCGCGACAGCCGCCAAGATCGAGATCGAGCCAAAAACTACTTTCGTGATGCTTGCGACTGCATTCCAGATCATTCAGTTCACGTGCGTTGGCGCGGCGATCGGGCTTGTATACGGGAACCTGGCTAATGAAAGCAGATGATTTAGCCGGCATCTTGTGTCGTCATATCTGCTATCTTGAGCGCCCGCTTCAAGCAACGCAGGGCCGCACTTGAGTCAGCTATTCCAGGAACTGAAACGCCGCAACGTATTTCGCGTCACCATTGCGTATCTCGCAGTCGCCTGGCTGATCCTGCAAGCCGCCGATATCGTCCTCGACAATATCGCTGCCCCCGATTGGCTGATGCAGGCTGTCATGTTCTTTATGGCCATTGGCCTCCCGATAGCCATTGTGCTCGCATGGGCATTCGAGATGACGCCGGATGGCATCAAGAAGGAAACCGAGGTTGATCGCACAACATCTATCACCCAAAGCACCGGCAAGAAACTTGATCGAATAATAATTGCAGTTCTCGGAATTGCAGTGATTGTTCTGGTAGTGGAGCGGTTTGTGCTCGGCGACACGCCCCCTGGTGTAGAAACGATCGATAAGTCTGTTGCCGTTCTGCCCTTTGTCGCCATGAGCAGCGGCCCGGACGACGAGTACTTCGCGGATGGCTTGACTGAAGAGATTCTCAATTCGCTCGCACAACTACCAGAACTCCTGATCACGGCGAGAACGTCTGCGTTCTCTTTTAAGGGGCAGGATATTCCCGTGCAGGAAATCGCCAGTGCGCTCGGTGTAAAACATATTGTTGAGGGTTCGGTAAGACGATCCGGCGATCGGTTACGTGTAACCGCACAGTTGATTCGAGCGGAAGACGGTTTTCACCTTTGGTCCGAAAACTACGATAGCACTTCGACCGACACCATCAGCGTGCAGGAAAATATCGCCGAACAAATAGCGTCGGCGATGGATGTCGTGCTCGACGAGGAAAAACGCGAGGCGATGAAGGCCGCCGGGCTGCGAGATCCTGAAGCATTTACGCTGTATCAAAAAGGTCTGGAGCTTTTTTTGCAGGCGCATGGCGATATCAATTTGGTTGACGGCCTGCGCAGGGCGAACGTGTATTTCGAGCAAGTCATTGAACGAGTGCCGACTTTTTCTGAGGTTTACCTGCTCCATTCCGATTTGTTTGTACATGCGTTGACCGAAGAGTCGGCCGGCGTGAACCAGGGAATACTTTCTGAAGAAGAACTTGCGAATGCCTACCCCACAGCAATAGCGGACTACGAAGCAGCCGCGAAACACTCCACATCGAAAGCCCAGAACACCATGATGGGCTTGGACCTGGCGTATTTCAGCGGCGATTGGCGGGGATTGGATAGACGCATCACTCGCGCACTGGATACGCCTGGGTGTGATTCGTCGAGCTGGATACAGGTGATTGCGGACGTTTTCGGATACTCCGAGCAATACCTCGAGCAGGCACGGCGCTTACTCGCATGCGATCCTCGATGGTCTCTGTCCTGGTTCAACCTGGCCAGATCCACGCTTCGATCTGGCGATAGCGAAGAAGCATTGCGGATTGCGCGCGAAGGCACCGAAGTTGCACCTGGCGGCTGGCTTGCGACCGCCCTGGTCAGATCGTTAGTTGCAAACGGCAAATACGACGAAGCACTTATGGAAATTGACAGGCGAATCGACGCAGAGGATCTTGAGCTGGCGTTCAAGGCATTGGTCGCGGCGGCCCAGGGAGAACAGAGTCGTCTTGATCAGTTGTTTGAAGAGTTCAAGTCCGTAAACACCGCGGGAAATGAGTGGGTAATTTTGGTTGCTGCCTGGGGTGGCCACCGGGAAGAAGCGAATCGTGCCGCTGCAATGATTGACGAACATCATTTCGGATCATTGACACTTACGGATGTGGCCCAGTGGTGCGCGTGCGGGAAACCGTTTGATCTGGAAGCAACGCCCAATTATGCCGCGAAGCTCAAGGAAAGTGGTCTGAGCTGGTCGCCGCCTTCCGTGATGGACTATCCACTCAAGGATTGGTAACCCGGGTAAGCGGAGACACCGCATCCTTCGATGGCGCGCCAACACAGAGTAGTATCCCTCCATGCCAAACCCCACCAAATTCACTTCCCTCGATCTTCACCCGGCCTTGCTCAGCAACCTCACTGACATCGGCTATACCGATATGACACTCGTGCAAGCTGAGACCCTGCCACATCTGATAGGCGGTGCAGATGTGTTGGCCCGGGCCAAAACAGGAAGCGGGAAAACCGCGGCTTTCGGCCTCGGTCTCCTGAACAAACTGGACGTCGCAACGTTTCGGTCACAGGCGCTGGTGTTGTGCCCGACCCGTGAGCTGGCTGACCAGGTCTCGAAAGAAATTCGTCGACTTGCTCGCGGCATTCCGAACATAAAAATATTGACGTTGTGCGGCGGTGTGCCGCTGGGGCCACAGCTCGCGTCATTGCAGCACAGTCCCCACATTATTGTGGGTACGCCAGGACGAGTCCTGAAACACCTGCGCAATGAGACGGTGATGCTCGGGGAGTTGAAGACACTGGTTTTCGATGAGGCGGATCGCATGCTGGATATGGGATTCGCAGACGAACTGAACGCAATTCTTGAATTTGTACCGAAGGATCGACAAACGCTCTTGTTCAGCGCCACCTACCCGGAAAGCATCGCGGCGGTCAGCAAGCGCGTCCAGCGAAATCCTGCCATCGTCGATGTGACCGACGACGAGCAGCCCGCACAAATCGTGCAAAGCTGGTGCAGCGTAACAAGGGAAAACCGAAACGCCGAACTGGTTCGTGCATTGCGTGCATGGGGCGGAGAGCTCAATCTCGTCTTCTGCAATACCAAGGTTGATTGTGCGGAGGTTGCCAGCTACCTGGTGTCGCAGAATATTGTTGCTGTCGCCTTGCATGGTGATCTCGATCAAATCGAACGCACCGAAGTGCTGGTGCGATTCTCGAACAGAAGTGCGTCTGTGCTTATTGCAACTGACGTTGCAGCGCGCGGTCTCGACGTGAAGGATCTGGACGCCGTATTCAACTACGAATTACCCAAGCAGGCCGAAGTCTATATTCACCGTATTGGTCGGACCGGTCGGGCGGGCAAACAGGGCGTAGCGGTTAGCCTGGTGGAAGAGCGCGAGGAATGGCGGTGGCAGGAAATCGAAGAACTGCTGCCCGATGCTTTTCCGAAGAAATGCGGAATCCCGGATGCGAAGCGTTCGGCCGACACGTTGAGCCCGGCAATGACGACCATTCAGATCAGCGGTGGCCGAAAGAATAAATTACGCCCCGGTGATTTACTGGGTGCGCTCACGGCGGATGGAGGCGTCCCGGGCGACAGCGTGGGCTCGATCGATCTGTTCGATACCCGCAGTTATGTTGCCGTAAAAAACGCTCATGCCAAGAAAGCACTGCGGCAGCTGGCGAGCCGGCCGATCAAAGGCAGAAAGTATCGGGCCCGGATCAGCGGATTCGTTTCCAAGCGCGTGTAAAGCTAACAAACAATCAAATAGAGAACCTATGCTCGCATTCATAAGGAGCAACTTCCGTTGGATCGCCGGCGGATTCATGCTCACGTATTTTTCCAGTTTTGGACAAACGTATTTCATATCTGCTTCTGTTTCAGAATGGCAGGCCGCGTTTGGGCTGAGCCATGGCGAATTTGGGCGGCTCTATATGTTCGCTACGCTTGCGAGCGCACTTTGTCTTCCGTTCGTCGGCAGGTTGGTGGACGTTGTTCAGGCCCATCGCATGATAGCTCTGGTGGTACCTGTTCTTGCCGGGGCCGCGTTACTGGCCGGCTACGCATCTTCCGTGCCAGTACTTGTCTTCGCTGTCTTCGTGCTGAGGCTGTTCGGTCAGGGCATGATGACGCACATAGCGTTGACCTCGACCGGGCGCTGGTTTGTTGCCGAGAGGGGTCGGGCAATATCGCTTGTGGTGCTCGGCCACCAGGGAGGCGAGGCCATGATCCCGTTGGCGTTCGCGGCAATCACGATCGCCTACGGATACCGTGCCGGTTGGGTCGCCGCCGCCGCCGCATTGATTGTCGTTGGTCTTCCCTTCGCTTATTGGTGCTACCGTACGCCTCGCGTACCCCATGGGCAGGCGTCAACGGAGACAAAGACGTCGCCAGACGTGCGCAGCTGGACGCGGCGGGAAGTCTTGAGGGATCCGATATTCTGGGTACTTCTCACGGGCGTTCTGGCGCCCGCGTTCATTGGCACAACGATCTTCTATCATCAAAATTACCTGACGGCGTTGCACAATTGGCCGCCGCAGCTTTTTGCTACCTCATTACTGGTCATGGCGTTGACCACCGTTGGCTGCGCGTTGTTTACCGGCGCAGCGATCGATCGGTTTGGGGCAACCTCGGTTCTACCGTATTTTCTGCTGCCGCTATCGGCCGCGTGTTTCGCATTGGCCTACAGCGGGCCGGAAATAACGCTATTCATTGTGATGGTATTGCTTGGAATCAGTTACGGCGTGGCGTCCACGCTGTTCGGCTCACTGTGGCCGGAAATCTATGGCCTCGCTAACCTGGGAGCTGTTCGCTCTGTCACCGTCGCGGCAGCGGTTCTTGCGACGGCCGCCGGGCCCGGATTGACCGGTACTTTGATTGATCGAGGCATGGACCTGCCGGCGCAAATGAGTTTCTTCGGCTTCTACTGTCTTTTGGCAGCGGGCGCTATGATGACAGCGTCTGTGTTTTTGAAACGGCGTTCCTGATACCCGCAGTTACGTTGCCGTTCGTAACGCTCAAGCCAATAAAGCACAGCGACAGCTGGCGAACCGGCCAATCAAAGGTAGAAAGTATCGG
>Ga0316187_10002883_pt1 | contig 15011 bp, 14 predicted proteins | sample CroRivburrow1_MG_FD_204927 | JGI IMG/M metagenome (GOLD analysis project Ga0316187, IMG submission 204927) | Coastal sediment microbial communities from Maine, United States - Cross River worm burrow 1 | ecosystem: Environmental > Aquatic > Marine > Coastal > Sediment | place: USA: Maine... | reverse complement strand
CGTGAAAGACGTCATCGCCGACAACTTTCTGCAACAGATCGTGTTGCGCCCGACCGAGTACCAGGTAATCGCCACCCTGAATCTGAACGGCGATTACATTTCCGATGCACTTGCCGCCCAGGTTGGAGGTATCGGTATCGCTCCAGGCGCCAACATAGCCGATACTATCGGCGTGTTTGAAGCCACTCACGGCACCGCCCCGAAGTATACCGGCATGAACAAGGTTAACCCCGGTTCGATTATCCTGTCGGCGGAAATGATGCTGCGCTACATGGGCTGGGTCGAGGCTGCAGACCTCGTCATCACGGGTATGGCAGGAGCGATCGGCGACAAGCAGGTGACCTATGACCTCGCGCGCAATGAACCCGACGCGACCGAACTCAGCACCTCTGATTTCGGCGACGCGGTTATCGCGCGTATGGGTTAGCTATCCGCCGGCTAACACCGGCTAAATCAAATCCACTCGATGCAGCCCGTTATCGCGGATGATACGGGCTGAAATCTCTTCGACCGACATTTTAGACGTGTTGATGTACGGAATATTGTGGCGCAAGTACATTTCCTCGACCGCGCGCAGTTCGAAGCGACACTGATTCGTCGACGCGTAGCGGCTGTTGGGGCGTCGTTCCTCACGGATGTTGACCAACCTTTGCAGATCTGTGGTCAAGCCGAAAAGCTGCTTTTTGAAAGGGGCTATCGGTTGCGGTAGACGATCGCTATCCATGTCTTCTTCGGTAATCGGGTAGTTCGCCGCCTTGATGCCAAACTGCAATGCCAGATACAGGCAGCTCGGCGTCTTGCCGGAGCGCGAGACCCCGACCAGGATGATATCGGCTTCATCGTAATTCTGCGTTTTACCGCCATCGTCGTGCTGCATCGCGTAGTCGATGGCATCGATGCGCGATTCATAAAGCGATGGATTCACCGTGCGGTGCGATTCGCCGGGCTGGTGATGCTGTGTGGCGAGCACCTTTTCCAGGCGTGGCAATATATCCCCAAACGGATCGATAACCAGGGCCTTGCAATGCTCGATTACCTTGATCAGGTCGTCGTCGCCCATGGTACAGATGACGATGGGCAGATGGCCGCTGGCATCTCTGCAGCGATTTATTTCGTCGGCGAAGGCATGCGCTTTTTCGAGCGTGTCGACAAAAGGTACGGTGTGGGTCTGGAAGGCGTGATCGGGGAACTGCGCAAGCAAGCTCATGCCGAGGGTCTCAGCGGTGATCGCCGTGCCGTTTGAAAGAAAATACACATGGCGTGAATTGGGTTGCATGGTTCGCTTAATGGTCTCGGTTTCGAGTAGATATACTAGTATAATCCCGATCCATACATACACACAGAGTTACAGAGATAAACCCTATGTCAGAAAATATTGTGCCCCTGGATCAACTTGGTATGAACGATGTTGCAAGGGTTGGTGGCAAAAACGCCTCGCTCGGGGAAATGATCAAGAACCTGGCGAGCCTGGGCGTCGAGGTTCCGGGTGGCTTCGCCACCACAGCGAGCGCCTTCGACCGCTTCCTCGATGAAGCGGGCATAGGTGAGCGTATTCAGGCTCGACTCGATCAGCTCGATGCCGACGATACCAGGCAACTGGCGACTGTGGGCCAGGAAATACGGGGCTGGATCAACGCAGCTGCCCTGCCCGCCGACCTGCAAAGTGAAATTGCCGATGCCTACCAGGCCATGGGCGTCGACGGCAAGGATGCGACGGTCGCGGTACGTTCTTCGGCCACGGCGGAAGACCTGCCCGATGCGTCGTTCGCCGGACAGCAGGAAACCTATCTCAACATCAAAGGCATCGACCAGGTGTTGCACGCGATCAAGCTGGTATTTGCCTCGCTGTTCAACGATCGCGCCATCTCATACCGGGTGCACCAGGGATTCGCGCATGCCGACGTGTCGTTATCGGCCGGTATCCAGCGCATGGTGCGCAGCGACCTCGCCGCCAGTGGTGTCATGTTCAGCATCGATACCGAGTCGGGCTTCGAGGACGTGGTGTTTATCACCAGTAGCTATGGCCTCGGTGAAACCGTGGTACAGGGAGCGGTCAATCCGGATGAATTCTATGTGTATAAAAAAACTCTCGGTGTAGCCGATCACAGCATCCTGATGAAGAACCGTGGCAGCAAGCGCATCAAGATGATCTACGCCGAAGATGAAGCACCCGCGAAAGCAATCTGCACGGTCGACGTTGACGAGGCTGATCGCAACGTCTTTTCCATCGATGACGCCGACCTCACAGCGCTGGCGAAAATGGCGGTTACCATCGAGCAGCATTACGGTCGTCCGATGGATATTGAATGGGCCAAGGATGGTGAAAATGGTCGTCTCTATATTGTCCAGGCACGTCCGGAAACCGTGCAATCGCGCGTAGGACGGGTCATCGAACGCTATCAGCTGAAGCAGAAATCGGCGGTGCTGGTGAGTGGTCGTGCGGTCGGCAACCGTATCGGCCAGGGTCAGGCCAAGGTGATTAGCGACCTGTCGCAGATGGATCAGATTACCGCGGGTGACGTGCTGGTTACCGATATGACCGATCCCGACTGGGAACCGATCATGAAGCGCGCTTCCGCGATTGTCACCAACCGTGGTGGGCGCACCTGTCACGCCGCCATCATCGCGCGTGAACTCGGTATCCCGGCGCTGGTCGGCACCGGTGACGGCACCGCAACGATCAAGCATCTAAGCGAGGTAACCGTGTCCTGTGCAGAGGGCGATACCGGTTACGTCTACGATGGCTTACTCGAATTCGACTATCAGCAGCATGAATTGACCAGGATGCCCGAAATCCCGGTCAAGGTATCGATGAATGTCGGAAATCCCGAGCGCGCCTTTACTTTTTCACGGTTACCACACGCCGGCATCGGCCTCGCACGCCTCGAGTTCATCATCAGCAACATGATTGGCATCCATCCGCGCGCGCTGCTCGATTTCGACAATATGAAGCCCGAGTTACAGCAGGCTATCAACGCACGCATCGGTGGCTATGCCGGTCCGGTCGAGTACTATGTCGACAAGATGAGCGAGGGTATTGCAACGCTCGCCGCTGCCTTTGCGCCCGAACGCGTTATCGTGCGCATGTCTGATTTCAAATCGAATGAATACGCCCATTTGCTCGGCGGTGATATTTTCGAGCCGCATGAAGAAAATCCGATGCTCGGCTATCGCGGCGCGTCGCGTTACATCAGCGAGGATTTCAGGCCCAGCTTCGCTCTCGAGTGCGAAGCCATCAAGCGCGTGCGCAATGACATGCAGTTGCGCAACCTGGAAATCATGATCCCATTCGTGCGCACCCTTGGCGAAGCCGCGGCGGTACATGAATTACTGCGTGAAAACGGGCTGGTGCGCGGCGTTGACGGCCTGCGAGTCATCATGATGTGTGAAATCCCGTCCAACGTCATCCTGGCCGAGCAATTTCTCGAATATTTCGACGGCTTTTCCATCGGTTCCAATGACCTCACGCAATTGACCCTTGGGCTGGATCGGGATTCCGGCCTGGTTGCAGCGGGATTCGATGAACGCGATCCCGCGGTGATGAAATTACTGGCGCAGGCGATCGCGGCCTGCAAAGCGGCTGACAAATACGTCGGTATCTGCGGCCAGGGGCCATCCGATCATCCCGACCTTGCTGAATGGTTGCTGGAACAAGGCATCAGCAGCATCTCGCTGAACCCCGACTCGGTAATCGAGACCTGGTTGTTTATGGCCGAGCACTGCAAGTCAAAATAATCATGGCCGAGTTTTCGTCGCTGGCGCAGGATGTTTATTGTATCGATGCGCTTTACATCCAGCCGCGAGTCGCATCGATATATCTGCTGCGCGCGGGTGACGAGGTCGCGATCATCGAGACCGGCACTTTTCATTCGCTGCCCAACGTACTGGCGACACTGCAGCAACTGGGTATCGACCGCTCACAGGTCAAGTATGTTATTCCCACCCACGTGCACCTCGATCACGCTGGTGGGGCCGGCGAAATGATGCGCCAGTTCGAACAAGCCAGCCTGATTGTCCACCCACGTGGTGCTCGTCATATGATCGACCCCTCGAAACTGGTGGCGGGTACCATCGGCGTCTACGGCCGGCAACGCTTCGAGCGCCTGTATGGCAGCATCGAGCCGATACCCGAAGACCGGATCATCATTGCCGAAGACCTTGCCTGTTATCGTTTGCAGCAGCGCGAGCTGGTTTTTATCGACACGCCGGGGCATGCTCGGCATCACTTTTGCATCTACGACCAGCAAAGCAACGGTATGTTTACCGGGGATACCTTTGGCATCAGTTACGACGCGATGAAGGTCCTGCCGCGCGGCCTGCTGCCCACTACCCCGCCGTCCCAGTTTGATCCCTCGGCGCTAAAAGAATCGGTGGCTCGTATTATGAATTTTGCGCCCGAGCGACTTTATCTGACCCACTATGGCGAATTCAGCGATCCTGCCGCGCAGCTTGCCAGTTTCAACCAGTGGATAGACCAGTATGTGGCCGTTTGCGAGAGTTGCTCTGGTACTGGGGACGATTACGCAGCAGTGCTAGAACAAGCCTTGCTGCAACAGGTCATGAAGGGCCTGGGTAATGGCACCGATGAAGCGCTGCAACGACTTTTGAGCCACGATATAAAGCTCAACGCACAGGGCCTGGCGCACTGGTGGGGTCTACGTCCTGATGGGTGAATCGCTGTGGAAGCCGCATACTACAGTCGCCTCGATCTGTGAGCTCGATGGGCGCTTTCTGCTGGTGCGCGAAGTCGTTGACGGCTGTACCGTTTACAATCAACCTGCCGGCCATCTGGAACCCGGTGAAACACTGTTGGAGGCGGTGGTTCGCGAAACACTGGAAGAAACCCGCTATCGTTTCCGGCCGCTCGCACTGCAGGGTATATACCGCTACCGACCATCGCGCGAATCGGCAAAGACCTACCTGCGCTACCTGTTTCGTGGTGAAGTCGGGGAGCGGCTCGAGGGCGACCTGGATCGGGGGATCATTGCCGCGGAGTGGTTGAGTTACGATGAGGTGGTTGCCTGCCGTGATCAGCATCGCAGCCCGATGGTACTGCAATGCATCGACGATTATCGCAGGATTCCCGGATTTTCACTGGATGTTCTCAGCCGGGAATTTGCATGAGACTGTTTGTTCTGCGCATTGCCCTGTTACTGTCAGGCAGTTCACTGTTATTGAGCATTTCAGTTCAGGCAGAGCCCTATTTCGTGCAGTGCTACGACTTTGGCTGCAAGACCACGCGCGAACTGCGATTCGAACCGCGCCAGTGGGAGCAGATCCGCGCAATTTTCACAGATGCTATTGTTGATATCGACGCCGAAAAACAGGCGATTCGACGGGCGGTGGCAATGATGGAAGGTTTCAGCGGCGAGCTAACCGGCACCCACTACGACAAGGGCGGAAACTATCCCGGATCCGATATTCCCGGGCAAATGGATTGTATCGACGAATCGACCAATACCTATCAGTATCTTTCCGCGTTACAGGATCTCGATTTGCTGAAATGGCACCGCGTCAGCCTCAAACAACGGCGCATCGTGTGGTTTGTCACCCACTGGACCGCAACTATCCGCGAAATCGAGAGTAACCAGCGCTTCGCGGTCGACTCCTGGTATCGTGACAATGGTGAATTGCCCTACATTCAACCCATCGACGATTGGCTCAGCAAGCGTGATTTTCCAGACGATTTCAATCCGGAGCTCGCCGCGAATAGATGAGCCAGTCCTCACCAGAAAAAATCATCGTCGGTATGTCCGGTGGCGTCGACTCGTCGGTTGCGGCCTACCTGTTATTGGAACAGGGTTTCGAGGTCGAAGCGCTGTTCATGAAGAACTGGGAAGAAGACGATACCGCAGAATACTGTTCGGCCAGCGAAGACCTGGCAGATGCGCAGCTAGTCTGCGATGCGCTCGGAATCAAGTTACACACGGTCAATTTTTCCAGCGAGTACTGGGATAACGTGTTCGAGTATTTCCTGCACGAATACCGCATCGGCCGCACGCCGAATCCCGATATCATGTGTAATCGCGAAATCAAGTTCAAGGCTTTCCTCGATCACGCACAGCTGCTCGGTGCCGAACGCATTGCCACTGGCCACTACGTGCGTACGCGCCAGCTTAACGGCACGGTAGAATTATTGCGCGGCCTCGATAACAACAAGGACCAATCCTATTTTCTGTACGCATTGAACCAGCACCAGCTCAAACACGCGTTGTTCCCGGTCGGTGCGCTGGACAAGTCCGAGGTTCGAGAAATCGCGCGGCGCGAAAACTTCGCGGTACATGCCAAGAAAGACAGCACCGGCATCTGCTTTATCGGTGAGCGCAAGTTCCGCGATTTTCTGCAGCGCTTTATTCCGGCACAGCCAGGCGATATCTATTCCGCCGCGGGCAAGCGCCTGGGCGAGCACAGTGGTTTGATGTATTACACCATCGGTCAGCGACAGGGCCTCGGCATCGGCGGCACCGAGCCCGGTAATGACGACCCCTGGTACGTGGTCGCCAAGGAGCTGCACAGCAATCGACTCATCGTAACCCAGGGCGTGGACAATTCACTTTTGTTTCATTCGCGTTGCCGCATTACAGACCTGCACTGGATTGGCGACCGGGTCGAGAACATTCCGTTTGCCTGTAGTGCTAAAGTTCGCTACCGCCAGCAGGACAGCCCTTGCAGATTGTTGTCAGTTGACGGTGGTGACGCCGAGATCGAATTTGCCGAACCGCAGCGGGCGATGACCCCGGGCCAGGCCCTGGTGCTGTACCAGGACGAACAATGCCTGGGCGGCGGTACCATTGATATGGCTTCCAACCCCTGAATCGCCCCCGGCGAACTCGATGCGACAATGAATAAATTAGAGAATCAAACCCTGGCGATGGCGGGAATGTTCCAGGCAGCGACCCTGGTGGACGAACTGGCATCGCACGGGATTTGCGATGCGACCGGGTTCGACTGCAGTTTCGATAGCCTGTTTACCATTGAAGCCGACAGTCCGCGAGAGGCGCTTGGCGACATTGCCTGCCTGGCGCGCGGTTTTACCGCGCTGGGCGATTATCTCGGCGGTGAAAACCGCTCGCCGGGACGCAATATCGCCTATTACCTGCTCTCCATGCTGAAACTATCGAGCCAGATCTTGCGCGACGAAGAGCTGTCGGAGTCATTGTTAAAAGGCTTGCGCGGGATTCACTCCGATCGCGACAATTTCAATATGAGCCGTCACAGTGTGATCCACAAGATCGACGGACTGTATCAGGACTGCATCAGCGGCCTCAGGCCGCGCATCATCGTGCGTGGTGAACAGAGTTACCTGCGCAACGATGACAATGCCGCAAAGATCAGGGTGCTGTTACTTGCCGGAATTCGTGCCGCCGTGCTGTGGCAGCAACTGGGTGGGAATCGCTGGATCCTGTTCTGGTCACGCAAGAAATACGTGGCGACGGCGCGAAAGTTTTTGAGTTATACCTAAAAACAATGGGCGTTGCGTATGTGCCGCAGTAATCCGCGTGCAGCATCGTCGATCATATCGAACACCAGTTCGAAGCCATCGTCACCGAAATACGGATCCGGCACTTCCCGCTGCGAGAATTGTTGCGAATACTCGAGCATCAACTGCAGACGAGCACTCGCAGCTTCGGGCCTGATGGCACGCATGTCGGCGATATTCGCCTGATCCATGCCGAGCAGATAGTCAAACCCGGTGAAATCGGCGGAGACAAAGCGACGCGCACGCAATGCCGACAAATCGATCCCGTGCTGGTTCGCGGTCGCCTGCGAACGTGGATCGGGCGGGCTACCGATGTGGTAGCTGTGCGTTCCGGCCGAGTCGACCTGTATCGCGGCACCGAGATCATGCTTGTCCACCAGCGCCTGGAAAACGCCGTGCGCCGTCGGCGATCGGCAGATATTACCCATGCACACGAACAGGACTTTTATGGGTTGTTGCGTCGGCATCTATTTTCCCTGCAGGTTGTTTGTCACGAAATGTAATTCCTGCGATCTTACTATTTGATATACTTGGATGCATTCTAAACGGGGTGTAGATCGATGATCATAATACCAGAGATACAGATTCAGGGCGGTAAGGTAATCACACGCAGTGCCATCGAGGGCGATGATACCGTCCACGATATCTCGCCAGCAGAAGCGCTGCATAAATTTGTCGCCGATGGTGCGCAAATGCTGCAGATCGTCGATGTCGATGCGGCCCGGGGGAAGCCTGAGCGCAACGTGGAGTTGATCAAGCAGCTGATCAATGAAACCGATGTGCCGATCCAGGTCGCCGGCGGCATTCGCACCCTGTCGCAGATAAACGACTGGTTCGAAGCCGGCGCTGCTCGCGTTGTGCTTGGTACCGTTGCCATTACTGATTCACCACTGGTCGTGCAGGCGGCCAGCAGGCATCCGGGCGGTATCATCGTGCACCTGGCCACACGCGGTGGATACGTCATGATCGACGGCTGGAAAACCCAGACCGCATTCAAACCACAGGACCTGATTCGCGATCTGCAGATGACCGGAATAGCCGGGGTCGTGCACAAGGGTACCGAAAACCTGGAAACGGATTTTGACGAGGCTGTGGCGCTTACCGAGCAACTCAGCCACGACGTCTCGATCCCCGTGTATTCCAGTGGCACGGTGCAGAACCTTGACGACATTGCACGGCTGCGTTACCTGCCGAATATCAATGGCGCGATTATCAGCCACGCGTTGATGACCGGGCGCATCAATCTCCGTGACGCCTTGCGGGTTGCGGCCGAAAAGGAAACCAATCTCGAACCCGAATCCATCACCAGCAACGTCAACATGGGCATACATCACGGTGTACGCGCTTATCTTGCCGCCTACAACAGTTCGCAGGCGGCGCGCGTCTGGAATCTCGCCTTGCGCGATATGTTGACCGAGGATAACCCCTATATGGAAGTGCTGATCCCCCAACATGATCTTGACATCGACATTGAAACGCTGTCACCGCGCGAGCTACAGGCCTGCTACGAGGCCGAACTCGACAAGTCCGATATCGTGATCGTTGTTCTCGAAGGTGTCGAGTCAGAAGCCTGGACTGGATTTGAATGTGGTTATGCGCGTGCGCACGGCAAGTATATTTATGGCATCACTTCGCTGCAATCCGTCAAGGGACCGAGCCAGCGGCGCTTCGAAGCCATGTGCGACGAGTTGATCCAGTTCAGTGCAGGCGACGATGTCACCAAGGCCCATGCAGAGATTTCGCACCAACTGGCAACCCGGGTCATGGTGAAGAACCAGTAACGGCGAAACCAGCACAGCCCGTACCCTGCCGACCCCGCATCAATGCGGGGGTCGTGCAGCGGAATTATCGATGTATTGCGAGCGAATCGTGCGCGCCGACCGGGGGCAGTCAGCACTTCCGGGTCTGTGTTAAGCGGGCAATCAGCCGTCAGGATTGATGCACTTGTAGACCACGAAGGTCTGTTGGCCGTTTTCGATCACGGTCAGCGGCACAATCGTATCGCCGCCCATGCGGGCTGCGCTGTTGCGTGCCACCGTAGTCAACTCTTTGGCCACGGCATCAGCAGGTCGTTCGAAAATAACCTTTGCGGTTACCGCGGTGTTGGTGCGACCGAGGTTCTTGCAACTGGATACCTCGTTGGGATCCAGTATGCGTATTTTTTCACCCCCTTCGGTCAGTTTCAACGTCGAACAGCCGGAGAGCAGGATTGCTGCGGAAAGCAGGCAGGTAATCTTCTTCATAGTGTTTGTGTCATCCTTTGTTGGAATCAGGTGATCGAGGCCTGGAAGATGCTTTCGATCGACGCGTCGAGTACCTGATTAAATTCAGCGTCACTTTGTTGAGCGCTCAGACCTTCACTGAGCGCGCGGGAAAAACTGGCCACCATGCCGTGCTGGGCAGCAAGCCGTTGATTTGCTTCTTCGCGTGAATAACCACCGGACAGGGCGACGACTTTCAGAACATTGGGGTGTGCGATACAGCTTGCGTAAAAATTGTCCTGCTCCGGTAATGTCAGCTTCAACATCACCAGCCGATTCTCCCCGAGCTGGTCCAGGTTCGCCAGCAACGCGGTCTTGAGCAATTCTTCACAGGCGGCTTTTTGCGGACTTTTGATATCGACTTCAGGCTCGATGATGGGCACCAGGCCGGCATCGACGATTTGGCGGCCTATGGCAAACTGTTGGGCTACCACCGCGTTGACGCCGTCGGCATTGGCAGTCTTGATTACCGAACGCATTTTAGTCCCGAAGATATTCTTGTCGCGCGCTTTACGCAGCAACACGTCGAGATCCGGCATGGGCTTCATCAGCTGCACGCCATCGTGTTCGTCGGCAAGACCCTTGTCGACCTTCAGGAACGGGACCACGCGCTTGATCTGCCACAGGTAGTCGGCAGTGGACTGCCCTTCGACCTCTCGATCCATGGTGTTTTCAAACAATATCGCGCCCATGATACGCTCGCCATGGAACGCGGGGCTGGTCATGATGCGACAGCGCATGGCATGGACCAGTTCAAACATTTCATCGTCGTTGGCAAAGGCGTCGGCCCCGATTCCATAGTTGGCAAGGGCTTTGGGGGTGCTGCCTCCACTTTGATCTAGGGCGGCAATAAATCCGGGTTCGGATCTGATTTTTTCGAGCTGTTCGTCGGTAGTAGTCACGGTCATGAACCTTTCAGGGTTGAGTGAAAATGTTAGCTTGTCGCGGTGGACCCGAAGTATAAACACAGTGATTTTCTAATACAAATCACTTGTACTGGTTGTTCATCGAGACATAGTCGTCAAGTCCCTGAATGCGCGAAATCCAGGCGCGAATCGCGGGAAAAGTGGATAAGTCGAAACCGCCTTCGTGTGCGACATGGGTATAGGCATAAAGCGAGATATCGGCCAGGCTGACGCTATCGGTCGCCAGGTAGTCCTGTAGCTGCAATCGCTCCTCCATCACGTTTAACGCACGATAACCCGTCCGCAAACAGGCCTGGTACTCATCCTGGCGAGCCGCGGGCATACCCTGGTAGAGGCGAATGAAACGCGCCACGGCAACGCCAGGTTCATGGCTGTACTGCTCGAAGAATTGCCATTCGAGAACCCGGGTTTGTGCCAGCAGATCCGCTGGCCAGTATAGACTGCCCTGCCCCAGGTAGTACAGGATCGCATTGGACTGCGTCAAAACCTCGCCATCGTCAGTTATGCAAACCGGGATCTGGCCGTTGGGATTCATTGCCAGGAACTGTTCGCTGCCGGTCTCGCCGCGCAGGATATCGACCGTGATCCATTCGTGCTCGATGGAGAGCAGAGCACACAGCAGTTTGAGTTTGTAGCAATTGCCGGAATTGGCGTCGCCGTATATTTTCATAAACCAGGTGCTTGATTAATACCTGGGTTTGATGTCGTTCATACGACTCGACATCAGGGTGTCTTTGCCCAGTGAACGGTCAAACACCGTTGAATAGGCCAGCACCGCCTGAACGTAGTTACGCGTTTCCTTGAAGGGTACTGTCTCCACCCATAAATCGGCCGACATGGTCTGTTCTCTCGGCAGCCACTTCTTCACGTTGCCGGGTCCCGCATTGTATGCAGCGGCAGCAAGGGCGACGTTGTTGTCGAAACGATTCATTACGTTACGCAGATATTGGGTGCCGAAGCGAATGTTGTTCTCGACGCTGAGGATGTCCGATTTACGCGGTCGTTTCATACCCAGTGAGCTGGCAACCCTGCGCGCGGTACTCGGCATCAACTGCATCAGGCCGAGCGCCCCGACGCTGGATCGCGCCAGCGGGTCGAACAGGCTTTCGCGGCGCATAACGCCATAAATCAGCGAGGGATCGAGCTCACGCGCCTGCGCGTTTTCGAGTACCTGTTGTTTGTAAGGCATTGGAAAACGCAGGCTGTAATCGCTGCGATGCTTGGTTTTTGCCACCGTGCGAATAGCGCTGTCATGCCATTGCCATCTGGATGCGAGCGTGGCCGCCTGCTTGATCTGGTCCTGGTCCAGGTAACGTAATGCCTGGAACCACTCGCGCTTGGCATCAACCAGTCGGTCGAGGAAAAACAATTCACGCGCGCGCAGCATGTGCGGGTTTTCCGCGAGGAATGCGTCTTCGTCGACGCCGGTACTGGCGGCATTTTCCTGCTCGATAAGGTATTCGCGTTTGAGTTTATCGGCAGCAAGAAATCCATAGTAGGAGCTTTTGCCCGACAACTGCTCCAGCAGCGTCAGTGAGCCGCTTAACTGGCCCTCGGCTTCCATCGAGCGCGATAACCAGTACTGCCACTCGTTTTCCTCGTACAGGTGAGCCGGCATGCGATTGATGGTGTTCAATAATCCCGACCAGTCGCGTCCACGCAACTGAATGCGCGCCAGCCACAGATAGGCCTGATCGTTCATTGCCTCGGCATCGAGACCAGACAACAGGTCCCGCGCCTCGGACTCGTGCTGCAAGGCTGCCGACAACGCGATGCGCAACTGCACCTGTGCCTTGTGTTCGGGCGTAAATGCGAACTGGTCACTGATCTGGTTCCAGGCTTCGAGCGCCCTGAGACTGTTCTTGCGCGCCAGTCGATCTATCGCGTGCACGATGATGTCGCGGGTGCGTTCGTTATCTTCGCTCTCGGTCAGTTGCTTTAGCGACTGTTCCGGGCGCTTGTGCGCACGATACCAGGATTCGACAGTCGCGCGCGACTGTGCGTCGAGCTTCTTACCGAGGTAAAGTGCGAGGGCCGGCCGGCGCGCCTTGAAGGCTTTCTCGATGCGCGCCCAGATAACCTGCTCGGGATCTCCCTGGCTGTCCAGGTAATAGCTGAACGCCGCGTCGCACTGCGGTGGTTGTGAGTAGCCGCGTAACCAGATCCTGCTGATTTCCTCATTCAGGCCATCGAGCTGGCCAAGCTTGAGGCGTGCCTGAAACGATATGCATTGCAGGCGCGTATTGGCGCGATCGTCAAAATACTTCAGGTATCCTTCCCAGTCGCCGCGGCGGGCCAGGATGTCGAGCCAACTTCCGCGAGCGTGATAAGCAAAAGGATAATCGGCGTAGCGCTGCAGGAACAGCTCTACCTGTTGCGGCTTGAGGCGACTGATATTGCGCCGGAATGCATCGTACTCGAGATAAGCCTGCGCCGGATAGTCATCCAGCTGTTTCAGCAGGCGATTGAACTTGCTGATCTGATTTGTTTCGAGCGCATACGACGCATCGTGAAACAATTGCCGTTGTTGTTCGATGCTCGCCTGCGCCGGCGATCCCAGCATGGCCGCTACCACAATAGCAGTGATACCGACAATTTCGGTGATCATGGTCTTGTTCGATCGAGGTGCCGTCTTGATCAAAATAAATTCTTATATTTCATAAATATAGGGGAGATACTAGAAGTAAAGCATTAATTTAGCAAGCCTCTAACACCGGATTCACAAGCTATTTTTCAGCAAATTGACGGGGTTCAACAATTCCCGTAATTGATTCGCATCGATGTCGGTCATTTCGACCGCAACTTCAAGTATAGGGCGGTTTTGCTCAACTGCCGTTTTTGCGATTTCGGCGGCCCGGGCGTAACCGATCAGTGGATTTAACGCGGTCACCAGAATGGGGTTCCGTGCCAGATCGCGCGCCATGACTTCGCTATTTACGGTGAAGCTTTCCACAGCCTGCGCCAGGTGACGACTGCCGTTTGCCAGGATTTGAATACTTTGCAGCAGATTGTAGGCAATCACGGGTAACATCACGTTTAACTGGAAGTTACCCGATTGGGCTGCGAGGCTGATCGTGGTGTCATTACCGATACACTGGGCGGCCGCCATCAGCACCGCCTCGGGGATCACTGGATTGACCTTGGCTGGCATGATCGAACTGCCCGGCTGCAACGCCTGCAGGCTGATCTCACCGAGACCGGACAAGGGGCCCGAATTCATCCAGCGCAAATCGTTGCAGATCTTGGTCAGCGAGGTCGCCAGTACGCGCAACTGCCCACTGAGCTCGAGCGCGGTATTTTGTGTGCTCAAAGCTTCGAACAGGTTATCCATCGGTGTGAAGCGGATGCCGGTAGCGCGCGCCAGCCTGGCACAGACGCGTTTGCCGAAATCCGGGCTGGTATTGATACCGGTGCCGACCGCGGTGCCACCCAGGGCGAGTTGTTGCAGGCGCATCAACGTGGTTTGTATGCGGTAGCGATCATTTTTGATCTGTGAAGTCCAGGCAGAAATTTCCTGCCCCAGGCTGATCGGCATCGCATCCATCAGGTGGGTACGCCCGGTTTTGATGCTGTGTTCGTGCTCTTCGCAACGCTTGCGCAACGCGTTCTCGAGCGCTTGCAGCGCTGGCAGTAACTGCTCGTGGACTTCGCAAGCCGCGGCGACGTGAATTGACGACGGGAAGACATCGTTGGAGCTCTGCCCCATGTTCACGTGGTCATTGGGGTGCACCGCAACGGCGTCGCTCGAGGCGAGTGTTGCAATCACCTCGTTCACATTCATATTGCTACTGGTGCCCGAACCCGTCTGAAACACGTCGATGGCAAACTGATCTGTATGTTGACCGGCTATGATTAACCCGGCAGCGGCCGAGATCGCCTCGGCGCGTTGCGCATCGAGCTTGCCGAGATCGTGGTTGACCTCGGCGCAGCCCTGCTTGATACGCGCCAGGGCGCAAATCAACGAGGCCGGCAGGCACAGCGCGCTGATTTTGAAATTATCAAGCGCACGCTGGGTTTGCGCCTGGTAAAGCGCGTCGGCAGGAACGGCTACGCTGCCCATGCTGTCGTGCATTTCCCTTTTTTCGTCGCTCATGCTGCTGTCAATCGCCAAATGAGGCGCGATTGTAACATTCATCAGGCAATTCGAAAGTGTCGCTGCTGGTGAAGAATTCCCTGCGAACAGGGATTGATAAGCCTCGGTGTCAGGAAAGGACTATAAAATATCGATAATGTCGGCTGATATCGCCAAAATAGGTTGATCTGAACTACAATTCTGGAGACCTGATCCATTCTGGCCAACCCAAATCAGTACGGAGGTATTAACAATGGACGAGGACGAGGACG
>Ga0316187_10002881_pt1 | contig 15013 bp, 13 predicted proteins | sample CroRivburrow1_MG_FD_204927 | JGI IMG/M metagenome (GOLD analysis project Ga0316187, IMG submission 204927) | Coastal sediment microbial communities from Maine, United States - Cross River worm burrow 1 | ecosystem: Environmental > Aquatic > Marine > Coastal > Sediment | place: USA: Maine... | reverse complement strand
TGTGCGACCACCTCGTGAAGTTGAAGATCCCCCGCCGCTCACCTGCCACCGACGGCGCCCGCGACGAGTTGACCCGCGAGTACATGACGGCCGTACTGCTCAGGCACCCCGGCCTGGCCCGACCACTCACCGCCAGTCTCGACACCCACTCCCCCTACGCGGTGTTCGAACACGTCGACGGGCCGACCCTGTCCTCTGCCCTTAGCTCGCCGGTACGGGGTCCCGACACTTCCATGGTGCTGCGCTCGGGCTACGAGTTGGCCCGCACCCTGTGTTTTGTCCATCAGAAGGGCTTCGCCCACCTCGACCTACAGCCGAGCAACACCGTGTTGAGCTCGGTCGGCACCATCGTCACCGACCTGCGCATGGCGCTCCCCATCGGCGCACCAAGAACGGCCACCTACCGCCCCGAACAGGTCGGAACCGTGGCCCCGGAGCAGCTTCGCGGCGAGCCTGCTTCAAGCGCCATGGATATCTTCGCCCTCGGCATCGTGATGTACCAGGCCGCCACAGGCCTGCTCAGCACCAGCTACACCGGCCCGGTGGGCACCCGGAGCAGGGGCGCCCACCCCACGGCCACCATGCCCCGCTCAACCGGCGAGGGCCGTGGACGTGCCACCTTTCCCCGTCCTGCAAGCGACATCCCCCGGAAACGCCGTTCAGGCATGTGGACCATGGCCGATGATCCGTCGACGACGTTGTCGAACATCATCGCCCGCTTCACCGCCACCGAACCCAGCCAACGGCCAACCGCGGAACAGGCCGTTGCCCTACTTCGGCCCTATCTGTTCCCCAGCTCGGACACCGCGTCGTGGGTCTCCCCAACCTGAGCCGACCCGGCCACCCCGCCGAGGAACCGGGCAATGTCAACGGCCAGCCGATCGGGGGACTCAAGGGGGCCAAAATGGCTCAAGCCCTCCATCTCAATAAGTTCAACCGCCTCTGAGGTGGCGGTTGAGGCCGCTTCGGCCACCCACTGGGCCGGTGGCTGCCCATGGTTACCAACGGCCATGATCACCGGGATCCTCAACTCGGCCACACGGTCGAAGGCTCCCGAGTTGTGATGCTCAAACACTGAGGCCTCATTCTCAGGGCGACAACGCAGGGTCACCGAACCGTCGGCCAGGTTCTCAAAGCCGTGCTCAACATAGGCTGAGAGCGCCCTCGGATCGAGCAGCCCCAACGGCGGTCGGCTGGCATAGCGGGCCTCAGCCTCGGCCCGGGAGGGGAAGGTGGCCCGTCGACTCCGGGCTGCATTGGCGATATCGGGGGCATTCTCGCCACGGTTGACCGGACCGGAGCGAAGCAGGATCGGCTCGAAGAGCCAAGCCCTCTCGATCAGGCCCGGCCGAGCTGTTTCGGCCATGACGATGGCCGAAGCACCCATCGAGTGACCGACGGCGAGCACCGGTTGCCCAGGGGAAAGAGCGTCGATCACCGCGGTCAGATCCTCGGCCATCCCCCGCCAGACCAGTTCGACACCGGCCGGCAGCTCCGTGAGGCCGTGGGCCCGGAAGTCGAGAGCGACACAACGAAACTGTGATTTCAGCGCCTCGATCAATGGCGCCCAGGCGTGGGCGCAGAACCCGGTGGCATGGCAGAACACCACCAGCGGGCCCTCTCCCCCGAAGTCGTGAACGGCGACGTCGACGGCGTCGCTCGAAGGATGGAAGGCCACGTCGGAGCAGTTCATAGCCCACCACTCAACTCGGTGTTGCTGCCCATGCCAAACTTCGGCTCACAATGATCCAGCGTCGCCAACTACGCTACCGAGGTTGGTCCCGCCAGGTGGAGGAAGCATGACAACGAACCAGGAGGGTATGGGTGCAGAGGCCCCCGGAGGCGCCGGTTACACCGCCCACCAAGATCAGTTCTCGGCCCGGGGGCTTCCCGCCCCCGAACACTGGCCAACCCTCACCGGCATCGACCACTACCCCGTGGTATTGAACGCCGCCGACTACCTGCTGGCCACCGTCCGCCCCGGAGCGACCCCCGGGGCCGAGGGGCCTGCGACGACCGATCCCCTGACCCCATCCCCCACTCCCGGCAACGACAATGGACTCCCGGCCCAACGGACGGCGTTCATCCGGGGCAACGACGTCTGGACCTACGGCGATCTCGACTCCTTCGTCGCCCGGATGGCCTCGGTGCTGACTGGCCCCGTCGGCGACGGTGGCTTCGGCCTGGTGAGCGGGAATCGGGTTCTGCTGCGGGGCTTCAATTCGCCGGAACTAGCCGGCGCCATCCTGGCCTGCCTCCATGCCGGCCTGGTTGCCGTTCCCACCATGCCCCTGTTGCGGGCCGGAGAGCTCGATCGGGTGGCCGAGCGCTCACAGACCGATCTGGTGCTGTGCGATGTGCGCCTCGCAGCCGAGGTCGAGGCCATGGCCTACGACGGGGCCCGAAGCGCAACCTGGGGTGGCGACAGCGCCCTGGACCAGTTGGTGGCATCGGCCGCACCAGCGCCATCGGTGGCCACCGCCGCCGCCGACGTGGCCCTGTTGCTGTTCACCAGCGGCACGACGGGCGAGCCCAAGGCCGCCGCCCATCTGCATCGCGACATCGCCGCCATCTGTGACACCGTCGGTGCCGACATCTACCAACTGGGGCCAGACGATGTGTTGACGGGAACCCCGCCTCTCGCCTTCGCCTACGGTTTTGGAGCCTTCTGCGCCTTCCCCTTGCGGGCCGGAGCAGCAACGGTACTGCTGGAGATGCCAACACCGGATGTCCTGCTCGACGCCATCGAGAACCACCGGGCCACCGTCGTCTTCACCGCCCCCACCGCCTACCGGGCCCTGCTCCCGCTGCTGTCGGGGCGTGACATCTCATCGCTGCGCTACGGCGCCTCGGCTGGAGAGACTCTGCCCGCCCCGACCTACCACGAGTTCCTGAACGCCACCGGGGTTCCGTTGCTGGATGGCATCGGATCGACGGAGCTGCTGCACGTGTTCTGTTCAAACCGGCAGGAACGTATCGAGCCGGGCTCGACCGGCGTCGACGTTGTCGGCTATGAGAATCGGGTCGTCGACAACGACGGCAACGAGGTCGAGCCCGGGCAGATCGGGCATCTGGAGGTGCGTGGCCCCACCGGCTGCCTCTACCTCAACGACGAACGTCAGACCAGCTACGTCCATCAGGGCTGGAACCGCACCGGCGACCTCTACATCCGTGATGAGGACGGCTGGTTCTGGTATCAAAGTCGGGCTGATGACCTGATCGTCACCTCCGGCTACAACGTGGCCGGACCGGAGGTGGAGGCCGCTTTGTTGTCGCATCCTTCGGTGGCCGAATGCGCCGTGGTCGGGGTGGCCGACGACCAGCGGGGCCAACTGGTCAAGGCGTTTGTGGTGGTCGCCGGGGGCCTCGTGGGCGACGACGCGCTCCGGGCCGAGCTCCAGGACCATGCCAAGTCCTCGATCGCACCGTACAAATACCCTCGACTGATCGAATTCCGGTCCGACCTCCCCAAGACCGGCACGGGCAAGGTGCAACGCTTCGTGCTCCGTGGGGTCGAGGACAAAGGCGACCGCTAGGGCATGTCCGGACCGAACAACTCCAACGACCTCAACCCCACCGGCCACAGCTCCACCGACCGCAGGCCGGACATCCACCGCCAGTGGTTCGACCCGTCCGCCAACACCGGACGGGTCCCCCTGGTGCTGTTGCACGAAGGCCTGGGGTCGATCTCGGCCTGGGGTTCGTTCCCCCAGGCCCTGGCCGAGGCCTCGGGCCGTAGGGTCCTGGCCTACGACCGGGCCGGCTACGGCCGCTCAAGGCCCAAGCCAGGGCCGTGGCCCGCCGAATTCATGCACCACGAGGCCGTCGAATTGGCCTCGGTCATGGCTTCGGAAGGGGTCGAGCGGGCCGTGCTCGTTGGCCACAGCGATGGGGCGACCATCTCACTGCTGTACCCGTCCCAGGTTGGCGGCTCGGGGGCCGAGGTGGTGGGGATCGTTTCCCTGTCAGCCCACGTGCTGGTCGAGGACCTCAACGTTGCCGCCATCACCGACTTGCGCAACACCTACCACCAGGGACTGGCCGAGGCCCTGGCCCGCCACCATGACGACGCCGACACCGCCTTCGACCTCTGGTCCGACGTGTGGGTGTCAGACCGCTTCCGGCCGTGGACGATCGACGCCGAGTTGGCCTCGGTCACCTGCCCCGTGCTTGCAGCCCAGGGTCAGGCCGACGGTTACGGCACCATGCTCCAGTTGGAACGCCTGGCCGCCGCCGTCGCCGGTCCGGTGGAGACGGCCCGACTGGCCGATGTCGACCACTGGCCCCACAAAGAAGCCCGGGCCAAGGTGTTGGCCCTGGTCACCGGGTTCGCCGATCGTGTTGCCGGCGACTGAAACCCGGCGCCGTCACGAAACCTCACCCCACTGACCAAGCACCCCGATCACCGAGTTGAGGTGGCCTCCATGGCCGCCGCCGCCTCGTCGCCGGCGACGACGGCATCGACGATGGCTGCGTGCTGGGCCAGGGATTCCGCCGATCGCCCCGGCATCATCGACAGTCGGTACTGATGGTGAACGGCCCGATTCCTGAGTTGACGCACGAGATCGGCCGCCGTTTCGTGGCGGCTGATCCGTTGCAGGCGGAGGTGGAGCGACCGGTTCAGGTCGGAATAGCCGGCGGTGTCCTCCTCGGCCACGGCCCGGTGCATCTCCTCGATGGTGACGGTGAGTCCGGCGATGGTCGTCGGCTGTGGCATTGCGCGCTGCCCGGGCCGCGATCAGACACTCCAGTGCTGCCCGGGCCTCGGTGATCTCGATTGCTGCCCGGGCCGAGATTCGCCGCACCGTGGCGCCACGATTGGCCTGATGATCAACGAGACCTTCAGACTCCAGCCGGATCAATGCCGCCCGGGTCACCGCCCGTCCACAGCCGTAACGATCGCAGAGTTTGGACTCGATGAGTCGGTCACCTGCGGGAAAGACACCGGCGAGGATGTCCTGCCCCAACTCGTCGGACATGGGCGCGGTCTCAGGCAATGGGTTGCTCTCCAACGAGGACAAGGAAGCCGTTGCAGCCTACCGAGGGCTCACCAAAGCAAAAGTCGGCACCAACGATCACCGCCCCGCCCTGACCGTGGCCGCCAGTCGGGCAATTGGCGATGCATCCCCTGTGGCCTAGGAGGCTGCCCCCATCAACACGGCGGTGAGCAAGGCAACAACGACCAGGGCTGCGGCCTCCCCGCTGACGACAGAGAGGAACGAGCCAACAGGACCCGGATCATCAGGAGCGTTGTTCATCTCGGGGATGAGGACCTTGTGGTTGTAGCCACCGGCACCGGCGGCGACGGCAACAAAAAGGATCTTGGCCATGAGCACCCGCCCCCAGGCCGTGGTCCACAGCTCCGATGGACCGTCGAGGACGATGACGGTGAGTGCCACTCCGGCCAGGCCGACGACAACCAGGGCGATGCCCGCAACCACGGAGAATCTGACCGCCAGCTGCAGGGCCCGCAGTTGGCGACCCTGACGCTGCCGTTGCCACAGGACCGAGGTGAGCATGAACACACCACCAACCCAGACCGCGGCCCCGGCGACATGGACAGAATCCATGATCCCGGTGAGGAGCCGATCACCCTTGGTCACCGTATGGCCATCAAAGAGGTACGCCGCCAGCAGGGCTGCTACCCCCAGCACGGCCCCAGCCGAAGTTGGGGTCGGCCGCCAGGCCTCGTCGCCGTGGTGGCTATAGGGAGCGCCCGATCTCTGGCTCCGGTTGAAGGCATGAGCCGCATCCCGAGAGGATCGTGACAAACCAGTCGATACGGTCCCGACCGCCACCAGTTCCTTGACGGCGACCACGGGATCGGAAGTTGTTGCAGCCTCGGTGATATGGGGTCTGACCCCCGAGAACAAGGCCACCCCACCGATGAGCCTGAGCACGATGGCGATACCAAAGGTCGAAGCGATGACGGCGCCAATCCCCGAGGGCGTCGTGATGGCCCCCCAGTCCCCGCCGCTCTCGGCCGTCACCTGAGCCACGAGTTCGGCGATGGCTCCGACCACGGCCAGCAGCCCGGCCCGTCGGACCCAACCGAGCACGTGGTGGACGTCTCGACGGTCACCCCTCAACACGACCCCGGCGAACACCAGGGAACCGACCCCAACCAACGTGCCAACCAACCCCAGCAGCCGGCCCGCTGTCCCCACCCGATCGGCGACCTTGTTCGAGTTGCCCTCGACGTCGAGAAAGGCGGCAAGATCGGAGCCGGCGTCGACCGCCGCCGTCTCCACCCCCGCAGTCGGCTCCGCCGCCGTCTCTACCGCCCCCGGAGCTGGGGCCGGAGCGGCAGCGACGTCATCGGGCGGAACCGAAGCGGCAGACCCACGCGCGGTTGTCGCATGTCCCGGCGGTGGACCGGTCGGGGCTGACGGCAGCGCCTGAGATCCGATCGGAGCCGAGTCGGGAGCGTTCACGGTGAAGCTGAAACTGCCGTCGATGGCGTGGGCATCGGGCGCCTTGACCGTCCAGCGCACACCGACAAGGCCGACACCGACCGGTGGGTCGAAGACCAGGGTCCAGGTCGAACCGTCCTCGGTGGTGGCTCCCGCTGGTTCGCGCAATTGTCCGTCGGCGTCGAGCAACTTGAAACCATCGCCAGTGGGCTCAGCCGCACCGGTGAATACCAGGGTGATGGTGTCCATCGACTGGTCAAGAACCTCGCCGTCAGCAGGGTCCGACGAGGCGAAGCCGGTATGGGCCGATGCAGGGCCCGAGCCAAGGACAACAAAGACCAGGACAACAAGGGCTCCAACCACACTGCGGCGGGCGCTTTGCACGATTACCTCGGGAGGGGGAGAGGGATGGAGACTCTCCTAGTCGGTCGCCGGTGACCCGCCGTGATGCCGCCAGCCGCAGTACGACAAACTATCGTAATGCGCCGCCACCTCTTCCCGGTGGGCTACAGCCCGACCGCCCCTTCGGGAGCCTCGATCACATCCGCCGTCTCGAAGCCGAAGACCCGGGAGTAGAACCAGAGTTCGAGTTCATAGGAGCGGATGATGTTGACCGCCTGGCGGAACCCGTGCTGCTCGCCCTCAAAGGCCACATAGGCATGGGGGATGCCCTTGGCGGCAACGGCGGCCACGATGGCCTCGGCCTGGTTTGGTGGCACCACCTCATCCTCTAGCCCTTGCAAGACCAGCAGGGGGCACGTCAGGTCGTCGGTGTGGTTGATCGGCGAGCGTTCGGCGTAGATGTCCCGCCGTTCGGGGTAGGGGCCGATGAGCCCGAAGGTGTAGCGGCTCTCGAACTTGTGGGTGTCGCGGGCCAGGGCCTCAAGATCGGCGACCCCGTAGAGGCTGGTGCCTGCGGTGAACACATTGGACTGGGTGAGGGCGGCGAGCACGGTGTAACCACCGGCCGAGCCGCCCCGGATGGCCAGGCGGTCCTGGTCGACGACACCCTGCTCGACCAGCCGGGAGGCCACCGCAACGCAATCCTCGACGTCGACGATGCCCCAGGCATCGTTCAGCAGCTGGCGGTAGGCCCGACCGAAACCGCTCGACCCGCCATAGTTCACGTCGGCCACGGCAAAACCCCGACTGGTCCAGTACTGGATCCGCAGGTTCAACGCCGGCGAGCTGTGGCTGGTGGGGCCGCCGTGGCCCATGACCACCAGGGGCGGACGTTCGTCTTCGAGGCCATGAAAACCGGGCCCCTGGGGCGGGTAGACGAAGGCCTGGATGACCCGGTCGGGGCTGCCCGACGGAGCGCCCTCGACCCGGCAGGTGAAGGGACGGGCGGTGGAGAACCAGCGGCTGTCGATACCGATGTCGTCGGCCGGTCGGTGGGTGGCAACAACTCGACCGCTCGGCTCCAATTCGACCAGCGCCGCGGTGGTGGAGTTGGTTGCAGCATTGACGATCACCGTGTTGCGATCGGTGGCCGCCAGCGTCCCGATGGCGACGAAGGGGGTATCGACGGTGATGATCGTGGCGTCACCGGGCAGGATGCCCAGACTGTCGACGGCGGCCGTGGTGACGGTGGCCATCAGCCGACCGTCGGACAGCTCGGTCCACTGCTGCACGCCAAAGTTCCACTGGGGGCCACCGATCTCGGCCCCGGTCAGCTCGGTCAGGGCGTGATCACGATCTGAACCTGGCGTCCAGGCGTGGAGGTTCCAAAAACCCGATCGATCGCTGGAGAACACCAATCGTCCATCGGAGGTCCAGTTCGGGCCCTGGATGGCCTCGTGGTTGTTGCCGGCGATGACCTGGACGTTGCCCAGGCGCAGACCCCCGAACACCGGGGCCACACACAGCTCGGTGCCGTCCCACGGCATGTTGGGATGGTTCCAGCGAATCCACGACAGCCAGCGACCATCGTTGGAGAAGCGGGGAGCGGCAACAAAGTCGGGCACCGGTTCCAGCTCAGGGCTGACAACGAGCACGCGGGGTTCGGTCAGGGGGGTGTTCGGCGGCGCGTTGACCGACACGGCCACCAGTTCGTTCACTGCCTCGTCGGCGCTGCCGTCGTGACGCTCGCGCACGCAGACCAACCATTCACCGTCGGGGTGCTCACGTCCGTCGGCGTAGCGCCAAGCCCGCGGTGTCGGCGACTCGGGGGTCAACGCCGTCGGCTCAGCCCCGGTCCAGACCCCGCCCTCGCCCGCTCCCTCGCCCGCTCCCTCACCACTGTCAGCAGCACCGGCAGCACCGACAGCGCCGTCGAGGCGGTAAATCCGCTGGTCTTCGTGGCTGACGAAGTACACCGCCTCTGCTCCCAGCCACCACGCTCCGCCCCCGTACTCATGCGCCAGCGAACGGACCGACCACGGAGCGGCCAACACATCGACCGGGGCACCGGAACCAGATTGCGTGATCAGGACGGCCCGACCGCCCTCTTCGGGGCGCGCCTCAACCCACCAGGTCTCAACACCCCGCGGGACCGGCCCGTCGATCCGGGCCGCCCCAACCGCCAACTGTTCAGCCGACAGCGGCGAGGGCCACGTGCCGTAGCCCCCAGCGGTGTTGTCGTTCATCGGGCAGTGGCCAGCAGGTCACCCAGGCGGGTCAGGCCCGCACCAAGATCGTCATCACCAAGGGCGAAGGAGAAGCGGGCGTAGCCGGGGCTACCGAATGCTTCACCGGGGACAAAGGCCACCTTGGCTTCCTCCAGGGCCACCGCCGCCACGTCAAGCGTGCTGGTGATCTCGGTCGAGCCGATGCGACGACCGATCAGGCCCTCCATGGAGGGAAAGGCGTAGAAGGCGCCTTGGGGCAGGAGGACTTCAACCCCGTCCATCGCCGTCAGCATGTTGTACATCGTCAGCCGACGACGGTCGAATGCCGCCCGCATCATGTCCACCGCGCTCAGATCTCCCGTCACCGCGGCCAGAGCGGCCCGCTGGGAGACGTTGGCCACATTCGACGTCTGGTGCGATTGCAGACTGGTCAACGCCTTGGTCAGATCGACGGGGGCGATGGTCCAGCCCACCCGCCAACCGGTCATGGCGTAGGTCTTCGCCACCCCGTTCAGCACCACGCAGGTGTCGCGCACCTCCGGCACCAGGGTCGGCATCGAGTGGAACTCATTGTCGTCGTAGACCAGGTGTTCGTAGATCTCATCGGTCAGGACCCAGACTCCGTGCTCAGCCGCCCACTGACCGATGGCCTCGACCTCCGCCCGGTCGTAGACGGCGCCCGACGGGTTCGAGGGGCTGACGAAGATCAACGCCTTGGTCTTGTCGTTGCGGGCCGCTTCCAACTGCTCAACGGACACCCGGAAGCCGGATTCGATGGTGGTTTCAACCGTGACCGGGATGCCACCGGCCAAGCGCACCGGCTCGGGGTAGGTCGTCCAGAACGGGGTGGGGATGATCACCTCGTCGCCAGCCTCAACCACACCGGCCAAGGCATTGTAGACGGCGTGCTTGCCGCCGTTGGTTACCACGACCTGGCTGGGTTCGACCTCGTAGCCCGAGTCGCGCTTGGTCTTGACGGCAATGGCCGCCTTCAGCTCAGGCAGCCCACCGGCGGGGGTGTAGCGATGGTTCTTCGGATCACGGCAGGCTTCAACCGCGGCCTCGACGATGTAGTCGGGTGTCGGGAAATCCGGTTCGCCGGCGCCGAAGCCGACAACGGGTTCACCGGCGGCCCGCAGTTGGTTCGCCTTGTTGGTCACGGCGAGGGTGGCTGAGGGGGCGATGGACGCGACGCGGTTTGAAATGCGGCCACTTGGCATGTTGCCTTCTCCAGGTTTCGGGTGCGGGCTCACACTACCGCTGCGAGACAACGGGGCCGAGAGGTTTCAAGCAGAACTCGTCGCTCTTGAGCAACAAGACGAACCCGGAACCTGGAGAACGTCAACTCTCGGTCTTGTCCAGGATCAACGAGGCAGAGTTCATACAGTAACGATCACCGGTGGGACGGGGCCCGTCGGGGAACACGTGGCCCAGGTGAGCGCCGCATCCGGCGCAGTTGGCCTCGATCCGGACCATGCCGTAGCTGCGATCTTCCTTGGTCTCGACCTTGGAGGGGTCGACCGGCTGGTAGAAGCTGGGCCACCCGGATCCGGAGTCGAATTTGGTGGAGGACTCGAACAACTCGTCCTCGCAGACCACACAACGGTAGACGCCGTCGTCCTTGAGGTCGTGGTAGATACCGGTGAAGGCCGGTTCGGTCCCGGCCTTCTGCGTCACCTCGTACTGCTGCGGTGTGAGGCGGGCCCGAAGCTCTTCGTCGGAAAATGTTTTCTTGGTCATACCGCAATCTCCTTGCGAGCTGAACTAGGACGCGTGCCATGCATCCTAGTTCTCAGAGATCAGATCCACAGCCTGGGGCCCAGCCCAAACGGTTAAGGTTTGGGAAACTGACCAGGGGTGGATCACGAAGCTGGACCCTGACTGGACATCGACCCCGTGGTTGGGGCCGATGTCCGCCGGACTCAGGACTCGGTGATGGTGACCGACTCGATGATCATCGGATCGACCGGCTTGTCGCCGGGGCCAGTCGGCACCTTTTCCATCACGTCAACATGCTCAAGACCCTTGACCACCTTGCCGAACAGCGAGTACTGCGGTGGCAGACCGACCCCACTGGGACCACTGATGACGAAGAATTGGCTGCCGTTGGTGTTCGGTCCGGCGTTGGCCATGGCCAGCGAGCCAAGCTCGTAGCGGTTGGCCTTGGGCAGCTCGTCCTGGAAACGGAACCCGGGGCCACCTCGACCCGAGCCCTCGGGGCAACCGCCCTGAAGCACAAAACCCTTGATCACCCGGTGGAAGGTCAAGCCGTCGTAGTAGTGGTAGCGAGCCAGGCATACGAAGTTGTTGACCGTGGCGGGGGCAGCGATCGGGTCGAGGGCGATGATCAACGTTCCGTAGTTTGTGACCATCTCAGCCGAGTAGGTCTTACTCGGATCAATGCACATGTCGAAGGGACCGTCGAACGACGTCTGGCGCGGGCTCGAGCCGTCGGGTGCTGGGCAATCGGGCACTGGAGTTGCTCCTGGTTTGAGGATAAGTGGCGGGCGCCCGAGCTTGGCGGGAGGGCGCCCACAAAAATGGCGGCCATGAGAGGATGCCATGTGGCTGCCCCCAGATGGTGCATCCAAGCTCATAGCCCGTTGTTCAATGAACTCTGCCTACTCAGATGATGGCGGCGGGCCGAATCAACCCACCGCCACCGTGCGACTACTGAGCCGACTTTGCCGCCCTGAAGCCGCTATCGAGATCGGCCAGTATGTCGTCGATCGACTCGATCCCCACCGACAGTCGGACCAGACCCGGCAACACCCCGGTCGAGCGCTGCTCGTCTTCGGTCAACTGGCTGTGCGTAGTCGACGCCGGGTGGATGACCAGCGAGCGGACATCACCAATGTTGGCAACATGGCTGTGCAACTCCAAGGCATCGACAAAGCGACGGCCGGCCTCCACACCCCCCTTGATGACGAACGCCGGTACCGAACCGGCTCCTCGCCCCTTGGTGTATTTCTGGGCCGCAGCAGCCCACGGGGAGGAATCCAGCCCGGCGTAGAGCACCTCTTCCACCTCGTCCCGTCCCGCCAGCCACTCGGCTACGGCCTGGGCGTTGGCAACATGGCGTTCCATCCTCAGCGACAACGTCTCCAGTCCCTGGAGGACGAGGAAGGAGTTGAAGGGGCTGACGGCGGCGCCCATATCGCGCAGCAACTGAACCCTCGCCTTGGCGATGTAGGAGCCGGCCCCCAGCATGGGCCAGTACTGCAGCCCGTGGTAGCTCGGATCGGGCTCGTTGAAGTTGGGGTACCGCTCGGCGTCGCTGAACTCAAACGATCCGCCATCAACGATGACCCCAGCGACCGAGGTGCCGTGGCCCCCCAGGAACTTGGTTGCGGAGTGCACGACGATGTCGGCCCCCCATTCCAGGGGGCGGATGAGATAGGGCGTGGCGACGGTGTTGTCGACGATGAGGGGCACGCCCGCGTCATGGGCCACACCCGACACACCCTCGATGTCGAGAATGTTGTTCATCGGGTTGCCGATGGTCTCGCCGTAAAACGCCTTGGTATTCGGTCGCACCGCGGCCCGCCAGGCGTCGAGATCGTCGACGTCGTCGATGAAGGTCGTCTCGATGCCGAACTTGGGCAGGGTGTAGTGCAACAGGTTGTAGGTGCCACCGTAGAGGGCGGCACCGGCCACGATGTGCGACCCGGCCTCGGCCAGGTTCATGATGGCGATCGTTTCGGCCGCCTGGCCCGAGGCACAGAACAACGCCCCGGGGACCCCGGCCGCGGTCTCGCTCAGACCGTTTTCCAGCGCCGCCAGCCGCACCTCGGCCACACCCTGGGTGGGATTCATAATGCGGGTATAGATATTTCCCGGCTCGGCCAGGGCGAACAGCTTGGCTGCATGGTCGGAGTCGCGGAACTCGTACGCCGTCGTCTGGTAGATGGGCACGGCCCGCGCCCCGGTGGCCGAATCGGCTTCCTGGCCAGCGTGAATCTGTCGGGTCTCGAAACCCCAGGTGTCTCCTGCCATGACTGTGAATCCTCCTTGGCCACTCCGAACCTCGGAGCTGATCCAATTCCCGACCAAACCTATCTGGTTTAATGCTCATCCAGCCTGTTCCTGGTCAACGCCAAGGCGCTTTACGCCGCGCACTACGCCTTGGCGTAGGAGGCGATGTAGGACAGGTTGCGGTAGCGCTGGGCCACATCCAGGCCGTACCCGATGACAAAGGCCTGAGGCAGCAGGAAACCCGGATAGTCGACGGTGAACTCGCTCGGCTCCTCCCGCTCCCGCACCAGAAGGGAACAGGTCCGCAGCGAGGCCGGCTGCTGAACCGAGAAGTGCTCGAGCAGGTAGCGCAAGGTGAGGCCGGTGTCGACGATGTCCTCCACCAGGATGACATGGCGACCGGCGACGTCCTGCTCCAGGTCCTTGACGATGCGGACCACCCCGCTGCTCTTGGTCGCCGCCCCGTAGGAGGAAACGGCCAGGAAGTCGACCTCGACGGGGGCGGCCACGGCGCGCAGGAGATCAGCGACAAAAAGCATGCTCCCTTTGAGCACTCCAACCAGCAGAGGCACCTCACCGGCGTAGTCAGCAGCGATGGCTTCTCCCAGCTCACCGATCCGAGCGGCGATGGCGGCCTCGCTGAGCAGGATCTCGCCAATGTCCTCCGGTGGGGGAAAGATGGACGGCTCGGCGGTGGTCAGTGGTTGGCCCGACAACGTCGGCACCGAGACCGGCACCGTGGCCGAGCCGAGTTTGCGCCCGGCCGAGGGTGGCTCGATCAGATCCCAGCGGTTACCGTACAGATCCTCCCAGATGGCAAAGCGACCGTGGGGCTCGTCCCGGGGTTCGCCCACGAAGTTGATCCCGGCCGCCTTCATTCGGGCATGGTCACCCGCAAAGTCGTTGGTGTTGAGAAAGAGCCCGATGCGGCCCCCGGCGTGGTTGCCAACCGCCAGGCGCTGAGCGTCGTCGGCCGCTTCGGCCAACACGATGCCCGTCGTTGCCCCTGGGGGTCGGACCACGACCCAGCGCTTGACCGAGCCGTCGGTGGCGATCGCGGGCGAGTCCTCCACCAGTTGGAATCCGACCTTGTCGATGTAGAACGCCATGGCGTCGTCGTAGTCGGCGACGACGAGGGTGAACAGCCCGATCTCCACCGGTCTACTTCCCGGTGAAGATTGCTTTGCCGGGCCCGTTCTCCAGGAAACTGGTGATGCCGGTGACGGCATCGTCGCTTTGGAAAGCGGCGACAAACTCCCGCTTCTCCACCGCGATGGCCTCTTCGAGGTCGAGGTGCAGGCCATCCATGATGGCGCGCTTGACGTTGACCAACGACGCGGGCCCGCTGGCGTAGGGGGCGAGCAGGTCGATGGCGGCGTCGAGTACCTGATCATCGGGATGGACCGAGGAGACGAGGCCGATCTCCAACGCCTCAGCGGCGGCGACCATGCGGCCCGAGTAGGAGATCTCCTTCGACTTCGTCACCCCGACGAGTCGGGTGAGCCGCTGGGTGCCTCCACCGCCAGGGATGATGCCGAGCAGGATCTCGGGCTGTCCGAACTGGGCACTCTCGCCACACACCCGGAAGTCGGTGCTCATGGACACCTCACATCCTCCTCCAAGGGCGAAACCATTGACCGCGGCGCAGGTGATCTGGGGCAGGTTCTCGATCTTGAACAGGGCGGCGACCAGATCGTCGACCATGTTCGACGGGTCACGGTGGCCCTCATTGACCGGGAACGAGCCGATGTCGGCTCCAGCGGCAAAGATCTTGGGCCCACCCCAGACCACGATGGCGCGCAGATCGTCCCTGCCTTCGGCTTCGGTGGCCACCGCCAGCAGCTCCTGACTCAGCTGAGGGTTCAGTGCGTTGACCTTGGGCCGGTCGATGCGGATAATGCCGACCCCGTCGACACGTGAAGATTCAAGGCTTACGAACTCGCCCATGGCAAGGCTCCCTGTCAATCGCGATTGGACCTACCGGACCGTAGCCGACTCCAGCTTCAGTCAACACCGCCCGAGGCCCGAAGCTGCGACCAGGGGCGTTAGCGTTGG
>Ga0316187_10002880_pt1 | contig 15013 bp, 13 predicted proteins | sample CroRivburrow1_MG_FD_204927 | JGI IMG/M metagenome (GOLD analysis project Ga0316187, IMG submission 204927) | Coastal sediment microbial communities from Maine, United States - Cross River worm burrow 1 | ecosystem: Environmental > Aquatic > Marine > Coastal > Sediment | place: USA: Maine... | reverse complement strand
GCTGGCACCGGCCATCTTGTTGCCAAGTTCAACGAGGAACTTGCTGCGATCCGGGAACTGAATATTCGTCAAAGAGGCGGCGAACCGACCCTGTGTGTCGCCAGAAACCGTCTGCAGGACGCCGAATAGCTCTTTCAAGGCACCGAGGCGCTCGTCGAGAGCCTGGCGCGCCGTGATGATGCGCTGCTGGTTCGTTTCGAACTGATTCTCAAGCTGGGTAGAGAGATTTTCCTGACGGGTGCGCTCTGCGCGGGCCTGGTTCAGCAGTGATTGCTGCTGGTTCTTGGCTTGTGCAAACGCTGCTTCACGCTGACGCGCTTCACGCGAGTCGCGAGCCTGTCCCTGTTCGATAAGACGCAGGAGTTCTGACATCGAGGCAGCGCCCGCGTCGTCCTGTGCGTTCGCCGTGGCAAATCCGAGACTCAGCAGTCCGGCGGCAATAATGAGTGTAAAGCGTTTCATCTATGAAGCCTCCGCTGAAGGAACAGGAATAATGATGAGTTCCGGAGCAATCAACTGGCGGGCCATACGCAAGCCCTTGCGGACTTCGTTGCGTGCCGAGTTGTCGATTTCCCAGGTGCGATCTTCGTTGTTCCACCGGCCCGTGACCTTCGTATCATCCGACTGGAAGTACAGGCCAATGCGGCCGATACGCAACATGTTGAATGAACGAGTGGCGCCGTCGATCGTCAGCGACTCTGTGTAGTACTCAGAAGAAGTACCGTAGTCGTTTTCGATCTGGTACGCCTCCATCACCTTGCGGAATTTCTCCGCAACAGTAACGTCCGAGCGCTCCATGATCGACTGGAGATCTTCGATACGCTTGGTGCGCTCATCCATCAGGAACGGAATATCCAGGCCGATAGACTGCTCGAGTCCATCAATCATGCGTTCCATCAACGGGAAGATCTGACGGTTGATGACGTCAACCTGGTCCATCGACAGAGCGATGTCTTCCAAAGTGGCTGCCTGACCTTCAACCTGAGCCCTCATCAGGCGGTTGTAGACCTTGAGTCCGTCAATTTCTTTGTTTATAGCCCGGTACTGGTCTTCGAGGGAACGGGTACCTTCAACAATGTTGTTGATTCGTTCCTGCGATTGTTGAGCCAGGTTCAGCCGACGTTGATCAGCCTGCAATACCTGATCGACGGTCTGGGCGAAAACGCTGCCGGAGATCATCGATACCGAAACCGCAAGAATCGCGGCGGCAAGATGCCGGCTGCTGCTTATGCACCGTTTCATGAACGCTCCTTAAAGGTCGTTGTGTCAAAAAAATTATGGAGAGGGATGCAACGTATCCGTTGAATACATGCACAAATGAAAACGGCAACACAAACTGTATCACCAATTGCGCACGCGGCCCTCTCCACCTTCGCCGCGTGGCGATAAAATTTTCGGAACCTGTTTTCTCTCTCTGATATTTGGCTGCCTTGAGTGCCCCCAGGCTTCCCCGCCATTTCTTCCTTTAATATATTAGGTCCGCTGATTTACGAGGCAAGAATAACACATGCTTCAAGTATCGCCAGTGTTATGAAGGACATAACGTGCAACGATCATCCAGCGCGCGAAGATGAAAAGTCGCCTCTCCAAAAATACGCTAATACGGTCTGTCCGACCGCAGAGTTTGCGACGTTTTCGGGTGTCGTATTTTGCACTATATATATGAGGTTAATTGTACTCGTTGGTTCGGCCACGATCTCGGCCAGCATTAACGCATCTAAATTAATACGTTATAAGCTATTTCTAATTTGATTTATTTGGTAACAGCCGTAACCGTATAAGGAACGGTTGACATCATTCTGGTGTTACAACATGATTCGGCGCTATGGATGCACTGCGTACATCGAAACAGCTCACGAATCTTCTCGTGCTCGAACTCGAACTGCTTCTTCTTGGGAGGCAGAGCGGGTAGCGCGTATCCAGCTAACGGACATCGCAAGCCCCGCATCCGGATGGATCGTGGGGTTTTTTTATGAAAATGCTTAAGGCTTAGGAACAACCATGCAAATGTACTCTGAAGCAGACGTAGACACTTCCATCCTGAGTGATCAGAAGATCACCATCCTCGGCTACGGTAGCCAGGGCCGTGCGCACGCCCTCAACCTGAAGGATTCGGGCTTCAATGTCGTCGTAGGCCTGCGCAAGTCTGGCGCCAGCTGGGCCAAGGCTGCGGCAGATGGGTTAACGGTTCAGGAACCCAACGAGGCGGCTAAAGGCGCTGCGATCGTCATGTTCCTGACTCCGGACATGGTCCAAAAGTCGTTGTACCAGTCGATCGTTGATGACATCGACGAAGGCGCCCTGCTGCTTTTTGCCCACGGATTTGCAGTCCACTACGGACAGGTCGAACCGCGCGAGGACCTCGATGTTGCGTTGATCGCGCCGAAAGGCCCCGGTGGTCTTGTGCGCCGCCAGTATGAAGAAGGACACGGCGTGCCCTGCCTCGTAGCGGTTCACCGGGATGCCACCGGAAGCGCACTCAAGAAGGCCCTCGCCTACTCCGCCGGCATCGGTGGCGCTCGCGCCGGCGTGATTGAAACGACCTTTGCCGAAGAAACCGAGACGGACCTGTTCGGGGAACAGGCAGTCCTGTGTGGTGGCGCAACCGAGCTCATCGTTGCTGGCTTCGAAACGCTGGTCGAGGCCGGCTATCAACCCGAGGTCGCGTACTACGAAGTCATGCACGAGCTGAAGCTCATCGTCGACCTTCTACACGAAGGCGGCCTTGCGAAGATGCACAAGTTCATCAGCGACACAGCCGCCTGGGGCGATATGGTCTCGGGTCCACGTGTAGTCGACGAGTCGTCACGCGCCGCAATGAAGGCCGTCCTCACGGACATCCAGGACGGGACATTTGCCCGCAACTGGATTGCCGAGAACGAAAACGGAATGCCGGAATTCAAGCGCATGATGAAAGCTGATCTCGAGCATCCAATAGAAAAGACGGGCAAGGATTTGCGCGGCCGGATGGATTGGCTGGAAGAGTAAGCACCTAGCGAGAAAACAGCGGAGTCAGGGCGATGTCAGACAACAGGATACAAATCTTCGACACAACTTTGCGCGACGGGGAGCAGGCCCCGGGATGCAGCATGACGCTCGGCGAAAAGCTGCGAGTCGCAAAGGCGCTGTCTGATCTCAGGGTCGACATCATCGAAGCCGGGTTTCCGGCCGCGTCGCCCGGAGACTTCGAGTCGGTCAAGGCCATCGCGGACAGCAATTTCGGACCCACGATTTGCGGCCTGGCACGCTGCAATGCGGCGGATATCGAAAAGGTCTACGAGGCCGTCAAAGGTGCCAGGAAACATCGTATCCACGTGTTCGTTGCAACCAGCGCAATTCATCGCGAGCACAAGCTCAAGATGGCCAAGGAAGAGATCATCAAGAGCGCTGTTGGCGCAGTGAAAATGGCCCGAGAACTCGTGGATGACGTCGAGTTCTCGCCGGAGGATGCGTCGCGTACCGAACTCGGCTACCTGGCCGAGGTGGTCACCGCCGCGATCGAGGCTGGCGCCACGACCGTCAATATTCCAGATACGGTGGGCTATACGGTGCCGGCCGAATTTGATCGCCTGTTCCGTTACCTGAGGGACAACGTACCCAACATCGACGATATTACGCTCAGCGTACATTGCCATAACGATCTCGGCATGGCCGTTGCCAATAGTCTCGCTGCCGTTGCCGCCGGCGCACGCCAGATTGAGTGCACCATCAACGGAATCGGTGAGCGTGCGGGCAACTGCAGCCTGGAAGAAGCCGTCATGGCGCTGAAAACGCGCGAAGAGTTTTTCGGCCTCCAGACAGGTATTGATACAACACGTCTCTACCCGACGTCACGTCTCGTGTCGAGTATTACGGGCATGCACCCGCCGCGCAACAAGGCCATCGTCGGCGAGAATGCGTTCGCGCACGAAGCTGGTATTCACCAGCACGGCATGCTGCAGCACGCATCGACCTATGAAATCATGCGCCCGGAAGACGTCGGCTTGTCGAAGTCAAACCTGGTACTGGGTAAACACAGCGGGCGCCATGCTTTCCGCGACAGGCTCGTAGACCTTGGTTTCGAACTGGACGATTTTGAAACCAATCGCGCGTTCCAGGAATTCAAGAAACTCGCCGACAAAAAGAAAGACATCTACGACGGCGACCTGGAGTCCATCGTGATGACTGCTGGCGGCGCTTCATCGGGCCCCTGGATCCTCAAGTCGCTCGAGGTGCAGACACATACCGATCAACCGGCGACGTCGGCGGTCACCCTGGTCAGCGAGGACGGCAAAGAGGTCAGTGAGTCCGCACACGGCGACGGACCGGTTGCCGCGGCGTTTACAGCCCTTGAACAGGCTACGGGGGTCGAACTGGTACTGCGTAATTTTGAGCTGCACAGTGCGTCCATCGGCGAGGATGCGCAGGGCGAGGTAACTGTGGCAGTCGAACACGAAGGTCGAAGCTACCGCGGTCACGGCGCGAGCGTCGACATCGTCGAGGCGGGTTGCCGTGCGTGTCTCGAAGTCATGAACCGCATCCTGCGTCGCAGACAACGCGGTGCAGCCGGCCCGGTCGAAACCGATTCAACGCGCGCAACCATCTAGACACGGAAGCAATCCATTGAGCACAGCAACGACCTTGTTCGAGAAGGTATGGGCGGATCATGTTGTCGTCGAAGAAACGGCTGACACGCCGGCCGTCCTGTACATCGATCTGCACATCATCCACGAAGTCACAACGCCGCAGGCGTTTTCGGTCTTGCGTGAGAGCGGGCTCCCGGTGCACAGGCCGGACCTCACCCTGGCAACCATGGATCATTCCACGCCGACGACACCCGTCAGCACATTCAAGGATCTGCTGGTCGCCGGAGAAAGTGCCGCCAACCAGGTTCGTCAAATGGAGCAGAACTGCAAGGATTTCGGTATCGACCTGCTGGGCTACGGTAGCGGCAAGCGCGGCATCGTGCATGTCATTGGTCCCGAGCTTGGCGCAACACAGCCGGGAAAGACGATCGTGTGCGGCGACAGCCACACGAGCACGCACGGTGCATTTGGCGCCCTCGCCTTCGGCATCGGTACGACCGAGGTGGGCCACGTATTGGCGACGCAGTGCTTGTTGCAGCGCAAGCCAAAGACATTGGCCATCAATATCGAAGGCAGATTGCCGCAAGGCGTCACCGCGAAGGACCTGATTCTGGCCGTTATCGGCAAGATTGGTGTCGACGGCGGCACGGGGCACGTCATTGAGTACCGTGGCGAGGCGATTAGAGCACTCGATATGGAACAGCGAATGACGATTTGCAACATGTCTATCGAAGCCGGCGCCCGCGCGGGCATGATTGCTCCGGATGACAAGACGGTGGAGTACATGCGAGGCCGGCCACGGGCGCCACAGGGCGCTGCCTGGGACGCAGCCGTGGCGCGCTGGGAGACACTCCACACCGATGCCGATGCGACCTTTGACAAGGAAGTGACGCTGGATGCAGGCGAACTGACGCCGATGGTCACGTTTGGCACCAACCCGGGCATGGTTGTCGGGATCAATGAACCGGTGCCGGAGAGTGGCGACGCCAGCTTCCGCAAAGCACTCGCGTACATGCAGGTCGAGCCAGGCAAACCGATGAGCGAGAACAAGGTGGACGTCGTGTTCATCGGCAGCTGCACCAACGGTCGCGTATCGGATATCGAAGAAGCTGCGCGAATCCTCGAAGGGCACAAGGTCGCCGAGGGGGTGCGCATGCTCGTTGTCCCCGGTTCCGAGCAGGTGAAGGCTGAAGCCGAAGCGCGAGGCCTCGACAAGATCTTTATGGAAGCCGGCGCCGAATGGCGTGAAGCCGGCTGCTCGATGTGTCTGGGTATGAACGGTGATATTGCACAACCCGGGCAGCTTACTGTCAGCACGAGTAACCGCAATTTTGAAGGACGTCAGGGAGTTGGCGCGAGGACCGTACTGGCCAGTCCGGCCACTGCTGCTGCCTCGGCGATCGCTGGACGCGTTGCAGACCCAAGGAGCTTGTCATGAAGCCCGTCGCGTGCATACAGTCCCGCACGGTCGTGCTGCCGAACAAGGACATCGACACGGACCAGATCATCCCTGCTCGTTTCCTGACGACGACGTCACGCGAGGGACTCGGCAAAGCCGCATTTCATGATCTGCGTTACAACGACGACGGCAGCGAAGACACTGCATTCCCCTTGAATCAGACTGATGCCGCTGACTATTCGGTCCTGGTGGCAGGAAACAACTTCGGATGCGGCTCATCGCGCGAGCACGCCCCCTGGGCCCTGCTCGACTACGGCCTGAAGGCAGTCATATCAACCGAGATCGCAGACATTTTCAGAAGTAATTCGCTGAAGAACGGGTTCATTCCGGTCATCGTCGATGCGGACACTCATACCTGGCTACTCGCAAACCCGGGTGCCCACGTGACGATTGATATTGAAACAACGACGCTGACTTTACCCGATGAGCGCGTCATCGAATTTCCGATCGATGGCTTCGCTCGCCATTGCCTGCTCGAGGGTATCGACCAGCTCGGATTCCTGCAGAAACACACGGACCAGATCAGTAATTTCGAAGAGACACGCTCATGGAAGCCGTAATCACACTCCTGCCCGGCGACGGCGTCGGACCCGACGTCACGGCCGCTGCAAAACAGGTTCTGGACGCAGTTGCGGACAAACGCGGGCACGCGTTCGAATATCACGAAGAACTGATGGGCGGCGCGGCGATAGACGCTGCCGGCGACCCGCTCCCCCGGGCAACAATAGAGCGATGCGAGGCATCCGATGCCGTTCTGCTTGGGGCCGTCGGTGGACCGAAATGGTCCGATCCGAATGCAAAGATTCGCCCTGAGCAAGGCCTGTTGAAGCTCCGCTCGGTACTCGGCGTGTACGCGAATATTCGTCCGGTGAAGATCTACGACGAACTTGCAGGGGCATCGCCGCTCAAGGCCGAGATTCTGAAAGGCGTTGACATGCTCGTTATTCGTGAGCTCACAGGTGGCATCTATTTCGGCAAAAAAACGCGAACGGCAACATCCGCCAGTGACCTGTGCGAATACACGGTCCCGGAAATCGAGCGTATTGTCCGGGTCGCGGCAAAGCTCGCGGCCGGCAGACGCCGCCGATTGTGTTCCGTGGACAAAGCGAACGTCCTGGAAACCTCTCGCCTGTGGCGAGACGTCACAAATCGCGTCATGGGCGAAGAATTTCCGCAGATCGAAGTCGAGACGCTACTCGTTGACGCGGCCGCCATGCACCTGCTCAGTCGCCCATCGAGCTTTGACGTCATTGTTACCGAGAACATGTTTGGCGACATTCTGACGGATGAGGCCTCGATGCTCGCCGGCTCGCTGGGTATGTTGCCCTCTGCGTCTCTTGGTGACTCGACCGTCGGCCTGTACGAACCGATTCACGGCTCAGCGCCCGATATTGCCGGTATGGGTATCGCCAACCCCTGCGCGACCATCGCCAGTGCCGCCATGCTGTTGCGGCACAGCCTCGGGCTCGACAGCGAGGCGGCTGCAGTGGAACAGGCGATCGCTGATGCAATCGCCGGTGGCGCGAGGACAGCTGACATCGCCGCTGCTGGCGAGACTCGAGTCTCGACGCAGGAAATGACCTCTGAAGTTATTCGCTGCCTGCGCTGACGACGCGCAGCCTTGCCGCGGCGATGTCTGCCTGAAGGTGGCCTGACGCGTTCAGCAAAAGCTCAACGGGCCGCCCCGGCAACCGCTTCCAGCGTGGGGCTTCTACTCGCGGCATCGAGGGCAGCAACCAGGTCCGCAACGAGGTCCTCAGCACTTTCGAGGCCAACGGACAAACGAATCAGAGTCGGTGTGATCCCAGCCGCAGCCTTGCGTTCTTCGGATACAGGTGCGTGCGTCATCGACGCGGGGTGACATACGAGGCTCTCGACCCCGCCCAGGGACTCGGCCAGTGAGAAGTATTCCAGGTTCTCGACGAATGCGCGCACTGCCGCTTCGCCACCGTCGATCTCAAAGCTGACCATGCCGCCAAAGCCACGCTGCTGTTTTTTCGCGAGTTCGTGGCCCGGGTGATCTGCGAGTCCCGGGTAGAAGACCTGTGCAACGTTGTCGTGTTCGCACAGTACGTTGGCAATCAGTGTCGCGCTTTCTTCGTGCTGCCGGATGCGCGGATACAGGGTGCGAATCCCGCGTAATGTCATGAAGCTATCGAAAGGCGCACCCGTTATGCCAATGACATTCGCCCAGTAGGCACACTCCTGCGCAAGTTCCTCTGTTGCCGCAACCACCGCCCCTCCGACCACGTCGCTGTGGCCGTTGATGTACTTCGTTGTCGAGTGAATGACGAGATCAGCCCCGAACTCGATCGGATTCTGTAGCGCCGGCGACAGAAAAGTGTTGTCAACTGCAAAGAGCGCGCCGCATGCGGTAGCAATTTCGCGTATCGCTGCCAGGTCAGAAATACGCAGCAGCGGGTTCGACGGCGACTCGGTCAGAATGATCTTTGGCTTAACTTCGGCGCAAACGGCGCGCAGCGTCTCTATTTCCGTCTGGTTCACGAATTCGACCTCGAACAGGCCTTTCTTCGATTGCTGGTCGAACAGCCGATACGTGCCGCCGTAGCAGTCGTGCGGCGCAATGATCGTGTCGCCGGGCGACAGGAACTGTGTCAGGACTGTCAACGCACCCATCCCCGAAGCCGTCACAACAGCGCCTGCGCCGCCTTCCAATTCGGCAAGCGCCTGTCCCAGTGCATCACGCGTCGGATTGCCTGAGCGCGTGTAATCGTATTGCCGCGGCTCACCCAGTGCGGCAAACGCGTAATTCGACGAGAGGTGCAATGGCGGCACTACAGCACCGTGCTGGGTATCGGATTCGATAGCCGCACGTACAGCTTGGGTGGCTTTACTTACTGGGGATGTCATGGTCGGTCTCCGCGTAACAGTTCCAATTACTTCTCATCGGAACCCTGCGAAGCCCGCAAGGGAGGGGTTGTACTGCCCTTCACCACCCGGGTGCTGCAGTTACCCTCATCTTTCGATGTCTTAAGACATCGCAGGAGTTGGCACCTTTTCGGAATGGTTAGTTCCGCTGGTTGCCCCGGCGTCGTCGGGCCTATCCCTCGACCGGTCTCGATGAGTTTCGCAAAGTGTAGGGTTGATGCACGAGCCGAGTCAAGGCACCGGTGCAGCTATATTTGATGCAGTTGAAACTATGCACATTGGGGCTTGTATCTGAAAGGGCTTTGTAATAGTGTACTAACGCGTTAATACACTGATACAGCCATGAAGCCTAATCGAAACGAAACAGAACGCCAGCAGGCACGCGCCGAAGATGCCCTTTGCGAAGCTATCAGCAGCCTCGAGACTATCGATGAATGTCGCAGTTTCCTTAAGGACCTGTGCACGCCGGCCGAACTCCAGGCGCTGGTCGATCGCTGGCAAGTCGTCGAATTCCTGGAACAAGGCCTTCCCTACCGCAAGATTCATGACCTCACGGGCGTGAGTGTAACCACCATCGGGCGTGTTGCCCGCTTCCTTACCGACGGTTTTGGCGGCTATCAGACCGCAATCGAACGTACCGACCCCTCTCACTAAGGACACCCACATGGAACCCTCCGAGCAGCGCATAAAAATTGCGGTGCAAAAGACCGGTCGTCTGACCGATCACTCGATCGACCTGCTTGAACGCTGCGGCCTCAAGGTCACGAAGAGCAAGGATCAGCTCATCTGCTATGGCGAAAACATGCCAATCGACCTGCTATTGGTGCGAGACGATGACATACCCGGACTTGTCAGCGAGGATGTCTGCGATCTCGGCATCGTGGGCCTCAATGTGGTCGAGGAAAAGCGCCTCACGCGCGAAGCTGAAGGCAGGCCCGCACAATTCAAACAGGTGTTCGAGCTCGACTTCGGTCATTGCCGGCTATCTCTGGCTGGTCCCGAGGGCGGGCTATTCACCGGCCCGGAGTCACTCGAAAATACCCGTATTGCAACAAGTTACGTCGGACTTCTAAATAAGTACTTGAAGATTAATAACGTCAACGCCGAGGCCGTTTTCTTTTCCGGAGCCGTCGAGATTGCCCCGAAACTGGGTCGCGCCGAGTACATCTGCGACATCGTCTCCTCCGGCGGCACACTGAAGGCCAACGGGCTTGCCGAAGTCGAGGTCCTTCTCGAGAGCGAGGCCGTCGTCATTCAGACACAGAAACCGCTTGGAGAGGAAAGGCAGGCACTCGTTGACAAGATTCTGCAGCGCCTCGATGGCGTCCTGCAGGTACGCGAAAGCAAGTACATCATGCTGCACGCTCCGAAGTCGGCACTGGCCGAGATACGCGACCTCCTCCCGGGGTCTGAGGCGCCGACGATCCTGAAGCTCGACGGCAACGATGACAAGGTCGCCGTACACGCGGTGTGTCGCGAAAACGTGTTCTGGGAAACCCTCGAGAACCTGAAAGCCGCCGGTGCGAGCTCGCTGCTCGTACTGCCGGTCGAGAAGATGCTGGCCTGATGACGATCCAAATTCGAAACTGGTCCGAGCTTGACGTTGCACAGCGCAGTGCATTACTACAGCGACCGGCTGTCGCTGACGACGCGAGTATTCGGACGGGAACTGAGGCGATCATAGATGACGTTCGCCAGAACGGCGATGCGGCCCTGCGCAGGCTCACGCGGCGCTATGACGGCGTCGATATCAGCGAACTGCGGGTCTCAGTCGATGAGTTTGCACACGCCGAGGCAGCCCTGAGCAGTGAGCAAATAGCTGCCATTGATCTTGCGATCGCCAACGTCCGCAAGTTCCACGAGGCGCAATTACCGACCGATCTTCGTGTCGAGACGATGCCCGGCGTGCTCTGTGAACGGGTTAGCCATCCCATTGACGCAGTGGGCCTCTACGTTCCGGCCGGGACCGCGCCCTTGCCCTCCGCCGCGATCATGCTTGCTGTACCGGCGGGGATCGCGGGCTGTCCTACGCGTATCCTGGCAACGCCACCTCGACCCGACGGCAATGCCGACCCGGCAGTGCTCGTCGCCGCGTCCCGTGCCGGTGTCCGCGAGATTTACAAAGTCGGCGGGGCCCAGGCTATTGCCGCCATGGCATATGGCACGGCAACGGTGCCAAAAGTCTGCAAGATATTTGGCCCGGGCAACGCCTGGGTCACCTGTGCCAAGACGCTCGTGAGCAGTGACCCGGCCGGCGCGGCAATCGACATGCCCGCAGGCCCGTCGGAAGTTCTGGTGATAGCGGATGCGGATGCGTCGGCGGAGTTTGTCGCATCAGACCTCCTCGCCCAGGCCGAACACGGCGTTGACTCACAGGTCATACTGGTCACTACGTCAGCCGACCTTGGCGCGCGAGTTGCCGTAGAGATTGAAAGCCAGCTGCAGCAACTGACGCGCGCCGGTATCGCACGTGGCGCACTCGAGCATTCGCGCATCATAGTGGTCGACGATATCAGCACCGCGATCGCGGTCAGCAACCAGTACGCCCCCGAACACCTGATTCTGCAGATCGCAGAGCCGCGTAATATCCTGGCGCAGCTGCGCAACGCCGGCTCTATTTTTGTCGGGCCCTGGACCCCTGAGTCCGTCGGTGACTACTGCAGCGGGACTAATCACGTGCTGCCCACTTACGGCTTTGCGCAGGCCTACAGCGGCCTGGGCGTTGATCAGTTCATGCGCCAGATGACCGTGCAGGAGCTGTCACGTGAGGGACTTGAAAGTCTTGGCGCGGCCGTCGTCAGTCTTGCGGGCCTTGAAGGACTTGATGCGCACGCAGCGGCGGTAACCAGGCGCCTGGCGGTCTCGTCATGAGCATCGTCAAGCTGGTGCGTCCCGAGATTCAGACCCTCCACGCGTATGAAGCTGCGGAACAGGTGGACGACACGATTCGGCTGAACGCCAACGAGTCGCCTCGACGCAGCACTGTCGGGAATTTCCGGCGCCCTTTGAATCGCTACCCGGAGGTACGTCCGCAGAATCTGCAGCGCGCCCTCGCGAAACGCTTCGGCTGTGCGCCCGAGCAACTACTTGTAACGCGCGGCTCGAGTGAAGCCATCGACCTGGTCGTACGTAGCTTTTGCCGAGCAGGTATCGACAGCGTGCTTATGACATCTCCGTCTTTCTCGATGTACCGCCACTACGCTGAAGTCCAGGGCGCCAACGTCATTGAAGTACGAATGCGCGCTGACCAGGACTTCGCCATCGATGTGGATGCAATTCTCGCTGCCTGTGACGAGACCACGCGTCTTATTTTTGTGTGTTCACCCAACAACCCCACGGGGGCGACACTTCCGCGAGCCGAATTGGAACGACTCCTCGAAGTGCGCGGTGAGGCGTCGGCGATTGTCATTGATGAGGCCTATGTCGAGTTTGGTGACAAGGCTTCTGCCTGCGAATTGCTGCAACGCTACGACAACCTTCTGGTGCTGCGTACGCTTTCCAAGGCGCTGGGATTCGCCGGCGCGCGCTGTGGTGCGGTAGCAGGCCCTGTGCCCGTGATTCGCCTGCTCGGCGCTGTACAGGCACCTTACGCGCTCGCGACGCCTGTGGTCGAGTGCGTTGAAGATGCTCTCGAGGCGGACCAACTCGAGCTGGCGCGTGAGACGATTGGCATCATTGTCGGCGAGCGCGAACGTCTGGCCCAGGCTCTGGTCGGCTATGAATTTGTAACAAAGGTCTGGCCGAGTGACGCGAATTTTCTGTTGATCCGCGTCGCCGACGCTGCGCGCGTCATGCAGCGCTGCATGGAAGAAAAGGTCCTCCTCCGCCACTTCGGCGGAGACCTTGATGACTGCATTCGAATCTCGATCGGCAGCCCGGAAGAAAACACCAGACTCCTGCGTGCCCTTGACACGTTGAAGGAAAATAGCGATGGCTAAGAAAGTCTTGTTCATCGATCGCGATGGTACTTTGATCAACGAGCCGGAAGATTTCCAGGTAGACGCACTCGACAAGGTTCGCCTGGTCAACGATGTCATACCATCGCTACTCGAACTGGCGAATCATGGTTATCGCTTCATCATGATCAGCAACCAGGACGGGCTGGGTACGGACTCGTTTCCACAGGAGCATTTCGAGGGGCCGCATGCTTTGACGATGAGCCTGTTCGAGTCCCAGGGTATTACTTTTGATGAAGTCTTCATTTGCCCGCATCTCCCGGACGACAATTGTGAATGCCGCAAGCCACGAACAGGCCTGCTGACGAAGTACCTTGCGGCCAACAACATCGACCTTGCCGCTTCTGCCGTGATTGGTGACAGGCACACCGACATGGAACTGGCTGAACGTATTGGCGTCGCGGGGATCCTGGTCAACTGTGACGATCAGGCTGTCCATGCGTGGCCCCAGATCGTGGAGCGGCTGTGTTACTCCGACCGCGTAGCAAACGTCGAACGGCACACTAACGAAACACGGATCCAAACGACGGTAAACCTCGACACAACAGGTGATGTTTCAATCTCAACCGGCATCGGCTTTTACGATCACATGCTCGAACAGATTGCGAAGCATGGCGGCTTCAGCCTGACACTGCAGTGCGATGGAGACCTGAATGTGGATGAGCACCACACGGTCGAAGACACCGCAATTGCACTTGGCACTGCGCTGCGCAAAGCGCTCGGCAATAAATACGGTATCGGCCGCTATGGTTTCTTGCTGCCTATGGATGAAAGCGAAGCAAAAGTTGCGCTCGACCTTTCCGGTCGCGCGGCCTTTGAATTCTCGGGCCAGTTTCCGCGCGACAGTGTTGGCGAACTCTCGACCGAGATGGTCGAGCACTTCTTTCGGTCATTTGCCGAGTCGCTCGGTGCTGCCCTGCACATTGAAATAAGCGGCAAGAACACGCACCACATGGTTGAAGCCTGCTTCAAGGCCGTAGGCCGCGCATTGCGCCAGGCTATTCAACGGACGGGAACAGACCTGCCATCGACCAAGGGCACACTATGAGGCAGGTCATGATCATCGACAGTGGCGGCGCAAACATCGCATCGCTCCTGTACGCCTTCGAACGCCTTGGTGCCTTGGCTGAGCTCACGACAGATGCCGACCGGATTCGTAACGCCGAGCGCGTGGTTTTGCCTGGCGTCGGAGCTGCAAGAGACGCGATGCGCCGCTTGCGAGATGCCGGGCTGATCGACGTCATCAGGGGCCTCGAACAGCCCGTGCTTGGAATTTGCCTTGGCATGCAACTGTTGTGCGACGCCTCCGAAGAAGATGACGTCGACTGCCTGGGAATCGTCCCCGGTGTCGCAAAAAGGCTTCCTGTTGAGGACACACACCCTGTGCCTAACATGGGCTGGTGCGCGACGCAGTCGTCAGCTGGGCACCAACTCCTGGACGGTATCGACAACGGCAGCTATTTCTACTATCTCCACAGCTATGCGGTACCTGTTTCGGAAAACACGTTGGCCACCGCTCGGCACGCGAGTGAATTCTCGGCGGTCATCGGCAAGGACAACTTTGTTGCTGCGCAGTTTCACCCCGAGCGCTCGTCAGATGCCGGTGCACGTCTGCTAAGAAACTTCCTGGAGCTTGCCGCGTGAGAATAATCCCCGCAATCGACCTCAAGGACGGCAAGTGTGTACGGCTCTTCAAGGGAGACTTCGAACAAACCACTGAGTATTCGTCTAATCCCGCCGAGGTCGGCGAACGCTTTTCTGCTCTCGATGTCGAGGACCTGCACATTGTCGACCTCGATGGTGCCCGTACGGGTGCGCAGCAGAACCACCAAATCGTCGCCGAGATTGCAGGGCGATCCGGACTCGCAGTGCAGCTTGGCGGTGGCATACGCACTCGTGACGACGTTGCCGCATGGCTATTGAACGGCGTAACCCGCTGTGTCGTTGGCAGCGTCGCGATCAACGAGCCGAAGACCGTATCGACCTGGTTCAGAGAATTCGGTCCCGATAAGATCGTTCTGGCACTCGACGTCAAGCTGGATGATGAGGGCACACCGATGTTGACCACCCAGGGCTGGACCGAGGAGTCCGGCACAACGCTTTGGGACTGCATTGATGCCTACGCCGATGCGGGTGTGAGGCAT
>Ga0316187_10002879_pt1 | contig 15014 bp, 14 predicted proteins | sample CroRivburrow1_MG_FD_204927 | JGI IMG/M metagenome (GOLD analysis project Ga0316187, IMG submission 204927) | Coastal sediment microbial communities from Maine, United States - Cross River worm burrow 1 | ecosystem: Environmental > Aquatic > Marine > Coastal > Sediment | place: USA: Maine... | reverse complement strand
CTTCTGACTGCCATCCCCAACTGGACGGGTAGGCTCCCGGTACAGGGATACCCGCTACTCCTGTTGTTTTCAATCTGGCTGGCGGGGCGCATCGCGATCACGTTTTCCGAAGTGCTCGGCTGGCAACTTGTGCTGCTGATCGATTGTTCGTTCCTGCTCGCACTGGTGTTTGTTGCTGCCCGTGAGATCGTTGCCGGTAAAAACTGGCGCAACCTCAAGGTTGTGCTGCCACTGTCAGTACTGTTCGTTGCGAATGTCTGGTTTCACATCGAAGCGCACCTGCATGACTCAACCGGGTCGTCCCGAAGACTTGGCCTGGCGGTCGGCATAGTGTTCATCATGTTGATAGGCGGTCGTATCATTCCAAGCTTTACCCGCAACTGGCTAGTCAAGCGGGACAGTCCGTCACTCCCGACGGCCTTCAACAGGTTTGACGGCGTGGTGATAGGCGTTTCCGCGCTGGCCTTGCTGTCGTGGGTCGGTGACGTTCAGGGTGCCTGGTCGGGCCTCGTTCTTATCGGCGCAGGCCTGCTGAATCTTGTGCGACTGGCTCGATGGGCAGGTATCCGGACTGCAGCCGAACCACTCATCTTCATGTTACATATTGCCTATGTTTTTGTGCCTGCGGGCTTCATTTTGCTGGGCCTTGCGATGCTGTTTCCAGACCTGGTGCCGGTGTCAGCGGGAGCCCATGCATTTGGAGTGGGCGCGGTTGGTTGCATGACGCTCACGGTCATGACCCGGGCTACCCTGGGCCACACAGGGCAACCTCTTGCCGCGAACTTGACTGTCATACTGGTATTTGCAGCCATCATCATGGCTGCGGCAATGCGCGTGGGAGCAGTGTTTGATCATGCCTTTGGCGCACAAATGCTGCATCTGGCAGGTGTATTCTGGATATTGGCATTTGCCGGATTCGTGCTTGCCAATGGCAAGGCGCTTGTTTCAACCAGAATGCAGTGAGACCCGCGGCAGTCTTAACCTGCACCACAAAAACAGGGCTCTTCGTCAGCGCCTTCTCCCACGCACGCCCCGCTATCGGGCAAGAAACCTCATCCTCCAAATTAAATGCAATAAACTTGCACTAAATGGGCAATAAGTTTCGTTTGATAAAACAGAAACGGCTCAGATATGCTTCGACTAAACCGGATCGCAACGGCTTTGCACGCAGGGGCATTTCGCCTACTGCCTCCAGCGCCGGAAACTGGTGCGCTGCTTCGGGGACGGACTTAGGCCAATCCTAACTGCCGAATAGCCCATTGCGTGCTGATCGGAAGGAGATTGCTACCATGATTTCAAGATGGTTTTCATTGACGCCAGGTGAAGCCAGTTTGTTCACCGGGCTTCTGCTGGCGGTCGCCGGTATTGTCCTTATCTGTGTCGCGGGAGAAGTATCACTCTCCCGGTTGAGATCCCTCATGGCAGCGGGGTCCAGCCTTGTACTGACAGGCGTATTTCTCTGGCTTTACGGTGCAATCACACGGCAGGCCGAATTGCTGGGAAAGCACGAATTGTTCGAACCGGCATCCCCCGGACATTATAGCAAAGCGACAGTGTCGCGAGACAGGACAAGACCATGGGCAAACGCGCAGGCGGTAAGATTAAAGCCAAACTGAGACGATCGACATTGGCCCCGGACCAACTGTCGGCATTCCAGGCATTCAGTCAGGTCGTGTTCAGTGACGGCGCCATTGATGCAAAATCCAAGCAACTGATAGCCGTTGCCGTCGCTCACGTAACCCAGTGCCCGTATTGCATTGCGGGTCACACCAGAGCCGCAGCAATCGCCGGCGCAACGCCGCAGCAGATAATGGCAGCCGACTGGATTGCCGCAGAAATGCGCGCGGGCGCTGCTGTTGCTCGTTCCCGGCACGCATTGCAGGCTCTGAACGGGACCGGGGAATGACCGATTCACCCTTGCGGTCAACATCGGGACAACTGGAGCAGCTTGCCCTGTTCTCGGCTCAGGTCTGTGGTCAGATCGACCATATCCCGGAGGCTGGTGAACTGGTCTCTCAAATCGCCACCGAAGCCAACGCCGCAATGGAAATCCTTGTTCAGCATGCCAATAGACAATGATAACGGAAAGATAAACACACCTGTGCACGACGATGACGAACCAACTGCAACCTATGCTTCGCCACCCTGCTTCATGCATGAACTGTCACCGGAATATGCCATGGAGATGTCCGGTTCGAAAAGCGCCGACGACGACGTGAAACGGTGGCGCAAGTCGGAACGCCAGCGGCTGATTGAAATGCGGCTGGCCATCGATGCCGATGAGAGAGCCGGATTTTCTGACGAAATTGCCAAGCGGCTTAACCTGCTGCTTTCAGATATCAAGGGAGCAATCATCAGCACCTACTGGCCGTTCCGGGGCGAACCAGACCTCCGGCCCTGGATGGAACAGGTTGTGGCACGTGGAGGACAATGCGCCCTGCCCCTGGTGGTCAAGTCCGGTCACCCGCTGATCTTCCGCTGCTGGAAGCATGGCGACCCACTTGAACGTGGCGTCTGGAACATACCGGTCCCGGCTGCCGGGCCTGAAGTTGTGCCTGACATCGTGATCGCGCCGGTGGTGGGATTCGATCAGGACTGCTTTCGACTGGGTTATGGCGGTGGATTCTTTGATCGCACACTGGCTGGCCTCAGTGTCAAACCGAAAGTAGTCGGTGTTGGATATTCATCCGCCGAGATAAACACGATCTACCCCCAGCCACATGACATCGCCATGGACACAATTGTTACAGAGGCTCGATCAATATCGTGAAGCTATGTCGTGCAAGACCTTGAGAGCCTGTTCCGTTGATCCGGACTCGGCAGCCGTCTGCGACGAGACGACGTAGGCTGGGTACGAAAACTGTGGCGCATCTTCCACAATTTCCAGCTCTCCTGATTGAACGAACGGGGCAACCACGCGGCTGCGAAAATATCCGCACCCACCGGCCCGCAATATGTAATTCAATCCAAGTGGGCCGAGACCTACAAACAGACCAGGCTGACGAACCACGGGAAAGCTTGCCTCGTGCATTGCGGCGAACTGGGGACCCCAGTCAACGTAGACATATTCATCGCTGCATTTATGCAATGACCTGACCAGGACGAGTTTTTCTTCCAGTAGCTGGTCGACAACCAGACCCGGCTCAAGCCGCGGCGTATACATCACCGCAAGGTCCAGGACACCAATGCGAACCTGGTGCATCAGGCGATCCGGTTGCGCGACATGCGTGCGAACCGCTATGTCCGGCTCGGTGCTTCGCATTTGCACAAGCCAGTCGAGCAACAACGGATCCCACAGCGTAAGCTCACCGCCGATCGCTATCACCGAAGTCCGGCCCTCGGGAACCGCGAGCTGGTGCGTTGCGCGTTCCCAGACCTGCACGAAAGACTCTGCATGGGGGCGAAAGTCTTCGCCGGCATGCGTCATTCTGGCGCCGCTGCGATTGCGGATGAATAGTTGTTGTCCGAGTTCATCTTCCAGCGTGCGGATGCGCGCGCTTATGGTGGTCTGGGTAACATGCAGGCGCTCCGCAGCGGCCAGAAAACTGCCACCTCGCACTATCTCCAGAAACGTCCTTACCCGCACTACATCCATGTATCACACCACTGACTGCAACTTATTTGATATTAATGTGCATTAATAATCGTTTGACCTCAATTAGAACTAATCCTTTATAATGAGGCAAGGCTCGAAGGCAGATGTTGTTTGCAGGACCACGGCAGTGAGGAAATTTGGAGTATCCAACAAGTCTGTCAGTTACTGCACAGGGCAAGGTCAATGCACTCAGCACGGTCCGGACGCGCCTGGAGAGTTGCCACCACGTGAGCCAGAAATGCTCAAGCTGGCTGGCGACATGTTCGACACGTGGGCTGATGAAAACGGAAACCCTTCGGTGTTCGCCGCCATGATATCTGTCGTCGTTGATCAGGCGATGCAGCGTCGCCTCACCCGTCAGATAGCTGAAGTCCTTCGGCGAAACGCAGACATCCTCGACGCGGCAGCAGCATCAGGTGTGCAACGCCAACCGCCACAAAGCACTGAATAAGCAACAGCCCGGCAAGTTTTGACGGCGTCCAGCCTCGCATTCCGATTAGTTCAACACCACAGCCGGGCTAGCGAATATCGCCTGTATTGATCAGGCCGACACCGAGTGCCGACAGGCTGTCGCGGGTGGCTTGCGCCGTTCCGCCCATGTCAATGGCCCGGCAGGCATCTTCAATGACGTAAGTTTCAAATCGCTGGGCGTGGGCGTCTTCAGCCGAGTACCGCACGCAATAATCAAAAGCCAGGCCGGCACAGAACACGCGTGTGATGCCACGCTCGCGCAAATACCCTGTCAGGCCGGTCGGCGTGGTCCGGTCATTTTCAAAGAACGCCGAGTAACTGTCGATAGCCGAGCGGAACCCCTTGCGAATGACCATCTCCGCCTTGCTCCAGGACAAGTTGTCATGGAAGCTGGCGCCGTTGCTTGCCTGGATACAATGATCCGGCCACAGCGTTTGCGACCCATACGGCATTGACACTTCGCTGTATGGTTGCTTGTCCGGATGACTGCTGGCAAACGAGCCATGACCGCGCGGATGCCAGTCCTGGGTCAGTACGACATGATCAAACCGGCTGATCAGGTCATTGATGACGGGGACAACTTCATGACCGCGCGCCACTGCAAGCGCGCCACCGGGACAGAAGTCATTCTGCACATCGATGACCAGCAACACATCGCGTTGTCCAGGGGTGATGGCCCTCATGCAGTCTTGTCCGCCTGCAAGCCGAGTTCCTCGATCATCTGCTCACGCATCACGAACTTCTGCGGTTTTCCAGTGATCGTCATCGGGAACTCGCTGACAAACCGTACATAGCGCGGAATCTTGTAATGGGCGATCTGGCCCTGGCAGAAACTGCGCAGATCGTCTTCTGACATTGTCTGACCGGCTTTCAGAACAACCCAGGCACTTGCTTCTTCACCGTACCGGTCATCCGGCACACCAAACACCTGCGCCTGCAAAATCGCGGGATGCCCCAGCAGGAATTCCTCGATCTCGCGCGGATACACATTCTCGCCGCCCCGGATCAGCATGTCCTTCACCCGCCCGACAATGTTGCAGTAGCCAGCATCGTCCAGTGTTCCCAGATCACCGGTATGCATCCATCCGTCCTTGTCGATCACGTCGGCGGTTGTCTCCGGATCATCCCAGTAGCCCTTCATCACACAGTATCCACGTGTCAGCAGTTCGCCTTTCTCGCCAACCGCAACCGTGTCGCCCTCACCATCAACAATCTTGACCTCAACATGCGGATGGATCTGCCCGACAGTAGAGACGCGGCGTTCCATCTCATCGCCGGTGTCGCTCTGGAATGACACGGGACTGGTCTCGGTCATGCCGTAGGCAATGGTGATTTCACCAGCATTCATCTGCGAGACGACGCGCTTCATCAGGCTGATAGGGCATGGTGAACCTGCCATGATACCGGTGCGCAAGGAGCCGAAACTGAACTCGTCAAAACGATCATGGTCAAGCATCGCGGCAAACATGGTCGGTACCCCGTGCACCGCCGTGCAGTTCTCGTCCGACAACGCCTTTAGTGTCTCCAGCGGATCGAATGCTTCGCCTGGAAACACCATGGCAGTGCCTGTCGAGACCGCCGCGAGGTTCCCCAGAACCATGCCGAAGCAATGATAAAACGGTACCGGGATGGCGATACGATCGTCCTGCGTCAGTTTCATCGCCATGGCGCAATAGCGCGCATTGTTGACAACGTTGCGGTGCGTGAGTGTCGCGCCTTTCGGTGTCCCCGTCGTGCCGGACGTAAACTGTATGTTGATGGCATCATTGGGGTTGAGACTGCTTGTTATGGCATCAAGACGCGCCCGGTTTGCCCCCTCGCCCTTTGCCACGACATCCTTGAACATGTACATGCCGGCAACAGGCTCGTCACCGAGTTGAATGATGGTCGTGAGCTTCGGCAGGCGCTGCGCCTGCAGGCAACCCGGCAGTGCGTCCGCCAGTTCCGGTGCCAGATCCTGCAGCATCTCGATATAGTTGGATGATTTGAACCTGGATGCACTGATCAGCGCCTTTGCACCCACCTTGTTGAGCGCGTATTCGAGCTCGTGGCGTCTATAGGCCGGATTGATATTGACCAGGATCAGGCCAATCCGGGCAGTCGCAAACTGTGCGATCAGCCATTCCGGCCGGTTGGGCGCCCATATGCCGATACGATCACCCTTGTAGAGCCCGATCGACAACAGCCCGGCGGCAAACCTGTCAACCTGTTCCTGAAGCTCGCGCCACGTCCAGCGTATACCCGGTCCGCAGAAAACCGCAGCTTCCCGGTCGCCATGCTGCTTCACGGTACGTGCCAGAAATGCCGGTATGGTGATGTCATCCAGTGGCGGACTGGACAGTCCGCGAACATAGGAAAGCCCGTCTGCCGGTCGGGTCTGGTCCTGTCCGGTGGCGCGTGACATTACATGCGTTTCCAGTCACCGGACTGCTCGAACGCTGCTGCTGCCCTGTATATGGTTGACTCGTCATAATGCCGCCCTATCAGCATCATGCCCACCGGCAAACCGTCGATCATGCCGCACGGAATGCTCATGGCCGGGTGGCCGGTAACGTCAAACGGTGCGGTATTCGGGATCATTTCGAATGCCCTCTGGCAATACAGCGCAAGCGATGCGTCCGGCGGCGGCAGCGGCGTAGCCTTCATTGGTGTGGTTGGCATCAGCAGGATATCATAGGAACTGAGCAATGCGTTGTAGGCGTCCCTGAGCTTGCGCGACAGGTTTTGCGATTTCGCATAATAGTGTCCCCGGTGATGCTTCAGGAAATACTGGCCGATGAACATGCAGATCTTGAGCGAATCCGAAAGCTCGTCTGCCCGTGAACGCCAGTTGGCATGATAGTCAAGCAGGCTGGTTGTGTAGAGACCTTTCCAGCCGGTCCCCATGCCATTGCCCTTCATCATCTGGTTGGTAAGGCCCTCTATTGCAATCGGCGTCCAGATGGCAGGCCCTGCCCGATGCATCGGGATGGAAATCTCGTCAACCGTTGCACCGAGCTTCTTGAACACTTCAGCAGCAATGCGAACCTTGTCATCGACAGCGCCTTCCGAAGCAGCCAGGCCAAACCCCTCCTTTACCACCCCGATGCGCAGGCCGCTGACGCCCCGGCCAAGGCTGGCAGTGTACTTGTCGACCTGCACATTATACTGGCGCGGATCCAGGCCATCTTCGCCAGCCAGCACCTCCAGCATCAAGGCATTGTCATGCACGTTGGCGGTCATTGGTCCGGTATGATCGATGGTGTTTTCAATCGGCATGACGCCGCTATACGGCACCAGGCCATGGGTCGGCTTCATGCCATAGCAACCGCAGAACGATGCCGGCATACGGATCGACCCGCCCTGGTCGCCACCAATTGCCATTTCCACCTCACCGGATCCGACCAGCGCCCCTGAACCCGATGATGAACCACCGGCAGAATAACCACGCTTGTGCGGATTATGTACCGGTCCGGTCGCATTGGTATGACTGCCGCCGGACAGGCAGAAATATTCACAATGCGACTTGCCCACGATGGTTGCGCCGGCGTCCAGAAGGCGTGTGACAATGGTGGCATCAATATCCGGTGTGTAGCCTTTAAGCGTCGAAGCGCCGTTCATCATCGGCACCCCGGCCAGGCACACATTGTCTTTCAGGACGACCTTCTTGCCGGTGAGTGCACCACGCGGCGCACCTCTCACCTCGGACTTTACATACCAGGCATTGAGCGGATTTTCCTCTGCCGACGGCCGGTAGCCGGCGGTGCGCGGATAGTCCACCCTCGGCAGGTGATCCGGCATTGCATCAACCTCGTCATAGGCCTGCAACGTACCTTCCATCACATCGAGGAATTCAGCGACACGCTGGTCCGACATGTTCATGCCGAAGCCGTTGACAATAGTCCTTAACTGGCCGTGGGTTGGCCTTCTGACTGACATCGATCTGTGACCTTCGTATGTGGGGGTTTGGTTCGAGTCGGGACTGGAATGGGATGAAACCTGCCGGGGCGCCGGTCCACCGGAGTCATAATTCGCAGGAGTTGTTACGCTGGCTGGCGGCGAGACAGCAGCTTTGACAGCCTGGTCAGCATCCGGAGACGGGCGGCGCGATTTGCCTGCTCCGAAGCCGACGAACTCCTCGATCAGTGCGGGATCACCGGCCTTCACGTCGATCATTTCACCTATTATTTCGCCTTTTTGAAGCAGGGTTATACGGTGCGAGAGACCGGTGATGAACTCGAGGTTCTGCTCAACCAGGATGATCGAGATATCCCGCCTGCGATTGAGGTTTTTCAGCAGAACCGAAATTTCCTCGATGATCGACGGTTGAATGCCCTCGGTTGGCTCATCCAGCAGGATCAGTTGAGGTTCGGAAATCAGTGCCCGGGCAATGGCCAGCAATTGCTGTTCGCCACCACTGAGAGTTCCGCCATCGCGCTCCAGCAGTCTTTCAAGCCTGGGAAAGTCCTGCAGGATATGGCGGATCGCTTCTTCTTCATCCTCGCCATGGGCCGCAATGCCCATGCGCAAATTGTCGAATACCGACAGATGCGGAAATATCCCGCGGCCCTGGGGAACATAGGCCAAGCCCATCAGGTTGCGCTCATGTGCGGGCTCGCGTGAAATGTCCACTCCATCGAACACAATTGTGCCGGTTGACGCAGGAATCAGTCCCATAATGGTTTTCAACAGCGTGGTCTTGCCCATGCCATTGTGTCCGAGCACACCAACAATCTCGCCTTCGCCGACATGAAAGTCGACACCATGCAGTATCGGCACCCGGCCATAGCCGGCACCCAGACCCTTTACCTCCAGAAGATTGGTTTTGCTCATGATGTGCCGTGCCCCAGGTAAACTTCACGCACGCGCGGGTCAGCCGTCACCACGTCCATGGTGTCCTCGATCAGTATCCGGCCCTCATGAAACACCGTCACCTTGCTTGAAATCATCCGGATAAACTGCATGTCGTGTTCCACGACAATCATGGTTGCCTGCTGGTTGATCTCGCGGATTATCTCAACCGTGCGTTCGACCTCGTCATGGGTCATGCCGGCAGCCGGTTCATCCAGCAGGACGAGCCACGGTTCGGCAGCCACCACCATGCCAAGTTCAACCCACTGCCGCTGACCATGAGCGAGCAGTCCCACCAGGTCCGACCGAATGTCGCCAAGCTTCAACCGTTCAATGGTCTGGTCGGTCAGTGAACGCGCCCGCGCTGCCCCGTGCCAGCGCCGTGCCGCCAGCCAGATGTTCTCATTGACGCTCAAGCCATCAAAAACGCTGGGTACCTGGGTCTTGATGCCGACACCGAGACGCGCAATCTGGTGAGGCAGCCGCCCGGTACCATTGAAGTCCCGAATGACGACATCGCCCGACGTGGGCGCCAATTGTCCGGTGAGGCACTTGAAGAATGTGCTTTTGCCCGCGCCGTTCGGACCAATCAGGCACCGCAGTTCATGTTCGCGCAGGTTGAAGTTGACCCGATCAACGGCCTTTACGCCGCCAAAGTGCATGGACAGGTTACGGGTTTCGACGACGATCTCACTATTCATCGGCGGCCTCCTGCAGCTCGCTGCTTCGCCTGCTGCGCCGGCGTCTCACCTTCAGTTCGCGTCGCTGCATGGCACGGCGCGACCGGGCACTGTCCCACCAGCCGACAAATGTTGGCAGAATGCCCCTTGGCACCGCCAGAACAAAGATGATGAGGATCAGGCCTAGCACCAGATTGTTGTTCAACACACCTTGCGTACCCAGCCACGAGGTCAGGTAGAACAGGGCAAACGACCCCATCACCGGGCCAGCCAGAGTGCCACGCCCGCCGACAATGACCCAGATAATTGCCAGGGCCGAATTGTACAGGTTGAAAATGTCCGGCGTAATTCGACCGACACCGTTGGCGAAGATGACGCCACCTGCCCCGGCAATGGCACCACCGATGGTAAACATCGCAAGCTTGTAGAACCGGGTGTCGTAGCCGATCAGTTCGGCACGCAGTTCATTTTCGCGGATAGCCACCGCCACCCGCCCGAAATGGGTCTGTATCAACCACGCACAGATTATGTAGCCAATGATGAGTACGCCCATGCCCACATAGAAGACATGCTCTGGAAACAGCGGCATATAGGGAGACCATGGCAGGTTCAGAGGTGGCGCGGTAACGCCGTTGAACCCACCTAAAAGCGCATTGCCGATCTTGTATTCTGGTCCGGATGTCCGCCTGAGCAGCGAGTACAGGATCAAGGTGACCGTCAGTGTGATCACCGCCATGTAGACATCACTGACCCTTCCGTAGAACATGAAGTAACCCAGCACGGCGGCGAAAACGGCCGCAACAAGGATGGCAATCAGGACCGCCCAGGACGAACCGCCCAGGTTGACCGCTGCAATCGTGTAGGCATAGGCGCCAATACCGAAAAACGCGGTCTGACCAAAACACAATATGCCCCCATATCCCCAGATCAGGCCCAGGCTCAGGGCAAGGATGGCCAGTGCAATCGCGGTAGACAGGTTGATGATGGTGAACAGTTCCAGCACACCGGGTGCGGCAAGTGTGAATATCACACCAACCAGCACCAGTGCGGCTCGCCAGCGATTTTCGCGCGTCCAGCTCACAGGCTTTTCCTGAAGAAGCGGCCCGTGATCCCGGTTGGAAGCAGCCTGATGAGGATGATTGCGGTTGCCAGCAGGGCCACTTCACCCAGCGTAGGCCCGGTCAGGAACGCCATGATGCCATTGATGCCGCCGAGCAGAATTGAAGCCGCCGTGGTGCCCGCCAGTATCGAGGCACCGCCGCTGATGACCGTGATGAACGCCTTGGCAATATAAGTGGCGCCAATTGACGGCAGCACACCGGTGACAGGCGCCAGCAGGCCACCGGCAAGGCCCGAAACTGCCGCTCCAAGTCCGAACGTGATCATGTAAATGCGTTTGGTGGACACGCCCAGTGCCGAGGCCATGTCATCGTTTTGCATGGTGGCACGTGCGACAAGCCCGAGCTTGGTCAGCTTGAGAACCGCATATACCAGCAGCAACAGCACGACAGTAACAGCAATCAGGAACAGCTCGTAGGCGCTGGAAGAGTAATCACCAATATTGATGACGCCAAGCGGCGGCGAGATCGTCGTTGCTGTCTGGGCACCGAAAATGGACGTCACAAGACCGACAAACAGCAGGCTCAGACCCCAGGTCGCCAGCAAGGTATCGACCATTCGCCCATACAGGAACTGTATCAGCAGGCGTTCGACAAGGACGCCGATAATCCCGACAACCAGCGGTGCCAGCACCAGCATGGCGAACCAGATGTTGACGCCGTGATTGGTTGATATGACGACAGTGTAGCCGCCCAGCATGAGGAACTCGCCATGAGCCAGGTTTATAACCCGCATCATGCCGAAAATGATCGCCAGCCCGAGGCTGATCAGCACAAGGCTGGCGATGCCGTAAACAATCTGCAATGCGAGCGCAAAGAACAGATCCACTCGAGATATTCCCCATGTCCAGGCGCAGCGATGCGCTGTGTTGCCAAATGCGTGTTTACTTGATACCGGCCGCTTCCAGACCATTCTCGAAATAGAACGTGGCCTGATCAGGATTCGCTTTCAGGTCGCACACCAGAAGGGTATCCGTCGGCGGTTGCGCCTTGTGAGTCTCGACGATATTGAACGTCTGGTCTTTCAACTCTGCCAGGTAGACATTCAGCACGCCGTGATGGGTTTTCGGATCGAGTGAAATATTACCGCTTGGACCGGCAAGGCTGATGCCGCTTTCAAGCGCCTCGATCACCGGCATGCGCTCGGCAGTTCCCGCCATCCTGACAGCTTCGGCCCAGAGCTGAATACCTTCATAGCTGCGGGTCGCCAACTCGTTGAGATACGGCGCATCAGCACCAAATTTGTCCTTGAAGCGCTTTACAAAGGCGGCATTGTCATCGCCCGGCACTTCCTGGAAATAGCTATAGGCAGCCAGAATGCCATTGCCTTCCTCAGCCGAGATCAGCTTGTGCTCGTTGCCGACGCCAAAGGTTGTGGAGGCTATCGGCACGGACTTGTTCATGCCGGCAGCTGCATACTGGCGATAAAACGAAATGTGCGCACCACCCACCAATGCAGACCACACCATGTCCGGCTTGGCTGCCTGGATTTTCTTGATCGTCGGACCGAAGTTTGTGACATCAAGCGGGAAGAATTCAATATCGGCCACTTCGCCGCCATTGTCAGTGACGTATTTCTTCACCCATTGCGCGGTGATCTGGCCGTAATTGTAGTCGGCAGCGATGATGTAGACCTTCTTGCCGAACTTGTTCATGGCATACGGCACCAGTTTTTCAACCGTTTGAGCCGGTGTCGACCCGGTGCAGAAACAGTTCCTGTCGCACACGCCGCCTTCGTACTGGGTATTGTAGAAATACAGCGATTTGAACCGGCCCAGGGTCGGACGAATGGCTTCGCGCGACGCCGATGTAATACCGGCATGCACAACATCCGCCTTGTCTCCGGCCGCCGCCTTGGTGGCATACTGTGTGTAGAACTGGATATTGGACTGGGGATCATAATTGATCAGTTCAACCTGCTTGCCGTTCAGGCCGCCGGCCGCATTGATTTCGTCAACCGCCATGGCAGTCGCATCCGCCATCGGCTTGCCGTAAATGTCCAGGCCACCTGACTGATCCAGAATACTGACCAGCTTGATCTTGTCATCCGCCCTGGCGCGTCCGATGACACCGGGCGCCATAAGCGTCAATCCGGCAAGAGACGTACCCTTTATGAAAGTTCTGCGATCAAAAGACATGATGGTCACTCCTGTTTCTCAGCCTCTTGTCAGAGCACTGCTGGTTACTGTTGCAATCTGGATACAAGTTTCCCCCAGCGTCTAAACCTTCTTCTTCTTTGCGGGAGCCCGCTTGCGGGGGCTCGGTTTTGCCGCGCTGTCACTGTCCGAACCGGACAGCGATTCAGACAGGCCCCGCAGGCCGTCACTGATATTGATGCCGACTTCCTCGCCGAGTTTCTTCACCGCAGGTAATTGCAGTGCCATCGACAAAACGCCGTCAACCACCTGGTTTATCGCCGGACCACCACTGCCACCGCCACCGGCATTACCGTCCCCATAAGGACCCCCGGAACCAAATCCTGTAATGTTGTTGATGCGGATGCTGTCTATCTTCTCCGCCGGTTTCAGCATCCGGCCGACCATGTCGGGCATGACCTCGATGCGGGCCATATCGAGTTTCATGCGAATGAGTTCGGAACTCTGGGCGTTCTCGGCCTTGACAACGGCCGCTGTTCCTTCTGCCGTCGCAATCAGGCGATCTTTCTCGGCCTTGGCCCGGTCAATGACAGCCTTTGCTTCGGCCTGCGCCATGGCAAGGATAGTCCCGGACTCGCTCTTGACCCGCACATCGTCGACATCGGCCTGCTCGCGGGCCTTGATCAGGGCCAGTTGCCGTTCGCGGTCGGCGGAAGCGGTTTCGCGAACCGTCTCGACGGCCTCCTTTGCTGCAGTCTCGTCGGCACGCGCAGCTTCAAACTCGATCACGGCGCGTGCCTGCTCCGCGTTCTTGGCTGCCATCTCGATGACCTTGTCGGCACTCGCCTTTTCTGTTGCCAGTGTCGCTTCAACATCAAGCGCACGAAGGACACGGTCCCGGTCTATCTCGGTGGAGCGCACCTCGCGTTCCCTGGAAATACGGGCGTGTTCACGGCGTAATTCTGCCGCTGCCTGATGTTCGGCAACTTCTGCCTGGCTGGTCGCGCGCGTCGTTTCGATGTGCCGCTGCTGGTCAATCGAGGCCTGCTCTTCTTCCTGTTCGATCACGAGTTTGCGCTTGGTTGCATCCAGGTAACTCTGCCGCACCGATACCTCGGCATCGGACTCGATTGCCGCACGTTCCTTTTTGTTGACTGCGATAATCTCGGCCAGACGCCGCATCCCGAGCGCGTTGAACGCGTTGTTTTCATCCAGGACATTGAACGGGGTCTGGTCGATCCGGGTCATGGAAACAGACTCAAGCACCAGACCATTCTTGGCGAGATTGTCCTGCAACATCTCGCTGACCTCCTTGGCATATTCGCCGCGCTTATCCTGCAATTCATCCATGCTGTAGCGAGCAGCGACTGCCAGTAAAGCGTCAACCAGCTTGCCTTCCAGTGTCTCGGCCAGTTCAGACGCGCGAAACGATTTTCCGGCCAACGTCTGTGCGGCGGTCGCCACGCCTTCAGATGTCGGTTGCACGCGTACATAAAATTCCGCCGTTGCATCCACCCTCAGACGGTCCCGGGTAATCATCGACCTGACGCCCTGGCGCTCGATCTCGAGCCGCGTCGTCTTCATGTTGACTTCTGAAACCTTGTGCAGGAACGGCATTGATATGCAGCCGCCGTCCAGCACCACCAGCTGACCACCGGCGCCGGTGCGTATCAGCGCCACTTCACGCGTCGCCTTGCGGTAGAACTTGTTGAGAAAAACAATTGCCAGAATGAGCAGGACGACCAGTGCAATTGCGACAACGAACCAGACCATGCCCCGACCCTTCCAACTGTATGCGCAGCAACGACGCCTGCCGTCCCTTCGATGCCACGCTCCCGGCCGTTATCAGTATTCCGGAAGCAGCATCTGCCCTGAATACGTAAGCCTCGCTCAACTTGGCCGCCAAAGCAATACGATTTGACTCCCGCTCTCCAGAATGCCCGTGTTGGCGCTCCAACCCGTGTCAAACGCCACTATTGCCTGACGTGAAACGGGTGACATCGCTCATGCCGGGCTCTAGAGTTGGAAACCGGCAAGCGCAATCTCACCTGCAAAGGCACCACCCACATGGAAGACCGCCCTGTTCTGATCACCGGCTTCGAACCCTATGGCGGGCGCGGCACGAACCCGGCACATGAGGCGATGAAACAACTGCATGGGCGCACCATTGCAGGCAGGCACATCGTCGGTCGCGGCCTGCCGGTATCATCTGCCAGGTTTCCGG